>LFRM01169268.1_pt1 | contig 14852 bp, 9 predicted proteins | sample 618341 | NCBI WGS metagenome assembly LFRM01 (sample SAMN03654438, study PRJNA283298) | anaerobic digester metagenome | isolation source: pool of bioreactors CSTR01a, CSTR02a, and CSTR03a thermophilic anaerobic... | place: Denmark: Kgs. Lyngby | collected 2014-05-21 | reverse complement strand
GAAAAGCCAATTAGAGTTTTGTTTCTTGCAAAGAATGCTTTTGAACACAAATACTCTTATGAGGAAATTTTAAAATGGCTGAAGGTATTTTATAGAAGATTCTTTTCACAACAGTTTAAAAGATCTGCTATGCCCGACGGTCCTAAGGTAGGATCTATAAACTTGTCTCCTCGTGGAACTTGGCGAATGCCTAGTGATGCTGAAGCAGAAACTTGGCTAGCAGAATTGAACAAATTAAGTTAATACGATTGATAGAATTATGAAAAAGCTTATATCTCTATTTACTAAAGTTACTGGCAAGAGCAGTCCTAATATAGAAGCATTGCCCACATCAGGGTCTAACCGGAAATATTATAGGCTTAAACTTGATAATATATCACTTATTGGAGTTAATGGGGAATCAGTTGAAGAAAATAATGCTTTTATATATTTAGCCCGACATTTTCATCAAAATGGATTGAATGTTCCTAGTGTAATTGCTGTTTCTGACGATAAGCTGTCATATCTGCAACAAGACTTAGGTGATAATATCCTTTTTGATTCTATCAAAGGAGGAAGACTTACCGGTGTATTTAGTCGTGAAGAGAAAGAGTTACTTCATAAGACTACTTCTAAACTGGCTGAATTCCAGATTAAAGGGGCAAACAATTTGGATTTCGATATATGCTACCCTCTTCCTGAATTCAATCGTCGTTCTGTATTGTGGGATTTAAACTACTTCAAGTATAATTTTCTTAAAACTACAGGCTTGGAGTTTAACGAAGATCAGCTAGAAAACGATTTCGAGAAAATAGCCGAAGCTTTACTCAAAGATAAATCAGATACATTTATGTATCGGGATTTCCAATCAAGAAATGTAATTATTTTTGAAGGAGAACCTTACTTTATAGACTTCCAAGGTGGAAGAAAAGGACCGGTATATTATGATGTTGCCTCATTTTTATGGCAGGCTAAGGCTAACTTACCATCTGATTTAAGAGATGAGCTAATTCAAACATATATTAAATCATTAAAGAAGTTTAAAGATATTGATGTTTCTGAGTTTCGGGAGAATTTGCGACATTATATACTATTTCGTACACTTCAAGTCTTGGGTTCATATGGATTTAGAGGCTACTTTGAGAAGAAACCTCATTTTATACAAAGTGTACCATTTGCTTTAAACAACCTTAGTGAATTATTAGAAGATGGATTTGACGAGTATCCATATCTTGATAGCTTATTAAGCAAAATGGTAAATCTGAAGCAATTTGCAGACACACAAAAACGCGAACTTATAGTTAGAGTTTTTAGCTTTGCATACAAAAAAGGTATCCCGAATGATATATCGGGTAACGGTGGAGGTTATGTTTTCGATTGTCGTGCAATTAATAATCCAGGTAAATTTGAGAGATACAGTAATGTGTCAGGGCTAGATGAACCTGTTATCAAATTCTTGGAAGATGATGGAGAGATGATAGATTTCCTGAAAAACATTTACCCATTAGTTGACAAACATGTCAGGCGATATATTGATAGAGGATTTACCGATTTAATGATATCGTTTGGCTGCACAGGTGGTCAACATCGTTCTGTTTATGCTGCTCAACATGTAGCTGAGCATATTTCAAATAAATTTGGAGTTAAGGTTTCGCTTGTTCACCGTGAGCAAAATCTTGAGCAGGAATTTAAATAGATGCAATTCATGCAGTTTTATTAAAATAAAATCTGAGTATATAGTATGAAAGCAATGATTTTTGCAGCCGGTCTCGGCACACGTCTAAAACCTCATACAAACTCTATCCCTAAAGCACTTGTTGAAGTTGGGGGGAAACCATTAATACAGCATACCATAGAAAAACTTAAAGAGTCAGGTTTTGATGAAATCATTATTAATATTCATCATTTTGCAAATCAGATCATTGAGTTTATAGAATCTAAAAACTCATTTAATATAAGAATTGAATTTTCTGATGAAAGCAAAATGTTGCTTGATACCGGTGGTGGAATAAAACATGCATCTCATTTTTTTAACGATGATAAACCTTTTCTCATTCATAATGTAGATATTTTATCCAATATCGACCTAAATGATCTCTATTCCTTTCACTCAAAATCCTTTTCTGTAGCGACTCTTGTATGCAGCGAACGCATGACATCGCGTTATTTATTATTCGATACGTTCAATCAACTTAAAGGTTGGAGAAACAAAGAGACTGGAGAAACAAAATCACCTATCTGCAATTTTGATCCAACGAAATACAGGGAATTAGCATTTTCAGGAATTCATATTCTTGATCCATCTATTTTTAAATACATGATTGATTTTGCTGTAAAGTTTTCTATTATCGATTTTTATATACACTTAAGTCAAAGAGAGAAAATTAGTGCTTTCACTACTGAGAATCAACGCATCATAGATGTTGGCAAACCCAGTACTTTAAAAGATGCTAGCAGTTTTCTTGTATCGTAATTAGTTTCAAGGTAAAATCTTCATTGTTTATACTTGAAACAGATTTAGGTGAGGTTTAAAAACATTCCAATATCTCTATCTTTGGATATTTAAAATGGACTATTAAATAAATTATATTTATGAATACCTTTTTGAGCAAACTAGTTCTAATAGAAACAATTTTATTGTTATCACTAACATCAATTTTTGGTCAATCTATTAAAGTTGCTTGCGTAGGCAATTCAGTTACATACGGCATGGGTATTGAAAATCCTGATGCAGCTGTAATAATCTCAAGGATGACTCCAATATTTACCGGACACACGCGTTTTGAATCAAGTACAAGAGATTGGTGCTGGCAAGTTCAAGATGCAATTGAAGTAATTTCGGAAACAGCATACAGCGCCATAACCAGAGATTTCAGCGGATTAAAACTTGCTTCAATCTTTACTAGCGGAATGGTGTTGCAACGAAATAAACCGATTAGATTTTGGGGTACTGCTAATGCAAATGAAACAGTTGGAATAAATTTCAACAATCAAAATAAAACTGTTACTGTAAATAGTTCGGGTAATTGGGAAATTGAATTTTCCCCTTTACAAGCAGGCGGTCCATATAGCGCTATAATATCAAGTACAAATAAAGAAATAATATTGAATGATATTCTAATTGGCGATATATGGCTTTGCTCAGGTCAATCAAATATGGAGTTCAGATTAAGTCAGGCAGCTACAGCGTCAGTAGATATACCTGAAGCAAATTACCCAGAAATAAGATTATTTAATATGCAGCCGATAGCATATACAAATAATGAAGCTTGGGATATACAAACATTAGAAAAAATAAACCAACTTAATTACTTTACAGAAACAAGTTGGCAAACTACCACACCCGAAACAGCGAAAAATATTTCCGCAATTGCATATCATTTTGGCAAAACCATTCATCTCGAAGCCGATGTTCCTATTGGATTAATAATTAACGCTGTTGGCGGATCACCTGCTGAAGCATGGATAGATAGATATACATTAGAGCATCACGACATACTGGTTGGCATGTTTAACAACTGGTCTACAAATGATTTTATAAATCCATGGTGTAGAGAAAGGGCAAACAAAAACAGTGAACTATCTCAAAACACTTTACAGCGACATCCTTACCAGCCATCCTATCTTTACGAAGCAGGTATTCAAAATATAACAAAATTAAATATTTCAGGTGTTATTTGGTATCAGGGCGAATCGAATGAACAAAACGTTGAGTTACACGAAGTCATATTCCCCACTCTTGTAGAAAGTTGGAGAAATGCATGGAATGACGACTTCCCTTTTTATTATGTTCAACTCTCAAGTATGGCGGTAGGTCGCGAAACATGGGGACATTTCAGAGATAGTCAACGCAGGCTTATGTACAAAATCCCTAATACCGGAATGGTTGTTTCATCCGACCTTGGCGATAGCACCGATGTGCATCCACGCGAGAAGAAGCAAATTGGGGAGCGACTTGCACGCTGGGCACTAAATCAAACATATGGTGTCTCGGAAATTACTCCTTCCGGTCCTTTATTTCATGACTTCTATATAGAAGATGAAGCTGCACACCTTTCATTTGAATATGCAGAAGGGTTGAAGACATCTGATGGATTGCCTCCCATATCATTTGAAGTTGCTGAATTCCCGGGTCTATTTTACCCTGCCACTGCAGAAATTGAAGGAAATGTGATTAAAGTAAAATCAACAAGTGTAAAAAGTCCAAAATATGTAAGATACGGATGGAGTTCTTATTCAAATGGTAACCTAATAAATAGTGAGGGCTTACCGGCATCAACATTTTCAACTGAATATTAAGGTATGAAAAAAACAAAGTTGTTATATATATTATTATCAGCACTAGTCCTTATCTCATGTGAAAGTGGAGATAAGAATAAAACACTGCAGCTACTCCCCATGCCTCAAGAAATAGAGGTTAACTGGTCACAAAAGCATCTAATAAAAAATGGAGAGTTGAACAATAATATTATTTCAATAAAGAAGGTAACTTCAATTACAGAGGCTAAAATAAATCAAGATGAAGCGTATAGTCTTACTATAACTCCCGATTCTGTGTTAATTAAAGCAAGCACCGACAAGGGTATATATTGGGCAAAACAAACATTGAATCAGCTAGTCCTACAGGCTAAAGAAAATGACAATTATATACCATCTGTTGAAATAACCGACTGGCCTGCATTTCGAGTACGCGGGTTTATGCATGATGTTGGTAGAAGTTTTATTTCTGTTGAAGAACTAAAAAAACACATCTCTTTATTGTCACAGTATAAAATAAACGTTTTCCATTGGCATCTTACAGAAAATCAAGGATGGCGCATCGAAAGTAAGCGCTTTCCTCAACTCAATGATAGCAGCAGTTTTACACGACTACACGGTAAATATTACACAATAGAAGATGCTCATGAGATTGCTGAATGGGTAAACAAACATAATATGATTTTGATTCCCGAGATAGATATGCCTGGTCATAGCGCCGCTTTTATTCGTGCAATGGGTGTTGATATGCAATCTACACAAGGAATGGCAATTCTTAAAGAGTTGATGGAGGAAATTTGCACTGTAGTTTTTCCAACGGTAGAATACATTCATATTGGAACTGATGAAGTACAGTTCTCTAACCCTGATTTCGTACCAACCATGGTTGAACATGTGAGAGGATTTGGCAAAAAAGTTATTTCATGGAATCCCGGATGGAATTATAAACCGGGAGAGATAGACGCAACTCAGCTTTGGAGTTATAGAGGAAAAGCGCAACCCGGTATACCGGCAATAGACTCTCGATTTCATTATATAAATCATTTCGATACATTTGGAGATATTGTAGCACTATATAACAGTCGCATTTACAACACCGATCAAGGTAGTGACGATATAGCAGGTTCTATTCTGGCTATCTGGAACGATAGATTACTCCCTACCGAACAAGATATAATGCTTCAAAACTATTTCTATCCAAATATGTTGGCTTTTGCCGAACGTACTTGGTTAGGTGGAGGTACAGAATATTTTGATGATAAAGGAGTAATACTTCCAACTAATCAAAGCGATCCTGTATTTATAGAATTTACCAACTTCGAAGATCGTATGTTATGGCATAAAAAAGCTCTTTTTGCTAACGAACCATTTCCATACGTAAAACAAACCTATGTTAAATGGCACATAACAGACCCATTTCCAAATAACGGAGATTTAAAGATGTCATTCCCACCAGAAACTGAATTGAGTGATAGTTACACTTACAATGGTCAGAGCTATAACGTAAGACCTGCAATAGGTGCCGGTATATATCTACGCCATGTATGGGGTAAAACTGTTCCTGCGTTTTATGATGTCCCAAAAGAAAATCACACTGCATATGCATACACTTGGGTATGGTCGCCAAAGGCTCAAACTGTTGGCTTATGGGCATCCACCCAAGATTACAGCAGGTCGGAGGCCGATTTAGCTCCACCACAAGGCGAATGGGATTATAGAGGGAGTAGAATATGGATCAATAACGAAGAGCTCGAGGCTCCTGTGTGGGAAAATACTCACAGTGAGAATACAAATGAGATTACTCTCAAGAACGAAAACTTTATAGCTAATGATCCTATCCGGGTACAACTAAATAAAGGTTGGAACAAGGTCCTGTTGAAACTTCCAATTGGCAAGTTTAGTACTCCCGAGGTTAGATTACAAAAGTGGATGTTTACATTTGTTTTTGTTACCCCCGATGGTAAGGATGCAATGCCGGGCTTGGTTTATAGTCCTTCAAAAAATAAATAATAAATTAAAAACCTGACAATGAACTCCACTGTTTCTTTGAAATCACGAATATTACTTTTAATGCTTTTAGCAATTACTGCAATCTCGTGCAATCAATCCAAAAGTGATATAAATAACAGCACGCATATGGAAATTAAATGGACAAAATTATCAACTGATGGCTTACAGGGCAACTTAGCAAAAGGTGTTTCAGCCACTTTTGCCGCTCTTATTGAAGGCAAGCTTATTGTAGGGGGTGGAGCTAACTTTCCTGACAAACTAGGATTTGAAGGTGGCTCAAAAGCATTTTATGATGAGATCCTATTATATGATGATGCAGCTAAAGAATGGAAATTGATTGGTCATCTGCCTTCACCTTCTGCTTATGGAGTTTCAGTGTCACTGCCAGATGGAGCTCTTTGGATTGGTGGAAATAATGCTGAGGAATCGCTAAATTCAACTTATCATATCTCACTTACTTCAAATAATGAGGTAGCGATTAAGCCTTTTGTCTGTTTACCCGCTACAATGGATAACTTCGCAGGGTGTTCTATAGGAGATATTGTTTTTGTAGCAGGTGGAATTGTTAATGGCCAACCCTCTAATTCAATATATTGCATTAATACTAAAACGGATACTGAATGGACTAAACTTCCAGATTTCCCAGGAATCCCCAGAGTGCAACCTGTACTTACATCTGTTGAACAAAATGGTGCTAAATACATATATTTGTTGGGTGGATTTTTTGGTGGTGTTGAAAATCAAAAACCTGCTATGGCAACAGATATATTGAGATATGACGTATCTTCTGAAGAATGGACAAAAGCGGGAGAACAGATTGATTCTGAAACTAAAGAGGTTTTCTCTCTTGGAGGCGCAACTGCAATGACTTTCGAAAACAGATATATCCTCTGCCTGGGTGGTGTTAACCATGATATATTTCTCGACGCCATCTCAACTCAATACAATATTAGATACAATTCAGAGTTAACTGATAATGAGAAAAGAGATAAGAATCTCGAGTTCTCGAAGTTTTACATGACGCAGCAAGTAGATTATTATAAGTTCAATACAGAATGTAGAATTTATGATACGCAAACCAGAGAGTGGAGTGTTATTGATAATACAACTGATGCTGCGCGAGCTGGAGCAACACTAGTATTTGATGCCAATCAGTTTTATACGGTTCAAGGAGAACTTAAACCTGGTGTACGTTCAGCTTCTACTTTTAAAGGAGAGATTAAATAATATTCGTCTACTAAATCGTCTAAAAACGGCTCATTACAAAAAACGCCGATTTGAATAAGAATAAGCAAAAAAACAATTATATAAAAACTTAACAAATGAGGAACAGTAAATATTACCCTTGGATTGTTGTTGGCCTACTCTGGTTTGTGGCGCTACTTAATTATCTCGACAGGCAAATGTTGTCTACCATGCAATCTTCAATGCAGATAGATATACAAGAACTAGCTATTGCAGAAAACTTCGGACGAGTAATGGGAATATTCCTGCTTATTTATGGTTTAATGAGCCCCGTTGCAGGTGTAATAGCCGACAGAATTAATCGCAAGTGGCTGATTGTAGGCAGCCTTTTTGTGTGGTCGGCAGTAACATGGGGAATGGGATATGCTGAAACCTACAGTCAGGTTTACTGGTTACGCGCATTAATGGGTGTTAGTGAGGCATTGTATCTTCCAACGGGATTAGCAATGATTGCTGATTTCCATAGTTCAAAAACCCGATCACTTGCAATCGGTATTCACATGTCGGGCCTCTATGCCGGTCAGGCATTAGGTGGATTTGGTGCTACAATTGCAGCCAACTTCACATGGCAAACAGTTTTTCATTGGTTTGGTATTGTAGGAATTATTTACGCTGTTTTACTTATTTTCCTATTGCACGATAAAGAGGGGCACGCTGGCACAAAAACAGCAAAACTTAATGTTAATCCCCAGTCCACTAAAATTAAAAAAGAGTCAGTGTTTAGTTCTTTCGGAGTCGTTCTAGGAACACTTTCGTTCTGGATTATGTTATTTTATTTTATGGCTCCAAGCTTTCCCGGATGGGCTACAAAAAACTGGCTCCCTACGTTATTCTCTGAGAACTTAGGTATCGAAATGGCTAAAGCTGGCCCCATGGCAACAATATCAATTGCAATAGCATCTTTTATTGGAGTACTTATTGGGGGACCACTTTCCGACTGGTGGGTACAAAAAAATATAAAGGGTAGAGTCTACACAAGTGTAATTGGATTAAGTCTCACTATTCCATCACTCATCTTATTAGGAATTGGGCATAGCTATGTAGGATTAATTGGTGCTGCAATGCTATTTGGCATTGGCTTTGGAATGTTTGATACTAATAATATGCCAATATTATGTCAGATTATTCCTCAAAAATATAGAGCAACCGCATATGGTATTATGAATATGATGGGTGTATTTGCAGGTTATACTGTCACACTCATGCTAGGAAGTTCAACAGATGCGGGCAGCCTAGGTGCCGACTTTAGCAAGCTTTCAATTGTTGTGTTAGCAGCAGTTGTATTAATGCTTGTTTTCGTTAAGCCAAAACCAGAGCTCACTTATCCCGAAAATGAAGCAACGAGCCATAGCGAGAAATAGTCTAACTATTAAGAATATTAAAAACTAAACTAAATTATTATATGAGTATGAAATTTGATAAAATTAATGGGTTAATAGTGGCACCATTCACTCCTTTCGACAAAAATGGTGAAGTAGATTTAGGTCCTATAGATGCTTATGCAGCTATGTTACAGAAAAACGGACTTATAGGCGTGTTCATAAACGGATCTTCGGGTGAAGGCTATATGCTTACCGTTGAGGAACGAATGAAAATTGCTGAAAAGTGGGTGTCTGTTGCACCAGAAGGATTCAAGGTGATTGTGCATGTAGGCGCCACTTGCATTAAAGACAGTTTTAAATTGGCACAGCATGCTCAAGAAATTGGCGCTTTTGGCACAGGTGCTATGGCATCTCCATTTCCAAAAGCAGGACGTGTTGAAGAGCTAGTGAAGTATTGTGAGGAAATTGCTTGCGGGGCTCCAGACCTACCATTCTATTTCTATCATATACCTGCTTTAAATGGTGTATTCCTTCCTATGCTTCCTTTTCTGAAAGCTGCGGATGGACGTATTCCTAATCTTGCTGGTATAAAGTATACTTTCGAAAGCCTATATGAATATAATCAGTGCATGCTTTACGAGAATGGCAAATTTGATATGCTTCATGGTCAAGACGAAACAATCCTTCCAGCATTGGTTATGGGTGGTGCACAAGGTGGAATCAGCGGAACAGGCAGCTATATTGGCAAATCGCTTGTTGGTGTAATAGATGAGTACAACAAAGGGAATCTTAATGGTTCTGTTGATCATCAAAACTTTGCACAGGAGGTTATTAATGTCATCGCTCGCTACAGAGGTAATATTGTTGCGGGTAAACGTATAATGAAGTTAATTGGTATTGATTTAGGAATAAACCGTACCCCTTTCCAAAATGTTACCGACGAAGAAGAGGCTATTATAAAAAAAGAGCTTGAAGCTATCGGTTTCTTCGAACGATGCAACAAGCTCTAATTAATTCTTAAAGACTTAACTATTTGATGAGGTCAGACAGTTTTACAGCCTGAAAGGTCATGTGTGCTACACTACTTTCATAAAGGATACCAACTGTCTCCTCATCAATCATAGTTAAGCATGAATAACCCCAGCCATAATCCTCATCTAGCAATACTTGATACTCTTTTGGGAATGAGTGCCCACCGTCAAGACTTGCTTTAATTGTTATCATATTTCTTCCTTGAGTAGTATTTGGATTTGAGAAAAGAAGAATATCTTTACCAATCACGTTGTCTTTTGCTTTTACAGAAATTAAACTTGCCATACAAACAGGCTCCTGTAATACAGTGCGTGATGAAGGGTGCTCTTTCCATGTTTCACCAAGATCAGTAGTAGTACTTACCGCACGACTGCCACCTCTATTGTCTCGCATATTCAACATCAAAACTCCCGGTTCTACCTCTGCAACCTGCGCTTCTGTAGTATTTGCCCTTGGAACATTATGAATTGCCCAAGTCTCACCTCTGTCTTTGCTATACATGATACCGGCGTGTGGCATTCTGTCTGCGTCGATATATTGTATTGCAAATACAAGAGTTCCATCTTCCATGGTTATACCACTACCCGGCCCTTGTAATAAAAAATTCCACGATGGGTCTTTTACTTGCTCAGTTATATTTATAGGATCAGACCATGTTTTGCCATCATCGGTACTCTTGCTCAAAACCAACTGTGCAGTAGTCTCTTTACTATTACCTGACATCGAGTTGGGCCAAGCTCTGCCATTTCCCATTCCATAAGTCCATGCAGCTATTACCCATATTGTACCTGTTTCTTTATCCACTAATATTGCAGGGTCGCCAACTCCGTTCTGTGCCTTAGGCATTCCACCATATTCACCAAAACTAAGAGGTAGCCTCATCTTCTCCCAAGTTTGCCCTTTGTCGGTACTTCTACTTAAACCCACATCAACGTATTCTTGCAAGTCTGCACTATTATTGTAGCGCACATCATAAACACCTAAAAGAGTGCCTTCATTAGAGGTAACCAGCCCAGGTATTCTGTAAGAGAAAGAACCATCATCTCCGGCATGTCTTACTCCAATGCCCATTCTGTGGACATCTTTTTTCGTTGCAAATTCTATTGGAGCATCCTTGCCATCTAACTTTGCACCCGTCATTTCTACATCTATCTTTGAAAGAAGAGAAGTATTGGGCTTCATCTGAAGGCTTACCCAAAAATAATTAATTCCTGGAAATAGCTTGTAGTTTGAGTATAACACAACCTCTTTTTTTGGTGATGCTACCTCAACTACTTTTAATGAGTACGATGAATTTGCAGCTAACGTATTTCCAGGAGAATGACTTGAAACATATTGTCCAACCGGGGCATAATGCGTTTGTCCAAACCTTTGAGGAGCTTCAGTGCCTCCGTAAAACAGTTTCACAGATGCTACCTCACTAAGGTTTACCTCTTCTCCAAAACGCAAGGTTAGCTGATTCAATTCTTTTGATTCTTCAGCATTAATACGTACATAGAAAAGAGCATTGTCTGTTCGGTCAATCAAAATTGGTATTTTGGTCTGCTTAACCTGTATAATATCGGCTGCTTGAATTATAAATGTAGCTGCCAGTAAATGCAGAAACAGCAATATTGGAATTCTTTTATTCATATTAACTGGTCTATTTAATTATTTAATAATATATAGCGTATTAATCAGTAAATATAGTAAAACAATTTAATAACACCAGTGCTTTATTAAGCAATTAAGCAATTTTGTGCCAATTTATTTTATATAGCCTCATTGCTAATCTCTGCTACAATTTCCGGATTCACTAAAGTTGTAATATCACCAAATTCGTTTTTTTCTCCTTCTGCAATTTTTCTTAATATACGACGCATTATTTTTCCTGATCGTGTTTTAGGTAACCCTGTAACAAATTGAACTTTCTCAAGCTTTGCAATTGGTCCAATCTGATCAGAAATAAGCTGATTAATTTCTTTTATTAGGTTATTTCTGTCTCTCCACAAACCTACTTCTTTTAATACAACATAGCCATATAGTGAGTTTCCTTTAATATCATGAGGAAAACCAACTACAGCGCTCTCTGCAACCGTCTGGTGCTCATTTATAGCATCTTCTATGGGTGCTGTACCTAGATTATGTCCCGAAACAATTATAACATCATCTACTCTACCGGTTATACGATAATAACCCACCTCATCTCTCAAAGCCCCATCTCCTGAAAAATATTTACCTGGAAACTTCGTGAAATATGTTTCTATATATCGTTGATGATCACCCCAAATGGTTCTGGCAATACCAGGCCATGGATACTCTATACATAGATTACCAATTTGCTGATTTACCTCTATTTCGTTTCTAAGTTCATCCATTAAAACCGGCTTAATGCCGGGAAAAGGAAGTGATGCATAAGTTGGTTTTGTTGGTGTCACAAATGGAATAGCCGAAATAACAATTCCGCCTGTTTCTGTTTGCCACCAAGTATCAACTAATGGGCATCTTTTATTTCCAACATGGTCGTTATACCAATGCCATGCCTCCTCATTAATTGGCTCACCAACAGAACCTATTACTTTAAGCGTATCAAGTTTAAAGTTCTGTATAAACTCAATTCTCTCTTTTGCCAGCGATCGAATTGCAGTAGGTGCTGTGTAGAATTGATTTACTTTATGCTTTTGTATCACTTCCCAAAATCTGCTATATGTTGGATAAGATGGGGTACCCTCAAATATTAGTGTTGTTGCACCATTCAAGAGCGGACCGTAAAGAATGTACGAGTGTCCTGTCACCCATCCAATATCTGCAGTGCACCAAAACACATCGTCTGTGTTGTAGTTAAACACATTTTTAAAAGTATATGCTGAATAAACCATGTAACCTGCAGTTGTATGCACCATCCCTTTTGGTTTTCCCGTAGACCCAGAGGTATATAATATAAAAAGAGGGTCCTCAGCATCCATAATTTCTGCCTTACTTGTAGTCTCAGACGCATCTATGAGTGGTTGAAGCCAAATGTCGCGCCCTGACTGCATATTTATATCTTCATTAGTCCTTTTTACCACCAATACTTTTTCTACACTAGGGCTTTTAGGAAGTGCCTCATCAACTATACCTTTCAAATTGATTGTTTTTGCTCCTCTATATCCCCCATCTGAAGTAATCACCAACTTGCACTCACAATCATTTATACGAGTAGAAAGTGCATTGGAGGAAAAACCTGCAAACACAACACTATGTATAGCTCCAATTCGAGCACATGCCAGCATACTATAAGCAAGCTCAGGTATCATTGGAAGATAAATACAAACCCTGTCGCCCTTTTTCACTCCCTGATCTCTAAGAACATTAGCCATGGCAGAGACTTCTTTATATAGCTCATTGTAGGTTATATGTTTGGAGGGTTCATCGGGATTATTTGGCTCAAATATTATAGCTGTTTTATCTCCTTTGTTGGCCAGATGTCTGTCAATACAATTCTTGGTAATATTAAGTTTAGCATTTTTATACCATTCAAACTCCGCTTTTTGCATGTCAAACTCAACAACCTTATCCCATTTCTGGTACCAAGTAAAATTATTTTCTGCTATCTCTCCCCAAAATTTTTTAGGCTTCTTAATTGATTTGCGATAGACTCTAAAGTACTGCTCTAAGGAATTGATTGTAAAGTTACTCATTGCTGAAATATTTATATGTATTTTACATTAATGCTATGATATTTAACACAGGTTTAAGTTGAACTATTTCGTTAAGCTGAATGTGTAGAATTCAAGCTTGCTTGATTTATACCATAGCGAGAAATAGTCTAACTTTCAAGTGAACTATTTCGTTAAGCTAAATGAGCAAAAAACAAGTTTACTTGTATTATGCCATAACAAGAAATAGTCTAACTTTCATGTGAACATATACCAGAGGTAAAAAGTTTGATTTAAGTAAAAAAAATAGCGGTCAGATTTTATGATCCGCCGCTATTTTTGGAATGTTTTATAAAGATTGTGCTTTTTAATCGAACATTTTTCTAAACTTATTAAACACCTTTTTTCTTGCTGTAGTTGAAGGTGCAAAATTATCAGACTTTTCCATATCTTCTAAAACCTTACGTTCTTTAGCAGTAAGGTTTTCAGGAACGTAAACATTTATATGAATCAATTGGTCTCCTTTTCCATATCCGTTTACTGATGGTAGTCCTTTATTACGGAGCCTCAAAATCTTACCTGGCTGTGTACCCGGATCAATTTTCACCTTAGCCATTCCTTCTATAGTTGGAACTTCTACTGAACCACCTAAAACTGCAGTAGGGAAGCTAAGGAAAAGGTTATATATTACATCATTATCGTCACGAATTAAGTTGGGATCCTGTTCTTCTTCAACAACAATAAGCAAGTCCCCGTTTACGCCACCTCTGCGGGCTGCATTACCTTTGCCCGACATAGAAAGTTGCATTCCTTCTGCAACTCCTGCAGGAATCATGATAGTGATAACTTCATCTTCACGCATTATGCCTTCGCCGTTACAGTGGGCACATTTTTTGGTTATTGATTTTCCATCACCATTACATGTGGGACATGTAGAAGAGGTTTGCATCTGCCCAAGTATTGTGTTTGCAACACGGGTTACCATACCCGAGCCATTACAAGTTGAACAAGTGGATACCGAAGTTCCATTTTCAGACCCATTACCATCGCAATGAGAACAGCCTGCGTACTTCTTAACTTTTATTTTTTTCTCAACTCCATTGAGTATTTCTTTAAGATTTAGTTTAACCTTCACACGAAGATCTGATCCACGGTTTACTCTCCTACCTCGCTGAGAGCCGCCAAAACCACCAAATCCGCCGAAACCACCAAAGTGTCCGCCAAATATATCTCCAAATTGCGAAAAGATGTCGTCCATAGACATACCGCCGCCATAACCGCCACCGGAAGCCGAGCTGCCTACACCTGCATGACCAAACTGATCATATCTGGCGCGTTTATTCTCATCACTGAGCACTTCATATGCCTCGGCAGCTTCCTTAAATTTGTC
>LFRM01127783.1_pt3 | contig 14853 bp, 13 predicted proteins | sample 618341 | NCBI WGS metagenome assembly LFRM01 (sample SAMN03654438, study PRJNA283298) | anaerobic digester metagenome | isolation source: pool of bioreactors CSTR01a, CSTR02a, and CSTR03a thermophilic anaerobic... | place: Denmark: Kgs. Lyngby | collected 2014-05-21 | reverse complement strand
GAGGGGCTCCTTCCGCCTTTGCCTTCACCTGTCCCTATCCGTTACGGACTTGCCAATATCGCGGTGATGGCGACCTTGATTTATTTGGGGCCATGGGAGGCGTTTGGAGTCGCTGTTTTAAAAAGTCTGTTTGTTTTAATGACGCGCGGTATTTTGGCGGGGTTTGTGTCGCTGACCGGAACCCTGCTTTCTGTTCTAGCCATGATTGCGCTGGAGATATGGACGCGAGGCAGGGTCTCGATTTTCCTGATGTCTGTGACAGGCGCCATTCTTCACAATATGGGACAGTTTTTGTGTTTGTTTGTTTTCTTAAGATATCAACTGCCACTTCTTCTGATCGTGCCACCGCTCATTGTGTTTGGCATCGTAACCGGTTTGCTGTCCGCCGTTCTTCTGTACGCGATCAGGAAACCGATGCAAGCATTCTTCCGTGACAATGGGAGTGGAAAGACAGCCTCATGACAGCAAAAGCAAGATCGCAGGCAGGCAACAAACAGTTGCCGTGGCGAATGGCAGCAATCATTTTTGTTGTACTGATCTTGCTTGATTTATCTTCCGGTTGCGGCAGATTTTTGCTGAAACGTTACGAATTATATGTAACGGGACCTTTCGATACAGTTACAACAGCTCTGATTGTTGCCGATAGTCAGGAAAATTTCGATCATTATAGAGACATCATTGAGAGCGAACTCTGGAGATATCACCACCTGTATAACATTTACAATGATTCTCCTGACGGCACGAACCTGAAAACAGTCAACGACAGGGCAGGAGGGCCGGTTGACTGCAGCGCCGAGCTTTGTGACCTCGTCGTATACGGAGTTGATGTTTATGATCGGACAGCCGGACGGGTTAATATCGCGATGGGGAGTGTGCTGAAATTATGGCACGATGCGAGGATGACAGCCAACCTGTCTCCTGATGAAGCCCATCTGCCTGAGCAGGAGGTTTTGGCGAAGGCGGCAGCGCATATATCAATCCGAGATGTGATAGTAGATTGCGAGGCGGGGACAGTCGAACTGTCTGATCCGGCGATGTCGCTCGATGTCGGTGCGATCGCGAAAGGATTTGCCGTAGAGCGTATCGCTGTCAAGCTTGAGGCTGAGGGCCTCTGTTCAGGCGTACTCGATGTCGGTGGCAATGTCCGTTCGATCGGTCTCAATCAAGTAACAGGAAAACCCTGGCGCATCGGTATACGTAATCCAGACAACAGCCCTGCAGTTGAATTGCTCGATAAGGTCAACGTAACGGGTCAATCGGTAGTTACCTCTGGAAATTACGAACGCTCTTTTAAATTTAATGGCATACTCCACTCTCACATAATTGATCCTGATACATTGTGTCCAGCAAACTTTCATGATGCCGTTACTGTGATCGCCCCCGATTCTGCGACTGCTGATAGTCTTTCGACGGCCCTAATGCTCATGAGCGTTGACGATGGAAACGAGTTGCTGAAAGCGTTTCAGGGCTGCGAAGCGATGTGGGTAACGGACGGTGATTGCCAGGTTTCTTCGGGGTTTAGAGTGCATCGCACGAAGTCTCAGGGCTGATAGGCTGTGCTATAATCCTAAGGATCACCAAGTGCCGGAAGCCTTAGTAATCGTAAGGACCGGCTAGTTAGTGTTTCATGGATAACCATTGAGGAGTTTATTTTAGATATGCCATTGGCTTTTTTAAAGATAGTTAACCTTTTTCGACTGGAAACTGTTATTGCAGCGCTTCCCGTGATCGGTATTGGGCAGTTTGATTTTGTTGATCTTTTAATAATGCTTTTCGTGATGACATTGTCATTGTCATTCCACGAATTTGCGCATGCTTGGACGGCATACCGGCTCGGCGATGATACAGCAGCGCTAGCGGGTAGAATGACGCTCAATCCATTGCGCCATCTCGACCCGATTGGGTCGCTTGTATTTCTGTTTGTCGGTGTCGGCTGGGCCAAGCCCGTTCCGGTCAACCCGTCGCGATTCACTAAAGCGAAAAGCATCAAGCAGGGGATGCTCTTGACGAGCATCGCCGGTCCAATCGCGAATATCTTGCTGGGGACAATTTCGTGGATACTATTCTGCGTCATTTACACGATCATGCTTGCGACCAGCATTGGTCCGAATGTTGCCTTAATGCTGATTAGGCTGTTTGTAACGCTCTATTCAGTGAACATGTTGCTTGCTGTGTTTAATCTGTTGCCGATCCCGCCGCTTGATGGCTCTCGAGTGCTGGGTGCGGTGCTACCTGACCAGTTGTATTTCAAGATCATGCAGTATGAGCGCTACATTGGGATTATTTTTTTGATGGTCGTGTTTTTAGCGGGCGGAGCGCTTTCGAGATTGCTTGGTTTTATCTTGACACCATTCAACTATGCGATACAGTACCCCATCACATGGGTCTTTCAGCAGCTTCAGGCGGCGCTTGGGCTGCCACCGATGCCGATGATTATCGGTTAACAAAGAGGAGGCGTTCACGGATGAACCAGAACGACAAAATTGAACTCAAACTCAATGCGAAAACCGAGACAGGGAAACGCTCGGTCGTCGTGTCGGGTGCTCGTCCTTCGGGAGACATTCACCTTGGCAATTATGCTGGCGCTGTCGCTAACTGGGTCGCGCTTCAGGACACGTACCAGTGCTTTTTCTTCATCGCCGACTATCATGCTCTGACGACCAATTATCAGGACACATCATTGCTGAGGCAGCGCACGCTTAATATGGTAGCCGATTATCTCGCCTGTGGGATCGATCCTGACAAGACGACTCTGTTTTTGCAGTCATCGATTCCGGAACATGCTGAACTATCTTTGTTGCTCTCTATGTTGACGCCGGTCTCCTGGCTGGAACGCAATCCAACCTATAAAGATTTGCTCAATCAGTTGACAAATCTAGAAATTCGCACCCTCGGATTTCTTGGCTATCCATGTCTGATGGCGGCCGACATTCTCATTTATCTTGCTGAGTTTGTTCCCGTCGGAGAAGACCAACTGCCGCACTTAGAGCTCACACGCGAGATTGCGCGCCGTTTCAATTATCTTTACGGAACAGTATTTCCTGAGCCCGATGCCCTTCTCACGAAAAGCCGTGTGCTTCCGGGAACGGACGGTCGCAAAATGTCGAAGAGTTACGACAACATTATTTCGTTTTCGGATACTCCTGAGATCGTTCGAAGAAAGGTTATGTCCATGGTTACTGACCCGGCAAGGATACATAAAACGGATCCGGGGCATCCGGAAATCTGTACGGTCTTTGCCATGCATAAGGAGTTCAATCCGCATGAGGTTGATGAGATTGAATCACTCTGCCGTGCCGGTCAGATCGGCTGCATTGACTGCAAAAAGCGATGTGCCAGCAGAATTGCCGAAATCCATACCCCGATTCATGAGAAGCGTGAAAACCTGCTTGCCAATAAATCATATCTGCTCGATATACTTGACCGTGGGGCAAGTGTTGCAAGACCGCGCGCACAAGAGATGTTAGCGATCGTTCGTGAAGCGATGAAAATTGGCTTTGGATCGGGTGCTTTGCCCGGTTGACAGTATGCGATTCCAGTCAAAGTACTCACAGGAGGATGGCACGTACGCCGATGAATGACAACCCCGACACACTAACCGTCGATATACTCGAATACGAAGGGCCACTCGATCTTCTTAACCAGTTGATTGAGCGCAATCGCGTGCCGGTCAGCCTTGTATCAATTGCGTCAATTGCCGACCAATATCTGCGAATCATTCGCCTGAATCCTGTCTTTGACATGGAACTCGCTAGTTCTTTTCTCTTGATGGCGGCCACTCTAATTCAAATGAAATCTATACTTCTCTTGCCTGAGCGGCCGCTTTCGACTGATGAAGAAACGATCGACCCGGGCGATCTTCTCGTTATGCGTCTTCTGCAGTACAGACGGTGCAGACTCCTTGCGTCTTCCCTAAAAGAGCGCAACCGTGAAAACAGCGGTTCATACGGGAAACCGCCGTCGCCTCCTGAGCGCATGGGTATTTCACGGGAACGCGCGGCAGCAACAGGCCTTGAACTCAGCCGATTTGAAGGGGCGATCGAAGCGGTTGAATTCAGAAACACCAGTCGGTTTTATGACAGTGGGGAACAGGTTGAGCTGATCCTTGAACGAGAACGTATTTCATTAGCTGAGCGTATGCTCTATATCACGAGGCAAATAGCAGGGCGATCTAGGCTATTTTTCTATGAACTGTTTCCGCCCGATCTGCCTGCGATCGAGCGCATTACAGGATTTCTTGCAGTATTAGAGCTCGTCTTTCAGAACAAAGCCAGAGTCACGCAAAAATCGCTGTTTTCACCGATCATGATCGAACGTAAGGGGAGATGACGGGCATGAGTTATACGGAAGATATGGCCAAATTGGAGGCACTGCTTTTTGTTGCGGGCGATCCGATTGCGATAGACGATATCGGCACTCTACTCGAGATAAGCCGTGATGAGGCGCTTGGCATGTTGGAGCAGCTGAAACGCCGTTACCAGCGCGACCCGTTGTCGGGGATTGTGCTCAGGGAAATCGAGGGAGCGGCAACTCTTGCAACTAACCCGGGGCTATCAAACACAATCGAGGCTTACTATGGCAAAATCCGCGAACAGAAACTTACGGATGCGGCGTACGAAACATTAGCTGTCGTCGCATACAATGCGCCCGCGACAAGAGCGGAGATAGAGACGGTGAGAGGCGTCAACAGTGACTCTGTTGTCGCAAGGCTGATCGAACGTGGTCTCGTCCGCGAGGTGGGTACGCTTGAAACTCCGGGGCGTCCGGCGCTCCTGGATGTCACCGAACAATTCCTGCTTGATTTTGGCCTACAGTCAACGCGCGATCTGCCTCCTGTCGATCTTATGATGTACGATACCTTGACAAAATTCACGCAGCAAACCACAAAAGAATCACAAGGCGTGGCGCCTAAACCACTCGTTATTGCGATTGACGGTCCGTCGGGAGCAGGCAAAAGTACAGTAGCGCGGCTACTGTCAGAGCATCTGGGTATTCTCTGCCTCGATACAGGCGCAATGTACAGAGCGCTTGGTTACAAAGCGCTTCAGCAGGGGCTTGAACCGTCCGATCCGGAGGCGATACGGGCGATGCTAGCAGAAACAACGATGGAGATCGACCTTTCCGACCGTGTGCAGAGAACATTGATCGATGGGACGGACGCGGCGCCCTATATCAGGACGCCCGAAGCCTCCAGAGCTGCTTCCGATATCAGCGTATTGCCCGTGTGCCGTGATTATTGTGTCCGAATCCAGCGGGAACTTGGCAAAAGACAGGCATTGATCCTTGAAGGACGCGATATAGGTACGTACGTATTTCCCGATGCGCCCGTCAAATTCTTTGTTACGGCATCACCAGAGGTGCGTGCTCAAAGACGACTCAAAGATCTTGAAAAAGCCGGTACTCACACAACTTTAGAGGAAGTCCTAAAGGAGATAGAAGAGCGCGATCGACAGGATTCCGGGCGCGAGCTGGCTCCGACAAAACAGGCAGATGATGCGATCCTGATTGACACAAGTGACATGAATGCGACTTCAGTTGTCGACGCTATGATCTCGGCTATCCGCGATAATGAGCGTGAACAGCCGGCATGGAGATCGTATGGAGGTGGGTGCGTTTGAAAAATGAACGTGACGACGCGGGGCAACCGTCCGGCAACGACCGGGTTTCTGCATTTATCACCCGACTTATCAGGATACTTGTAGCGGTTCTGCTTTGGCCGCTCTTTTTACCAAAAGCAGAGGGCAACCGAGAAGAACCTTCTGATGAGGGATGTATCCTGATCTCTAATCATCAGCATTTGCTAGATGCTATTTTCATCACTTACTTTTATCCAACCAAGCGACTTTGTTTTGTCGCGAAAAAAGAACTTTTCCAAATGATGTTGGTCGGTAGAATTATAAAAGCGTTTGGAGCGATCCCGCTTGACCGTTCCTCTACTGATATACGAGCGAGTAAGCTCATCTTATCGGAAATTAAAAAGGGAAAAATTATTGGGGTTTTCATTCAGGGGACGCGTGTCAAACTCAAAGACGCGGCTTCGGTTGCACCGCATTCGTCTATTCTTAACTATGCTATTCGGCGTGGTATCCCGGTTATCCCGGTTGCGGTTGACCCTTGCTACCGTCCCTTTGGTCGGCCAAGGTACATCTTCGGTGACGCCTTGCGCCTCACATTGAAAAAGGGAGAATCGATTGATCGAGAAGAGCAGGACCAGATTGCTCGGGAAGTTATGCGCCGAATTTATGCCATGGCAGATCGCTCCTACGAATTCGAAGGCGCAGATCAGTGCCAGGCTCTTTTTGATGAAAAAATTTTAGTTTCACCTTTGAAAGAAATTAGCATACAGACGAGCAATATCGACAAAGAGAATCAGCCGGGAGAGGTATGATCGCGTGAAGATTGAGGTTGCGAAATCTGCAGGGTTCTGTCCGGGGGTACGCCGTGCGGTGGATCTCGCCTATGAGGCGCTTGCTCGTAATGAAGGCGAATCTTTGTGGTTGTATGGCGCTGTTGTGCATAATGAGCATGTGATTGCAGACTTGGCTGAACGCGGTGCTCGCATCGCGCATGATACGGATGATATTCCCTCAGGAATGAATGTGCTTGTCCGTGCGCACGGTGTTAGTCCCAAAGTCGAACGCCAGTTGACTGAAAAAAATTGCACACTCCTGGATGGAACATGCCCATTCGTTAAGAAAATCCAAAAAATTGTGGCTGCTGCCGCCCGCGCGGGCAAAGGCATCATTATTACGGGGACGCAAAATCACCCGGAAGTGGTCGGTTTAATCGGCCATGCCGTACCCAGTGAACCGATTCTAATTGAGACAGCCGAAGAGGCTGAGGAGAGAGCCTTTGAAGACAAAGAGTGGATCCTTGTGTCACAAACGACATTTTCTTACGTGCGATGGAAAACGATTAGTGACATTTTAAAAGCTAAAATTGCTAATCTTGAGATATTTGATACAATATGTAGTACGACTGTTCAAAGACAGTTGGATGCGGAAACGCTTGCGGCTTCTTCCGATGTGATGCTTGTGCTTGGAAGTAAAACAAGTTCTAACACAAATAAACTCGTTGAAGTTTGCCAAGGGAAGTGCGGTTCCGTGTATTTGATCCATAAGCCGGACCAGGTCGCAAAAATCATAGCACCATATGCGATTGGTTCAAAGAGGATCGGTGTTATCACCGGTGCCTCGACACCAGATGGGATGATCAGGGAGGTTATCTACAGTATGACAACAATCGAAGGTATGACGAAGCCAGAAGAACAAGCTGACGTAATTCTTGAAGAACAAGTTGACAGTGTTCCTGAGCCAGAAGAGCAAGTTGACGTAATTCCTGAGCCAGAAGAGCAAGTTGACAGCGTTCCTGAGCCAGAGGAGCAAGTTGAAGTTAATTCCGAGGATCACGTTGATAGCGTTCCTGAGCCAAAGGAACAAGCTGACTTTAATTTTGAGGATTACATTGACAGCATTCCTGAGCTTCAACCGAAAAGTATTGTCCGGGGAAGAATTGTTCGCTACGACGAAGAGTTCGTTTACGTTGACGTAAAGGACAAGTCGGAGGGGAAAGTTCCGATCCGCGAGCTGCAGAAAAGCCCTGATTTTGATCTCGATGAAGCCGTAAGAGAACACAAAGAAGTTGACGTATATATCAGAAGTATCCGCAGTTCTGACGCCGGTAAAGAGATTATGCTTTCCACCGGATATGTTGAGACAATGAAACACAAAGAGTTGATTCAACAAGCGTATGAGGAGAGGCAGCCTCTTTCAGTCCATGTTGTTAATGTTGTGCGTGACGGCGTCATTGCAACATATAAGAGCATCGACATTTATATTCACCGTACTCAGCTTGAGTTGTCGATAGTCGACGATCTGGAGCCATACAGAGATCAGACGTTTGATGTCTTGATCACGCAATATGATCCCAATCGCCGTCGCATGCGTGTCTCAGGTTCGAGACGGGCGCTATTGCAACATGAGCGCAAAGCCAGTGAACGCGAGATCTGGGATACGATCGAGGTTGGCAACAAGTACGTTGGTATTGTGCGAAACCTGACCAACTTCGGCGCTTTTGTCGACATTGGCGGCGTTGATGGACTCGTTCACATCAGTGAACTCTCCTGGCAGAGGATACGTCATCCGTCTGAGGTGCTCTCAGTGGGCGATAAAATTAATGTTCACGTCAAGGATTTCGACCGCTCAAGAAAGCGGATTTCGCTCGGCTATCGCAGCAGCGAAGACGATCCCTATCGTGATATCGAGGCGCGGTTCCCGGTCGGAGCGATTGTTCGCGGAGTGGTTGTGAGAATGTTTCCTTTCGGTGCATTTATCAACATAGCTCCCCAGGTTGATGCGCTCTGCCATATATCGCAGATCTCGAATTATCATCTGGACAAACCCGGAGATGTGTTGGTTGAGGGCATGGAAGTCGACGCACGCGTCGTCGAAGTGTCTGACGAATCTCGTCGAATCAGTGTAAGTATCCGTGAGGTTGAACCAATCAATCCAAGTCCTGACTCTGAGATCGTTTTGCAGCAGCAGGAACAGCAAAGTCGTCAACCGCAGACTGCTCGCCGTCGTGGCGGCAAACGCCGCGGAGGCCAGGATGACTTGCCGACAAGCTACGTCGACAGTCAGACTACGTCATCAATCTCTGACATGGCTGATATCACGACCGGAACCAAGGATAGCTCCAAACAGCTTGACAGCATGGCCGCTTTACGCGATGAATTACATGCGTCGGAGCAACAAGAAGAGCAAAAGCAGGAGTCCGAGCAAGTAACCGAGGAGGTTGTTGCTGAAGAAGAGATGCCTGAACCGATCGAAGCGGCTGAAGCCGTTGAAGATGCTGTCAGTGCTCTCGCCGAGCCTGTACCGGCCGCGATTGTTGAAGTTGCAGAAGAAGCCGTCGAAGAACCTGTTGAGGAAGCTGCCACGGAGCCGGAAGGCGTTATGGAAACGGTTACTGCCATGGTAGAAGAATTCGTGGAAGAGGTTACTGAAAAGATGGAAGAAGTCGTGGAAGCAGTTGCTGAAACGATGGAAGAAATCACAGAAGAACCCGTGTCGACCGAGGATACTGAGTAACAGCCCTGCTAACTAAGCATTAGGGGAGACGACGGGAGCACCTGTCGTCTCCTTTTTTATTTAAAGGAAGGTAATAGACGTGGGCAACCCATGAGGTTGCAAACGGGGTGGGTAGTAAAGGATTATTATGATTCTGATAAAAGGACAGTTCAGCGAAGCCAAAGTATTTGTGGACAAACTCGAGTCAACGGCGCGTAGCCAAATTGAAACGCTCTGTGATCAGCCGTTTACAGCGGGGAGTCGAATCCGGATCATGCCGGACGTTCACGCAGGAGCCGGGTGCACGATCGGCACAACGATGACTATTGTTGACAAGGTCGTACCCAATCTTGTCGGCGTCGATATTGGTTGTGGGATGGAGACAATCCGACTCACCGACAACTCGATCGAATTTCCAAAGTTTGACCGTCTCATTCAAACACAGATTCCGTCGGGATTTGAAATTCGCAAGCAACCGCATCGTTATCTCAATGATATTGATCTTCGCAAACTCCGTTGCCGCGCAGGTGGCAAAAATGACAAAAAACTTCGAATCGATCGGGCTGATCTTTCGCTAGGAACGCTCGGAGGAGGCAACCATTTTATCGAGGTGAATCGTGATGGGGACGACCGCCTTTACGTTGTCGTCCACTCGGGATCTCGTAATCTCGGTTTGCAAGTAGCGCTCTATTACCAAAAGTTTGCTTCCCAGCTTCATCCCGTTTTACCGCGCGATCTCGCATACTTAGAGGGTAAATGGTTTGATGACTATCTTAACGATATGAAACTCATACAAAAATTTGCAGCGTTGAACCGCAAGGCGATGATCGACGAGATTGTCCAGGGCATGGGGCTTACGTATGATCTGAATTTTACGACAATTCACAACTACATCGACCTTGACAAAATGATTCTGCGCAAAGGAGCGATCTCAGCCGCGAAAGGTGAGCGCGTTCTGATCCCAATGAACATGCGCGATGGGTCATTGATCTGTGAAGGGCTCGGCAATCGTGATTGGAATGAGTCGGCACCTCATGGCGCCGGACGTCTGATGTCGAGGACGGAAGCACGAAAGAGACTGTCACTTCGTAATTTCCACACGTTAATGCAAGGTATTTATACCACGTCGGTCAGCCAACGTACGCTCGACGAGAGCCCTGAAGCTTATAAGCCTATGGAAGAAATAGTTGGACAGATCGGAGATACGGTTACTGTATTGCACCATTTGAGGCCAGTCTACAATTTTAAAGCCAAATGATAATCGGAGGCCGACTGTCTGTTAAGATAATAAGGAATCATGATCGATTGGAAGGTGACAGACATGCTTAGATGGAATTCGATGCCAAAAGAATGGATTCAGAAGGATCGCTTTCACGCGGTAATCGAGATACCGCGCGGTAGCAAACAGAAATATGAATACGACGATCGGATCGGGATGCTTCGTCTTGACCGAGTTCTTTATACTTCGACGCATTACCCTGCCAATTACGGATTCATCCCACGTACGCTGTCAGAGGACGGCGATGCGCTTGACGTGCTCGTACTCTCAACAGAGAGTCTCGTACCGCTTTGTGTCGTGGAATGCTATCCGATCGGAGCTTTTTCCATGATAGACGACAACAAAGAAGACGAGAAGATTATTGCGATCCCGTTCGGTGATCCTCAGATGAGAAGTTGGCATGAAATGGAAGACCTTCCAGAACATATGTTGACGGAGATGCAGCATTTCTTCAGTGTGTATAAGGAGCTTGAAGGTAAGGGAACGGCGTTGACAGAGATTCATTCGGCAGAGTCTTCCAGGCAGGTTATTGAGAAAGCCCTTGAAAGATACGATCGCTGGATTAAGCGTCTGTAAGCATACTCTCGGAAAGTAAAGCAAGAAAAAGGGGTTGATATCAACCCCTTTTTCACGACGCTAATTAGTTATTTGTCTACGCTTCGTCTGCCAGTTGCCTCAATGCCTCGCGGTAGATGGTTGCCCCGGCAAGCAATTTGTCAACGGAAGCCCACTCATTTGCCTGGTGAGCGACTTCGGGGTCACCGGGGAAGACAGGACCAAATCCGCAGATATTGGGAAGCGCGCGGGCGTATGTACCTCCGCCGATCGCAAGTGCTTCACCGGTAGTTCCCGTTGCGTGGTTATACACATTCATCAGTGTTTGGATAAGGATCGAGTCTTTTGGTATGAGAAGCGGTGGCATGTCATCCAACAGGGTAGCGGTCACTCCATAGGGCTCTAGCAACTCAATGAGCGATTTCATCACATAATCAAAATCAAGACTTACCGGGTAACGCACATTTAACGACAGTACTGCCTGATCATCGTCGATGGTCAACAAGCCTGCGTTCACGGTCGTCTCACCCGTTTCATCCTCAAATGCCAGTCCCAGCGACGCACCGTCAAGTTCCCAGCCAATCAGCTGGTTAAAGAATTCGACGAACCGATCGCGCTCGCCCGCCTCTTTCATCTGCACGGCTAACGCTTCCATCGCTGCAGAGATCGCATTGACACCGTTCTCCGGCGTGCTCGCGTGAGCGATAGTACCATCATACGTTACCGTTTCGGCGTCTTTGAGGCGCACTGTGCAGCGTCCCGGAACCATGTTGTGCGCTTCGCCCGCCGATGCTTGTTGAATCGCATCGTCTTGTTCACGCTTTTGAACGAGTTCGATCGTCGCATTGCCTTTTTCCGCATAGATGGCAGGAAATTGAGCGTCTGCCGTAAATCCGGCAACAGGAATCTCTTCTATTTCACGGTAATGTGCCATACAGGCACTGCCCTTTTCTTCATTGGTGCCGACGATCAGGCGAATCCTTTTTGAAGGCACGAACGTTTCGTCCTCGAGCAGTGATTTCATGGCATAAAGAGCCGCGACGCAGGGACCCTTGTCGTCCATGACGCCGCGAGCGGTGACCATATCATCTTCAATACTCATCGTGAACGGGTCTGCGTCCCATCCGCTACCGACGGGTACAACGTCAAGATGGCATACGACGGCCACCATGTCATCGCCGTCCCCCATCTCAGCATAACCGGCATAGTTGTCGACGTTGACAGCGTGGAATCCCATCCGGTCGGCCATATCGAGGAATGTAACGAGCGCGCGCTTTGCTTCGCGGCCAAACGGGGCATCTTCTTCAGGTTTGCCATCGACGCTTGGGATAGAACATAGAAGCGCTAAATCCCGTAAAAAGTTTGATCTTTCAGACTCAAACTCTTCTGCCAACGCAAGGATTTTAGTTCGGTCGACGAGCTCGGATACATCAGGATAATCTTCATGATCGGTGAGGACGATAAGCTCTTCATCTTCGATAATATCAGCCGCGGGCGCAGTATAATCTACCCCCTCCTGGTCGATACAATCGGGATGGATGTGGGAATATAGACCAACATAAAGGGCTTTTTGTTGCGCCTTCAACCCGCAAATCACACAATTATCTGGTTCAACATCGAGCGTTTCCAGTTTCTCTGAGATTTGCGTGAGGAATCGTTTGATTTGGTTCGCCGATCCTGAAAAAGCCGTATCTTTGGCCCGGATCGCGACAAAATTGTCTGTCATCTCGTAGTCAACAAGCTTTAAGGGAAAGCGGCTTGATTCGAGCCATGCCGTCAACTCGATGAGTTTTTCCGGAGCTATTCCGGCGATTGATAGAAAAAAGGAAGTAAGTATATCATTTGTTTTCGCTGTGACAGTGTATCCGTTGATGTCCCCAAAAACGTATTCATCGCCGTTGTAGACATGCCAGTCTTCTCCGGCTGCGAATTTTAAAAGTGAGTTCGAAATCATCTTCAATATCCCTCCAAGGAATGGTGTATGGGCGGCAGCCTTTTTGCGCAGCTTGTCAAAGATGCACGCAAAGGCGCGACGCTCCCGTTTGCTTTCGTTTACTATATCAGATCTGGACAAACGCATCACGTTGAAAAGGATTTGCCTGCAGGTTGCGCGTGTGTTATGATTCTGGAGAAAACGCACGGCGCGTCTTTCCTGTTGCCCGCATGACGGGTATTGGAGCACGCCGGAGGAAAAAACAGGAGGAATTATGGCTATCGTTTCCATGAAACAATTACTTGAGGGTGGCGTTCATTTCGGCCACCAAACCCGACGCTGGAACCCTAAAATGGCTCCCTATATCTTTACGGAGCGTAACGGGATTTACATCATTGACTTACAGAAGACAATGCGCAAGATTGAGACGGCGTACCAATTCGTCAATGAAATCTCGTCAAAAGGCGGTTCCGTTCTCTTTGTAGGCACAAAGAAGCAGGCACAGGATGCGGTCCGCGAAGAGGCAACACGTTGCGGGATGTACTATGTCAATAACCGCTGGCTAGGCGGCACGTTAACGAACTTTCAGACAATTAAAAAGCGTATCGAAAGGCTGCATGAATTGCGTGCAGAGAATGAGAGCGCTGCCTGGTATGGTCTTCCTAAAAAGGAAGTCGCAGGATACCGCCTTGAACTCGAGAAGCTTGAACGCAACCTCGGTGGAATCGCGGAAATGAAGCATCTGCCTTCGTGCATCTTTGTGGTTGATACGAAAGATGAACACATTGCCGTAGCAGAGGCGCGCAGGCTTCGGATCCCAATCGTCGCAATCGTCGATACCAACTGTGACCCTGAAGAGGTCGATTTCGTTATCCCTGGCAACGATGATGCCATCCGTGCCATCAAGCTGATTACAAGTGTTATGGCAAATGCGGTAATCGAGGGCAGAGAAGGATTTGAAGTCCAGGCGCTCAATGAAACCGCTGCGACCGGAGAATCCGCATCGCCATTTAGTGACGATTACGAAGACAACAATTAAGCAGAACTTTTGTGTCGGCTTTAAAGTAAGCACGAACGGAACAATTAAAATTCAAATATGATTTACCGATATACGGGATTGGAGGCATAAGATGCAAGTAACCGCACAAATGGTTAAAGAGTTGAGAGAATTGACGGGAGCCGGCATGATGGACTGCAAAAAAGCACTCCAAGCGTCGGAAGGTGATACGGAAAACGCGATTAAGTGGCTTCGCGAGCACGATCTCGCAACGGCTGAGAAAAAAGCGGGGCGTATTGCCGCTGAGGGAATCGTAGATTCCTATATTCACGACGGCGGCCGGATCGGCGTCATGATTGAAGTCAATATCGAAACAGATTTTGCGGCAAAGAACGAAGACTTCAAGAGAATGGTTCGCGACTTGGCAATGCAGGTTGCCGCGATGAATCCTCTCTATGTGAGACGCGAAGAAGTCCCGGCAGATGTGACTGAACGCGAACAAGAAATCGCTCGATCTCAGGCTGTCAAGGCTGGTAAACCAGAGAAAATCATCGCGATGATCGTTGAAGGGCGTTTAGAGAAATACTTCGAGGAAGTTTGCCTGATGGAGCAGTCTTTTATTCGTGATGAAAGCAAGACATGTGAGCAACTCGTCAAGGAGATGATTGGCAGAATTGGTGAAAATATCAAAGTTCGCCGATTCGTCCGCTATGAAATGGGTGAGGGTCTTCAAAAGAAATGTGAAGACTTCGCGGAAGAGGTCGCTTCACAACTTAGCAAATAGCCAACTGGCAATACTAGTAAGAGGGCGCAACGCGCCCTCTTTTTGTGCGAAAAATTCCGTCAAGTGACGGATTATGAGATAATAGCAATCAGACACTTCTGCACTTTGCAATCGGGAAGGGGAATACGATGAACTATCGTCGGCTTTTATTGAAGATATCGGGCGAATCGCTCGCGGGGGGAACCGGAAACGGGATTGACCCAGCAATGCTTACACGTTATGCGTCCATCATTCAAA
>LFRM01087531.1_pt1 | contig 14859 bp, 14 predicted proteins | sample 618341 | NCBI WGS metagenome assembly LFRM01 (sample SAMN03654438, study PRJNA283298) | anaerobic digester metagenome | isolation source: pool of bioreactors CSTR01a, CSTR02a, and CSTR03a thermophilic anaerobic... | place: Denmark: Kgs. Lyngby | collected 2014-05-21 | reverse complement strand
ATCGAAGCCAGTCAGTTCCTCATCGGGAAGCTCCTTGAAAACCGCCTGCAGCACTTCTGTGAGCACCAGCTCTTCCTCCAAGGACAGGGGTGCAGCAAGGGCGAATTCCAGCACGAACACGAAACCTTCCACGTTGCCTTTAATGCGCTCCGCGCGTGACTCAGCTTCATCTGCGGGCCGGGTATCTGCGCCTGCTGCCAGGGATTCCACAAAACTTCCTAAAAGGTTGAGGGCTCGGTCTGAGTTGAAGATCTCCCCCCAAGCCAAGTAGTGAAACCACAGAGTCTGTTTGTAGTCGTTGTCTTTGATCACCAGCCCGAAGCCCTGGGCTGCTGGTGTTTCTGCGCCCAAGTGCAGGGCGAAGAGGGCCATATCTCCTGTCTCGTCCTCTTCCCCGCTGTGGGCTAGAAGTTCGGGCTTTCCTCCTGGATGAAGCCGAATACTCGGCATGCACCTGCGCGGTCCAGGATCGTTTATAGGGGCAGGACCACCAGCCACAGCTGCTCAGAATTGTCGTCAGTAGTGATTACAAAACCCGTTTCATGCTCCCTGACTATCCAGCCTCCTGGGTAGTAAAAGGACATAAACCCGTCTGCCGTAACGTACTTCTCCCAATCGTTCTGTGCTGCTGAAGGCGATGCCCATAACACAACGCAAGCTAAGAGCACGAACAAAGCACCCAAACAGAATTCCTTCCGCCACATGATCATCACCTGACCTCTCTGAAGTGGCAGCTTTTGGAAGATAGCACTTGGTTCCCCCTGGATGATCAAAACCCTTCACTTACCGCCAATGTTTACCAGGCAGGTTCTTGGTTTTTTCACGCTTTGCGGGCTTCAAGCGTCTTGGCGTCAGCGAAGAACAAGCTTGGACGTGGGCCAACACAAGGAAGGGCTATTGGCACATCGCCAACAGCCCAATCCTGAACTGGTTTTCGTCGTCATCTTCTGGCCAATCTTAATCGCCCCAATCGTCGTTCCAATCCCAGTCGTCATCCCAATCCCGGTCATCGTCCCAAGCGTCAATCCACTCAATGTCGTCCCAATCCTGATTCCAGATGGCCTCCCAATCAATGTCAATGTCGTCCCAATCTTCCCAATCCGGGAGCTCGGTTACCGTCATCTCGATGAAAAGCTCGGTAGTCTTGTAGTCCACCTTCTCTAGCGAATCATAGCCCATGTCAGTGAGGTATAGAGCAAAGCTGAACAGCTCATAATCATCGTTTACCATTTCCCAGTGAAACGACGCTCCCGAAAGCCACTTGCCCTCCTCCCACTGGGGCCTCTTTGCAAAAGTCTGGCGAATCCACTTGCCGTCCTGAATCAAGGTGTCGAATTCGTACTGATCCTCGAAGATGCGGGTAGTATCCCAGAAATCCAGGCCGTACCATGGCCCCAGAGACTCTCCTGGCTTCAGTGAGTATGGATCTGTGTCCGGCCAGCCCTCCTCGGGCTGGAAAAATTCGATGTAGAAGGGTACTAAGTCATCGACATAGGTGTTTTCAATCTTGTAAGCGCGCACGTCATGGAAAACCACATCATCCGGCAAGTAGCCCAGATATTTCCAGTGGAGCTCTTCACGCTCTGGATCGCGCACAGCACCTGGATAGATTGGTATATCCGACATTCGTTTAGGCATGTTCGCCGCGAAAGCTGGCGCAGTCACCACCAACAGCAAGAGCAGCGTGCAGACAATCTTGCGCATCCTCATGGGGACTCCTCCCTTTATTTAGAATACTCAACAACGCCGCGTTGGAATAGTTCGCACGTCTCCTGGAATTTCCTGCTCTTTAATGGTAGTAAATGAAAAGAGTGAAGGCTGCTATCGCAAAGCAAGAGTTGAATATTCCCTTCACATATTTGGCACAGCACAGCCGTATGTACCGCTATTCTCCAGCTAAGGGAGTGCTAAAACTACACGAATATCGTGAACCTCACGAATATCTCTAAAATGCAATAGCAAATGCAACGGCTAGCCAGAAACCCGTTCTATGAAGCATTTTACGGTTACGTTCAGGGTTGATAGCTCTTCCTGGAAGAGTTCCAATGGGGTACGGTAATCCAGGATCTTCCGGGGAAGGTTGTTCACCAGGCTTTCAGCTTTTCGAATGTGCTCCGCACTAAAGGACTTGATGCGCTTTCCCTTTGGGACAAAACGCCTTGTTAGGCCGTTATGTCTTTCGTTTGTCCCTCGTTCCCAGGCTGAGTAGGGATGGGAAAAGTAGGCTTCAATACCACTTTGACTTAGGGAACTGAACTCAGAACCATTGTCAGCCGTTATGGTCTTAAACACCTGGCGTTTTAGTGACCCCAAAGGTGTGGTTAGACCAGTGATAGCCTTGTCCACTGCTTCGGAGCAGCAGGCTTCCAGTGGGAGAAGTAGGTGTAGCCGTGTCTTTCGCTCGGTAAGTGTTAGCAAAGCCTGATCGCCTGTTTGCTTGCCCTTTACAGTGTCGATTTCCCAGTGCCCGAACTCCTTTCGGCCTTCAACGCACAGGGGCCTTTCATCGATGCTCCGGCGCTTCGCCGGTGGGCGAAACCTCTTGGGCTTGCGCCTCGTTTTCAGGGGCAGGTCAATGTTTCGAATCGTGAGTAGGTTACGATCAATGTAGCTGTAGAGAGTCTTAGTGCACACCATTTCCTCCCTTTTGAACAGACCATGCCGGTGTGAATAGCCCACAACCGCATCAGGTGACCAGCTGTCCTTGCGCATTTTGCTTTGGGCCCAGTGGAGGAAGTCCGTGACCTGCTGGAAACGAAGCTGCCGCTTACAGTTGGCCCTGTTCATCTCATAGACAGCCTGCCCGGTTTCCGGAAAGTAGCCTTGATGAGCTATGAAATTCTTGTCGAGCTGAGTTGTTGTCCCTCGTTTGATTTCTCTGGCTATGGTGCTTCGGTGCCTTCCTAGCGCTTTAGCAATGGCGCCCACCGTTAGGCCTTCGTCCAGGAGGGCACTTATTTTACCTCGTTCGAACGCAGAGAGATGTTTAAACTTGCGACGAGATGTGGTAATCTTAGGTTCAGGAACCATAGCCGAGACCTCCGTATTGTGTTAGTGTGATTACCAACATCATACAGGGTTTCTGGCTGTGGTTCCATTCATTTCTTCCTGTTGCATTTCATTCTACAATGAGCCTGTTGAAGAAGAATGACATGGGGGGTTGACAGAGAGACTCCCTGGCGATACAATAAAAAGCGCAGTAATGGGCAGATAGCTCAGCAGGTTAGAGCGCTACGCTCACATCGTAGAGGCCGGGGGTTCGAGTCCCTCTCTGCCCACCATAGAAACAGCCCGTCGTGAAGAGGGTCTCACGGCTGGCTTTTTTTGTTGCCATGATTTTGATGGCGTTTCAGAGCTTGCGCTCAACAGCACTGCAGCAGGTGATCCATGAGCGGTATGGGGGCCACGGTGAGCACGGTATTGGGCCTAACCGGCCAACATCATCAAGAGGATCGCCTTGAGAACCGGCCCTCGCCTGCATCATAAGCCACCTTTGATTCGAGCCGATCACCTTGCCCGATGCCACCACATCAGTCTGAATCACCCCATCGCCGAAATCCAGCGTATGGCACACCGATTCAACGCCGTAAAACTCGGTTATGGAAGATATCCTGGGATCATCTACGGTAATGCCATCGAAGAGATCCATCCGTGGAATCAAAGGCAGCGTCAGCTGGTTCGTAGCCGTCTGCTCGGCCAGATCATCGAGCGCATAGTTAGCGAGCTGCAAAGCCGCCGTGGAGGTTATCAAGTCTGTATCCCGTTCATCGATCTGCATAGCTCTAAGGCCGTATTGAGCGATGGAACCTGCATCTTCAACGGTTACGCTCTGCCTCTGCCCTGCCAGATCGCGGTACACCACGCCGATCCGATTACGGATATCTCGGTCGGTTACATCTAAATCCTGGATATAGATATCATCTTCCCAGTCAAAATGCCAGTCCGCGGTCATGGCCGTCTTATCTTTAGGCGGTTCTAACAAGGTGAGCCGCAACTCCTTCGTGCCTTGATCATAGCGATAGCCGAGGAACCAGCCGAATTCGGCTGCGATGTTTTGCAATACATCCCACGCCGAGACGAACTCCACGGTAGATGGCGGACAGGCAAAAGGAGGCACATCTGGCACGTAGAGGTTAATTACCCCAGGCCCGAATTCATCGTCCAGAATCTGCTGCATGACAATATCGGCCCTCACGCCACCATCTTCGATCGGTGCGCCGTATTCCCTAGTCTGGGTAATGATTCGATCCTGCAACGGTTTAGCCTGATCTCTGGCCTTAACCTCCACCGTCTGGCCTTCGGTACGGATAGAATCGCCCAAATAGCCGTGGAAAACGAATTCCCAGTCGTCAGTTCCAGGAGTAGATCCGGGAGCTACCGTGGCCACATAGATGCGGATCTCCCTATTCGGCTTCAAAAGAGGATCGAAATCATGCCGTCATAGTTCCACGGGCTTGAGGCATCCAGCGGCGAAAAGCGGTTGTCGTTATCGTTTTGGATCATTAAAGTAGCCTGCTGCACTACGCCATCGCCACCAGAGGCCCCGGTTCCAAGGGAGAACACATTACCGCGGTTGATCTCAATTCTGGAAACGTAGGGGGCTATATCAATATCATCATTGCCCCTGGTTAGAATCACCTGGGTAAAAATCTGCCTATTTGCTACCACCTACGCCGCCTCACTTTTCGATCACCAAAAGCTCTAAGCTCCTGCAATCCAGAGCTTCCAAGGCCCTAATTTCCCTCACCACCCGTATGTATGCCGGGATGGTAACGCCTGCCCCGAATTCGTCCAGGTGAAAGTTCCCGGCCTGGAATTCCTTGCCCTCAAGAAGGGAAATCAAAGCATTGCGATCGTCCATCTCCATCGGCCTAGTGGTAAGTGACCATTGCCGCTTCGTTAAGAGAATATCCTGGCGCATCTTTCCCCCAGCTGTCCTGCGCCTTTGCCCAAGCATCTCCCTATTTAGCTGAATCACCGTTACAAGCGGAATATCAACACCGTCAAACATAACTCTCCCCCCTACGAATCCCTAAGATGCAAAAAAGGGCTGGTGCACATCTCCCAGCTCAGTGACGATTACGTGCGCCACCCCACCGATGTGGTCCAGGTGGGGGATATCGTCACGGTACGGGTGCTCACGGTCGATCCCAAGCTGCAGAGAATCAGCCTAACCATGAAGTCACAAGTCTGAAAACCGAAAGTTGAGGAGCAGCCTGATGGCTGCTCCCTACGCTCGCGAAAACCACCGCGCTTTCCACAGTTTGTGGATCGCGGGGGTTCCTGCTACCGTCTAAAGGAACCTTTTGTCATCCTGGTCATTGAACCACGATAGCGAATTGATACCAGTTGTGGGCGGCGGTGATCAGCTCTTCTGCCAGATAATAGCGGTCTTTGCCCATGGGCTGGCCGTCGGCATAGGTTCTCCCCCAGCTGTTGGGATCATACACTTCGAAGTAGGTGTGCTCGTCTACCTCAACATAACCTTTGACAACCAGGAAGTGCCCATCCGCATAGTCGTAGAACCGGTTAGTCCGCTGGTTGGGATCCTCTTGCCTGCTGATGTAGTTCATATCCACGCAGAGGATGGCGATTTTACCCTGCTCCAGCTCTGCCCTTAGGGTAGCAATGGCCGTGTCCATCTCCTTTTCCAAGAACACAGTCACATACTCCACCCCATGGGCTTCAAAATAGCGGAAGATGATGTTAGTCCGCCACCAGGCCCCGTAGGCGGGATACACATTGCGAGCATCCTCCGCGGTTCCGGTAAAGTCCTCATCTTTCCATTTCATGACCATGGCGGCGGAAGCTGGCCCGCAGTTGCTGTTGCTGTACTCACCAGTGTAGCGCTGATCAATGTACCAGTCATAGTCCCTGTTGTTGCCTACATATTTGTGAAGCTGTGCACCACCGAACCATTGGGCCAGATTCTCCCGGATGGTCATCTCCCACGGATCGGTAACCTCTTGCGCTTCACCCTTCACAGCCACTGACCCTAGCAAGCCCCAGGCCAACGTCAGAACGAGAAAACAGGTGAGCATCCGCTGCCATCTTGCCATGTGCATACGTATTCCCCCTTACTTATCCCTCACGAATACTTTACAGTACTGCCCATCGGGCGTCAAGCCAGGCCGGCGCCGTTTCTGACCGCGTAGTTTTTTTAGCAGGAGTTTCAACGCGCGTGTTTAATTTATTCACTGACGGTTGCAAACATAGCTCGAAATCTTAGATGAGGAGGTGATTGGGCAAAGAATCGTAAAAATGCCGTTAGACCTACACATCTCAAGGGAGGGTTATGAGAGTGCTCAAGAAGAGATCTATTGTGCTGTCTTTGGTGGTATTTGCAGTCGTGCTGGCGTCTGTAAGTGTGGGAGCAGCGCCGCCCAAGATTGAACATCCTCTCGATCCTGAACAGTACATCAACACATATCTGGTGGCAAACCCGTCCACTTTGGATCCTAGCCTGCGTTCAGATGCCTATTCCAGCACCATCCTGATCAACACCATGGAAGGCCTCATCCGTATGGAGGAACGGGATGGCGAGTATTACTTGAACCGCGGCGATGCCTACAAATGGGAGGCCAATGAAGACGGGACGGTCTGGACCTTCTATTTGAAAGGTAACAAGTGGGAAGACGGCCAGCCAGTAACCGCCCACGATTACGTGTACTCCCTGCGGCGCAGCTCCGCACCGGAGACGGGCTCGCCCAACAGCTACTTCCTCACCCCCATCAAGAACTTCGCTGAAGTCAACACCGGCCAGCTGCCCGTGGAGGAACTGGGCGTACGGGCCATCGACGGCTTCACCCTGGAGATCACCTTGAAAGAACCTGTGCCCTCATTCCTGTCCATGATCGATGCCACAGTCTACTACCCACAGCGGCAGGATAGGGTAGAAGAGTGGGGCGAGCGCTACGGCTCCGAAGCTCACTACACCATCTCCAACGGCCCGTTCAAGGTGAATAGATGGGTGCACAACAGCGTTATCGAGTTGGTGAAAAACGAACACTACTGGGATGCTGAAAACGTGAACCTGGAACGGGTCACATTTTACATCATGGCCGATGAGACCACTTACTACAACTCCTTCGAGAGCGGCGAGATCGACTTCGTTGGGGCAGGGGCTGAGGAGTGGATTCAGCGCTTTAAGCAGCGCGGCGACTCCACATATAACTCCTACACTTCGGCAACCATTACCTACGCCTTCTTCAACGCCCGGGATGAGCTGTTTCAGAACGTAAACATCCGCAAGGCCTTTATGCTGGCCATCGATAGGGAAGACATCAATGAGATGGCCTTTGGCGGTCTGAGGGTCCCCGCCTACGGCTGGGTAGTCCCCACCATTTCCGTGGGCAACACCAACTACCGGGAAGCCGCGGGCGACATCATCAAGGAGATGCTGGAGGAACTCAAGGCGCAAGGCAAGACACCCAGGGATCTGTTGTTGCAGGGCATGGCCGAGCTGGGTTTAGGCGATGACCCGAGCAAACTGGATGTCACCTTCTCCCTGGCCGGTACTGACCAGTGGTTCCGCAACCTCGGCGAGTATCTGCAGCAGGTCTACAAACACGAGCTGGGCATCAACCTCAAGATCAGCTTCTCTGAGTGGGGTATCTTCTACGATAACGTGCTCAAGGGCAACTACCAGATCGGATTCATGGGTTGGGGCGCCTACTACAATGACCCCTACGATGTGCTCAGCCTGTTTGCCTCTGATCACGACATGATCAAGACCGGTTGGGTGAATAAAGAGTACGATGAGCTGATCTACAAAGCATCCGTGGAAATGGATGAACAGCGGAGGTTAGAGCTTTACATCGCCGCTGAGAACATCCTGCTGAGGGACGAAGCAGTGGTATCGCCCCTGGCCGCAACCAGGGTGAACCAGTTTGTGCGCAACTATGTGCATAACTACGCCACGCTTGGTTTCTCCAATATGGGCTTTAAGTACGTCTATACTGCTGGCAGATAGAGGCTTCAGCAGGGCAATTCAGGAAGGTTGAGAACTGCCATGGCAATCTTACCTGAGCCTTGGGCCAGGTGATTGCCATGGCTTTTTTCCAATCTTAACCAGAGGAGGGGAGCACAATCCATGCTGAGATATATCGCCAGAAGAATCGGCTATATGTTCATCACGCTGTTTATCATCATCACTCTCACCTTTTTCCTGATGCGGAGCATCCCCGGCGATCCCCTGGCCCACATGGCCCGCGCTCTGCCGGAGCAGACCAGGGCCAACTACTACGCCAAGTACGGGTTGGATAAGCCGCTCTTTACCCAGTATCTGATGTACCTGCAGAACCTGCTCAAAGGGGATCTAGGCGAAAGCGTGGTCTATCCCGGGCGTTCGGTGAGCGAAACCATCGCCACAACTTCTCCCGTTTCTGCAAAGATCGGCGGCATCGCTCTAGTAATCGGTGTAACCATCGGCGTTCTCTTAGGAATTGTGGCCGCGCTGAACAAAAACAGGTGGCCCGACTACATAGTCATGATCATTGCCATTTTGGGCGTTACGGTGCCCGTCTTTGTGCTGGCCGCCCTCCTGCAGTATTTGTTCGCGGCGAAGCTTGGCTGGCTGCCCACCTCGGGCTGGGGTGAGCCCAAGCACATGGTGATGCCCATTGTAGTGTTGGCCCTGGGCCCAATCGCCACCTATGCCCGCTACTTTAAGTCCAGCATGCTGGAGACCCTGAGCCAGGATTACGTGCTCACGGCGCGCTCTAAGGGTTTGAGCAACTCTGCCGTAATCCGCAGGCATGTGCTGAGGAACTCGGCTCTGCCCTCCATAACGCTCTTGGCGGGGCGGATCGTGGGCATCTTCACAGGTTCCTTCCTGGTAGAAAGGATGTTCAGCATCCCCGGCATTGGCTTTTACTACATCAGCTCCATCAACAACAACGACTACTCCATGATCCTAGGAACCACTATTTTTTACGCGGTGCTATTCGTAGCGGCCCAGCTTCTGGTCGATCTCGTTTACGTGCTGGTGGATCCCCGCATCCGCATCGCGCCGGAAAAGAACTAGGAGGTGTGGGCAGTGCAGGAGTTGACCAGAGAACAGTTCGTCATTGTGGGTATTGAGGAAGCTGAATCGGAGAAGATCGCCCGGCCCCGCATGGGTTACTTCCAAGACGCCTGGCGCAGATTCAAGGAAAACAAAACGGCTACGGCAGCCCTCATCGTCCTGGCTATCATGGTCTTCTTTGTTATTTTTGGACCGCAGATCAGCGGTTATGATTATGCCGCCATCGATGGATCCGCTCGCAACCTGTCTCCCAGCCGCGAGCACTGGTTCGGAACGGATCGGTTGGGTAGGGATCTATTCGCGCGGGTGTGGCAGGGGGGCCGGGTTTCCATGGCCATAGGCCTTATCGGTGCCTTCGTTTCTTCGTTGATCGGGTGCATCTACGGCGGCATCTCCGCCTATTTCGGTGGCATAGTTGATGACATTATGATGAGGATTGTGGAGATCTTGATCAGCGTACCCTACCTCATCGTGGTCATCCTGCTTTCAGTCGTCCTGCAAAGCCAGGGTATCGGCACTCTCATTCTCGCCATGACTCTCACTGGTTGGTGCGGGATTGCCCGCATTGTGCGGGGACAGATGCTGCAGGTAAAAGCCGAGGAATACATCATGGCCGCGAAAGCACTGGGCGTTAGGCCCTGGAAAATCATCGTCAAGCACATGACCCCCAATACCTTGGGTGTGGTGCTGGTGGCCATCACGTTCGATATCCCAGGTTACATTTTCGGTGAAGCCTTCCTCAGCTTTATCGGTCTCGGTGTGCAGCCGCCCGATACAAGCTGGGGCGCCCTTGCCTCCAGCGCCCAAAGCCTGTTTGTGTTCTACCCCTATCAGCTCTTCTTCCCCGCCTTGATGATTGCCTTGACCATGCTCTGCTTTACACTGATCGGTGACGGCTTGCGGGACGCTCTAGATCCGCGGCTGAGGAAGTAGGTGAAGAGATGGAAAAACTGCTGGAAGTAAGGAACCTCCGGGTTTCCTTCAACACTTACGCTGGTGAGGTCCAAGCCGTGCGCGGCATCGATTTTCACCTCTATCCCGGGGAAACCTTGGCCTTTGTTGGGGAATCGGGCTGCGGCAAAACGGTGACGGCCAAGGCCATCATGCGCTTGCTGCAGGAACCTTTTGGCGTGATCAAAGAAGGGTCCGAGGTCATCTTCAAGGGCGAGGACGTCTTGAGGATGAATGACAAACGTCTGCGCAGGTACAGGGGGAGCGACATTGCCATGATCTTTCAAGATCCTATGACCTCCCTGAACCCCACCATGACCTGCGGCAAGCAGATCACGGAAAGCCTAATCCTGCACAAGAGACTTACAAAAAGGCAGGCCCGGGAGGAAGCAATCGGAATGCTCAGGCTGGTGGATATTCCAGATCCGGAAAAGCGCATGAACGCCTACCCCCACGAGCTTTCCGGCGGCATGCGTCAACGGGTGATGATCGCCATTGCCCTCTCCTGTCAGCCCAGCATCTTGATTGCCGACGAACCCACCACTGCCCTGGATGTGACTATCCAGGCCCAGATCCTGGATCTCTTGATGGAACTGAAAAACAAGCTGGATACGGCCATTATTCTGGTCACCCACGACCTCGGGGTTGTGGCCCACCTGGCAGATCGCGTTCAAATTATGTACGCCGGGCAGATTCTGGAGCGGGGCACCGCTGCGGAGGTCTTCTACAATCCCCAGCATCCTTACACCTGGGCACTGCTGAGCTCCGTGCCCAAACTGGCCGCCCACGCCAAGCAGGAACTGTATTCCCTGAAAGGTACGCCGCCTGACCTGCTGCTGCCCCTGGAACACTGCCCCTTTGCAGCACGCTGCGAATATGCCATGCAGATCTGCCGACAGCGCATGCCTGAAGAAACGGCCGTTGGTGAGACACACAAAGTGTCCTGCTGGCTCCAGCACCCCTACGCTCCAAAGGTAGAGCCATTCTATGGACGGGAGGGAACGGCATGAGCGCCACGCGGCAGGAAAACCTCTTGGAAGTGAAAAACCTGTGCAAATACTTCTATCAGCGCCGGGCGGTGGTGAAGGCGGTGGACAACGTTTCCTTCCACATTGCCCGCGGTGAAACGCTTGGCTTGGTGGGGGAATCGGGCTGCGGTAAGACTACCTGCGGTCGGACCATCCTTAAGCTCTATCCCCCCACAGCGGGAGAGATTATCTACAAAGGCCGGGAGATCACGGGCAGGCTCTCCTTTCGAGAGCTGCAGGCCTTCAAAAAGAGCGCTCAGATCATTTTTCAGGATCCCTACTCCTCCCTGGACCCCCGCATGACCATCGGCGAGATCATCGCCGAGGGTATGGAGGTACATTTCCATTACACCAAGAAAGAGCGCCAAGCCAGGGTTGCAGACCTTTTAGCCAAGGTGGGGCTCACGGAGGACTATGCCAACCGCTTCCCCCACGAGCTGTCCGGCGGACAGCGCCAGAGGGTGGGCATCGCCAGGGCCCTGGCGGTGGAGCCTGAGTTCATCGTCTGCGATGAGCCCATCTCCGCCCTGGACGTTTCTATTCAAGCCCAGATCGTGAACCTTCTGATCAACCTGCAGCGGGAGCAGAACCTCATGTACCTGTTCATCTCCCACGACCTGTCCATGGTCAGACACATTTCCGACCGCATCGGCGTCATGTATCTAGGCAGTATGGTGGAACTATCCCCCAGCCAGGACTTGTTCGCTGAGGCCCTGCACCCCTACACGCGGGCCCTGCTCTCGGCCATCCCCACCGCGGATCCGGAATACGAAAAGGCGCGCCAGCGCATTAAGCTTCCCGGGGAGGTCCCGAGCCCCATCAATCCCCCTTCGGGCTGCAAGTTCAGGACCCGCTGCCCCCACGCCATCCGACGCTGCGCGGAGGAAGTTCCGGAACTGCAAACGGGCCGGCCCGGCCATTACGTGGCCTGCCATCGTTGGAAAGAACTGCTCACAGAGGAGGTGGCTGCCAGTGCTCAGTCCGCAAACGGTGCATAGACTTATCAATCTCGGGCTGGAACTGGGTGCAGACTTTGCCGAGGTATTCTGGGAAGATACCCGGCACAATATCATCGCCGCCCTGTCCGACAAGGTGGAAACCAACTCCTCCGGGCGCGAGAGCGGCGTTGGGCTGCGCCTGCTTTCCGGCCTCAACGTGCGCTACGCCTTCACCACAGACCAATCGGAAGAGCATCTCCTTGCTTTGCTGAGGGACCTGGCGCAAAGTCTGCGGGCCTCTACGGGAGCAGGCCAACCCCCGCAAGAGCGGCTCGTTTACGGCGTTGGCCATCCCATTGAGGTTCCTTTCCATAGAGTCCAGCACGCCGGGCGTATGGATGTGGTGAACCGGGCCATCAGCGCGGGCATGGCCTATGCCCCAGAGATCGTCCAGATGTCTGTACGCTATCTGGATATGGAGCAGCATGTGATGATCGCCAACTCTGAAGGGGTGTGGGCTGAGGATACACGGGTGAAGACGCGCCTGTTGATCACTGCCTACGCCCAGAACGAATCGGAGCTGGAAAGTGGGTACGTGGGCCCCGGAGCCATGCTGGGCTTTGAATTCTATGATCACCTGGACGTGGAATGGTACGCCCGGGAGGCAGCCCGCGCCGCGGTTACCAACGTGCGGGCTAGAAGATGCCCCGGCGGGAAAATGACGGTGGTGGTGGATAACGGTTTCGGAGGTCTTATGTTCCATGAAGCCTGCGGCCACAGCCTGGAAGCTTCGTCTGTAGCCAAGGGAACTTCGGAGTTCGCCGGCAAATTGGGGCAACAGGTGGCTTCTCCCCTGGTTACCCTGGTGGACGATGGCACCATCCCCAATGCCTGGGGCTCGCTGGGGGTAGACGACGAGGGACAGCCCACCCGGAGGAATGTGCTGATCGAAAACGGTATTCTCCGGAGCTACCTGGTGGACAAGCTGAACGGGCGCAGGCTGAGTATGCAGCCTACTGGTTCCGCTAGGCGCCAGTCCTACCGCTTTGCCCCCACCTCCCGCATGACCAACACCTTTATTGCCAACGGGCCCCACACCAGGGAGGAGATTATCGCCAATACGGAAGCGGGGCGGTTCGTGAAGAATATCAGAGGCGGCTCGGTCAATCCTGCCACGGGGGACTTCAACTTCAGCGTGAGCGAAGCCTACCTCATTGAAAACGGCAGGATCACAGAACCTGTGCGGGGTGCAACCTTGATCGGCAATGGAGCCGCTATCCTCAAGCAGGTGGATATGGTGGGCAACAACCTGGCCTTGGGGCAAGGCTACTGCTATGCCGGTTCGGGAGCCCTGTTCATTGGAGCTGGCCAGCCCACTGTACGGGTGGCGGACATGACCGTGGGAGGTGCAGAGTGATGATCCAGGATTTCGTAGCGGCCTTCAGCGAACGGGCCCATCGAACAGGCCTGGGCCGCCTGGAATTCTATATCAAAGAAAACTCCGGGCAGGCAGTGCAGGTATATGAGGGGGAAGTGGAGAGGCTGGAGCTGGCCAGCGAAACTCTCATCTATGTGGAGGGAGAATACCAAGGCTACAGAGGTTCCACTTTCATTGAAAACGCAGCTACGGCCCGCATCGAAGAACATCTGGAGATCTTAAAGCAGATCGCTGCTTACAACCAAGAACCTTTTCAACCCCGCCGTCTCCCGCAGCAAGAGGTTCCAGGCTGCGGCTTGGACACGGTTCACCCCGATATCAATGCGGTGGCAGAATGGCTTAAGGAAGCGGAAAGGGAGGCTTTGGTAAGCGATCCCCGCCTAGCAAAGGTAAGTGCCATACTGCACAGCAGCAGGACAACGAAAACCACCCTCCTCAATGACTGGGGGGAACAAGTGGTTGATACTCTGCGCTGGGAAGAGGGCCGAATTTCCGTCCTGGCCCAGGAGGAGGGCAGCGTGCAGAGCGCCTTTGAAAGCAGGCTCGGCCAAGTTATCGGCCCCGACGAACTTCTGGCGCTGGCGCAGGAGGCGGCCGGCAAGGCAGTGGCTCAGCTGCAGGCGACACCCGCCTCCACCGGCATCTACTCTGCCCTGCTGAAAAACAGTCTGGTGTGCGAGCTCATCCTCGCCTTTCTGCCAGGCCTCTTTGCTGCCCGGGTACAGAAGAAGATGAGCAATCTTGGGGACAAATTGGGCAGCCAGATTGCGTCCCCCCTCTTCAGCCTGCGGGAAGAGCCGGGCCTTCCAGACGGCATCGTCACCCGCAGTTTCGACGACGAAGGCACACCAACGAGGGCCAAGAACATCATCGACCGCGGCATCCTCACCACTTTCCTACACAACCTGGAGACTGCCCGGACTGCCGGAGTTGAGCCCACCGGCAACGGCTTTAAGCGCCTGTACCGCGAGCCTCCCGCCACTGGTTTCACCAACCTCTGCATCCTAGGCGGTGCCGCTACCTGGGAAGAGCTGATCGCCACCATGCACACGGGTGTGATCATCACGGACTGCGACGGCATTTTCGCTGGTGCTGATCCGGTGTCTGGCGATTTTTCTCTGATTGCCAAGGGCTTTCTTGTGGAACGGGGCACCATCCAGCGCCCCGTGAACCAGATCACCATTGCTGGCAACTTCTACGATATCCTCCAAGGCATTGAGGTGATCGGCGGCGACTACTGGGCAGAAGGCTCCGGCAGCGGTTTTATCAAGGCACCCTCCCTCTTGGTGAACCGGCTCTTCGTGACAGGCCGCTGAACAGTCAGTCCTGCGGGACAAGTGATATCAGCAGGGCAATCTGTTCTTCGTAAGCGTTAAAGAGGGCGTACCTTGACAATGTCCTCCTGGCCAATGAGTTGAGAAACCACATAGGCCATAGACGTTAACCGCTCCATTGGTGTCACGGTAGTTGGAGAAGAAA
>LFRM01404376.1_pt3 | contig 14862 bp, 10 predicted proteins | sample 618341 | NCBI WGS metagenome assembly LFRM01 (sample SAMN03654438, study PRJNA283298) | anaerobic digester metagenome | isolation source: pool of bioreactors CSTR01a, CSTR02a, and CSTR03a thermophilic anaerobic... | place: Denmark: Kgs. Lyngby | collected 2014-05-21 | reverse complement strand
CTGGTTGATGAGTTTCAGCACCTGTCCCTGTCCTATAGTTCCTATATACCTGTATTTATAGCTGATGCACTTTAATATTTCTTCAGCCTTTTTGAAGTTTTCGTAGGTACCTCCAACCATAATGATTTGTCCCTGCTTTCTCCAGGTGAGGGGCGCATCGATAAAGGCAGCACCTTTTTCAGCGCACAGCTTCTCGTATTTAATATCGGTCTCTGGTCTGCTGGTTCCCGTATCTATTACCAGCTGACCTTCCACTAAATGATTCAGTATCCCATCCTCCCCATCCATTACACTCTCTACGGCATGGCTGCCCGGGAGAGACAGGATAATCACATCGGATTTTATTGTCAGGTCCCCGACATTCTCTGCCGGATGGGCACCAAGCTCCTCAGCATATTTCATCTTTTCTCCGTCAATATCAAATACCGTCAACGGATATCCGCACTCCAACAGCCTTTGGGTATAGAACTTGCCTATGTTCCCCACACCTACCAGACCAACTTTTTTCTTCAATCTCCTTACCCCCTCGTTAATTTCAATAATTGATATACTTGTCCTATTTTTAAAGAAAAATTTGGTTAATCTACAGCATATTATAGCATATAATGGTAAATGTCACTATTTCAATTTATGTCGAAATGTACAACAAAAGCCTGTCTGTAAAACTTTTACAGGCAGGCTTTGTAATAGAAGAGAATTCAAACTAACCTTTTATTTATCCATCCTTGTCTGGCTCATGCTTTTGACAGCCTTATCACGTTCCACGACAGTTTTGGCAGGTCAGCCATAACTTTTCCGTCCTGAACCGATGCGTTTCCGTTGTTGTGGGGTTTTACATTGTCCGGATTGTCTTTGGTATTTACAGCTTTAATGTCATCATGTTCTAAGACGATATGTTCAATAACACGGTATTTGCCCATTCCCCTCATATCACACTCCAGCCCAAGCACATTATCCGTATCCCGGTTTACTGCAAAAATTGTAAGCTCATCATTTTCTTCATTTACAACGGCTACAGCTTCAAGATACGGTACCTCTTCATAATCTTTACTGTCATAGACAGGTGAATACACAACAGGCTGCAGTACGCTGCCCCGTCCAAAAGCGGAAGCATGCATAAAGGGATAGTAAATAGTCTGCCTCCATGCCTTTCCACCGTTCTCGGTCATAATAGGAGCGATGACGTTGACAAGCTGTGCCATACAGGCTATTTTAACCCTGTCAGCATGTTTAAGAAGGGTTATCAGCATGCAGCCTACCAGCAAAGCGTCTTCAAAGTTATATACATCTTCAAGCTGAGGTGGCGCAATCGACCATGGTTGTATTTTTTTGTCGGCTTCATGAGAATGATACCATACATTCCATTCATCAAATGAAAGGTTTATAACCTTTTTACTCCTCTTCTTGGCTTTTATATAATCGCAAATCGAAACAACCGATTTTATAAAATTATCCATGTCCAAAGATTTGGCCAGAAAATTCTTTACGTCATTCTCGTAGTTGTCATAGTATGTATGAAGGGATATATAGTCTACATACTCATAGGTATGATCCAGAACCGTTGCTTCCCACTCGCCAAACGTACTCATACGGCTGTTGGAGCTTCCGCAGGCCACCAGCTCAATTGAAGGATCAACCCACTTCATCACCTTCGCGGTTTCACAGGCAACCCGTCCGTACTCCCCGGCGGTCTTGTGCCCTATCTGCCACGGACCGTCCATTTCGTTTCCCAGGCACCATACCTTAATATTATGGGGGTCCTTATAACCGTGGGATTTCCTCAAATCGCTCCAATACGTACCTTCAGGATGATTGCAGTATTCCACCAGGTTTCGGGCAGCGTCAGGTCCTCTTGTCCCTAAGTTAACCGCCATCATAGGTTCACTGTCAACAAGCCCGGTCCATTCAACAAACTCGTTTACACCAACCTGGTTGGTTTCAATAGTCCTCCAGGCAAGTTCAAGGCGCCTGGGCCTGTTCTCTTTAGGTCCTATACCGTCTTCCCAGTTATATCCCGATACAAAGTTCCCACCCGGATAACGAATAATCGGTACCCCCAGCTCTTTAACCAGTTGTATTACGTCCTTTCTAAAACCCTTTTCATCTGCTTCCGGATGGCCGGGCTCATATATTCCACCGTACACAGCACGTCCCAGGTGTTCAACAAACGAGCCGTAGATACGTTTGTCAACACAGCCAATTTTAAAATCCTTGTCCAGTATCATTCTGGCTTTTCTGTTTTCACCCATCTCCCTTCTCCTTTCCAGTATAATTTTATAAAATCCAAAATAGTCTTCCTCTACCGGACCAATACATCATCCTATAGATTTATGCTTTGACTGTCTTGATATCCGCTTTTCAAGCTTTTGCCTACCATCTTTTATGTTTCCATGGATCCAATTCAGTAAAGGCTTTAAACATCCATTTTTTCTTCTCTATGGGAACCCCTATCGCCGCTCCGTCACCGTAATCGGACAGAACAAAACCTCCCTTTTCCGTACCCCAGCATTTGAGCAGCAGTTCCGCTTCCTCGCGTATCTCTTTCTCACCTTTGAAGGGCAGTGTTTTCTGTATATCGCAAAGGGATGAGAAACATATCTTCCCCGCGAACTTGCTCCCAATCTCTTCAATGCCTAGTACGGTAGGCTGCTGGATGTTTACCACTTCAAGCCCTATATCTATCAGTTCGGGTATAATATCGTTTATCTTACCGCATGAATGCATCCAGATATGCCAGCCCGCCTTTTTACACTCATCAAAAATTTTCTTATACCTGGGTTTAAAGAACTCTCTCCACATTTCTACACTTATAAAAGTGCTGAGCTCCGTTCCCCAGTCATCGGTGAAATCAAATCCGTCAATACATCCAGGAAACCTTGATGATATATTCCTTATTATCTGTATATCAAATTCAACTATTCTGTCCGCCAGTTTTTCTATTTTTTCGCGTTCCAGATACAAATCAACCAGCGTGTTTTCAAACCCCCGCAAAGCGTGCATCCTTTCAAAAAGGAGCATGAAGATACTTGTGGTAACATACTTGCCATCAGAGCCCTCAAACCTTTCTTCCATCCCTTCATAAAAAGCCGGGTTATCAGGATCAGGCCATTGATATTTATCAGCATATGACCAATCCAAAAGCGGATGTTCCGTCACCTGTCCCATGTTATCCTTTTCAGTCCTGGTCCAGCCGCATCCCCATTCATCATAGGTCCTTTTTTTAGAATGATCTCCGGTTCCTATCTGGTTCCATCTTACATGATGAAAATCGGTATAGCCCAGCGACTGAAATTGAAGAGGAAGTCGGTCAGGCCCTTTAAACTCCACGGCATTTACAACAACTTCTTTACTACTCTGCATACATATACCCCTTTTCTATTTAAATTACTTTTTAAAATGAATTTATTTCACTGTTCACTCATATCCCAGATATGGGTTCAGCCGGATGCGCACTATTTCACCATCGCGGACACAAAGGTCATAATTTGCCTGATCACCATTCCGGCAGAAATCCACTACCCATTCCCCGTTTTCAAAATGCCCTTCCTCCACCGACAGGTAATTCAGCTGGGTAGCCTGGCGTGAACTGATTATCGGATAGAGATTTTCTTCGGAAGGTTCCGGCCGGCGTATAAAGTTCAAACCTATGTTGGCACCGGCAAGGTAAAATTCATGTTCTCCGGTTTGAACCAAAATCCCGCGGCCTCTTGTATCAGTCCCGTCTTTGCTCATAAAAAAGCGTCGTGTGCGAGTAAAATCAGCCAACATATGATATTTGGGCAGTTTTATATACTTGTTCATTGCAAACTCTTCCTGGATTTTAGCGTACATTCTAGAGGGTTTTGCGTTTTCATTAGAACTGCCTATAAAAATTTATATTATGCTAATATTATATCAAATTTCAATATAGCGTCAATTTATTGTAATTAATTATTAAAATCACAGAAGAGGTGCTCTTATCCCTTATTTTTTGCATTGATATACGGCAAACAGCTCAATAGAAAACTGCCCGTTTTTATGCTTGGAATCCCCCAAAGCGAGCATGCCGAGTTAAATACTACAACTTTGCTCCCTGACAAAATAATCCTTTTAAATATTTCTGGAATTGTTGAACAGGGAATACATGAAGAATTATTGGCGCTAAACGGAACCTACGCACATTTATATAATATGCAATTTTAGATTTAACGAATAAAAAGCTCAGGGGATAGAAGTCATCCAATCCTCTGAGCTCTTTATTAACTGTGGAAATCATGAACTACAATATAGGCAATTTTATCATATAAACCTTTAATTATTTGTCGCAATATGGTGTTCCTTAACTCTAGAAAACACTGCTATTCCGCCTAATAACAGTATTAGATTAATAACACACATAACCTTGAAACCAAATACATCATATATATAACCGTTTATAAGGGGAGCAATGGCCGAAATTGGTATTATGAACATATTAGTTATACACAAATATGCCGGCCTGTCTTCATAGGAGCACATACCAAATATAATGTTTATGTTTCCAATCATATAAGCACTATTGGTAAGTCCAAAAACAGCGGTTAAAACAAGTACCACATTGGGGTTATTAATAAATATAGCTGACACCAGATTAATAATAAATAACAGGTATCCTCCAAGCATACCCCATTTGAATCCCCGCCGTTGAACCAGCATTCCCCATAGGATAAAACCTATAGATTTGCACACAAACATCATTGTGGTCATAACGGATATAACATCATCGCCAATATTGAAGTTGGTTTTTGCGTATACTGTTTGAAAGGGGAACAAAGAAACTACCGGAAAAATAATAAGTGACTGCGCGACTATAAACCTTACAATGTTTTTATCTCGTTTGAGTATTTCTTTAAGCTTAGCCCCATAATCAATTACCTGCGTCCCGACAGCACTGTTCTGATAGTTTTTTGGCTCATAGGGGGCAACCAGGAAGATAAACGAAAGCATGTCCAGTGCAAAAGAAAGCAGAAACAGATATCCATACTGCTGTGTGCCGGACCCGCTTCCTGCCAAACTAACTCCGGCCAAAAGAGAACCCAGTACCCCTCCCACGCTGTTAAAAGCGCCTCTCCAGCCAAAGAATTTCCCCCTTATGTTAAAAGGGATAACTTTATTGATAAAATTATAATAGGCAGAATTTCCTATTCCCATAAACAGTCCGTTGAGCCAGTAAATTATGTAAAACAGTATAACAAACAGTAAAGGGTTTTTAGGAGCCAAAAATAATATTAACAATCCAATGAGCAGGTGTGAAGTACGATAGATAAAAACGTATTTTCCCATCAACCCTTTATAGGAATCGAGCTGCTCCATACGCCTGGCTGCAAAAAACTGGGGTATAGCCATCAAAAGCATCTGTACCGTTGTCAGAAGTCCAATAAAAAGGTTGGAATGGACATATCCACTTATAAAGTATACAACCAGGGTTTGCAGGGGAATCAGGCCCATGGCCATTGCGTTCAGTACTCCATCCACAATACTCGTGATGGCATTTCTTTTTATGTATGGCTGTAACTCCTGTTCTATTTTCTGCTGCATCATCAACTGTTCTCTCCTTTCGTCCCACCTATATCATTCTGTATTCTTTATGTTGCTACCATATAATTTCGATGCTGTCTATATTTAGAATACTAACATTATTAATAATGTAAAGGCCATTCTCCAAATAAGAATGGCCTTTACATTACATCTTCACACTTTAAAATGCTTAAACTGGGGAAGCCATTCTCTGCTTGCTTCAAACATCTCATTTACCATGGATTTGATCTCTGCAAGGCTCAGAACTGCCGATGTCAAAGGATCATAATAGGCAGCGTAGTATACTTTCTTAGGATCACCGGTAAGGGCAGCTTCTACTGCAAGTTCTTCACATCTTGCATTTATATCATTTAATATAGCCAGTTGTTCCGGTAACGGTCCCACATGTATGGGATCAAGCCCGCGTTTGGAAGCCAGTACCGGTACTTCTACACAGCAACCCTCCGGCAGGTTATCTATAAGGCCAAAGTTGCGTACATTACCATTGAATTCGAACATAGTGTTATCACCAAATACAGCGTTAAATATACTTGCTGCATATTCCGAACCCCTTGTCAAATCAACCGGACCTTCCAGCCACTTGTTAAACTCCGTACGTCTTCTCTCTTTCCACCAATCATCGCCAGTATTCGGAGATATCTTTAGCCTGCTCATTACCGGGAGCCCCGGATTCCATCCGGTACCGTGGGTACAATACTTTTCCATTAAATCCTCTCTTTTACGGAACCATGCGTTATACTCCGAATTATGGCCGCTGGACTCGGTGACATAATACCCCAGATGGAGGAACATCTCATTTCTTACCTGTTCCTCATTATAAATCTCGGGCTTTTCAACTGCCTCTCTTATCAAGGGGTATGCATCCTTGCCATTCCATTTAAACTCCAGGTACCAGGCCTGATGGTTTATACCGGCACAAAGGTATGTAACCTCATCCATTGGAGCACCGATCCATTTTGCCAGCATCTCGGCTGTTCCCTGCACACTATGACAAAGCCCTGTAACCCTTACCTTGGTCTCGCTCTGCATAGCACGGCACAACATAGCCATTGGATTGGTATAATTAAGAAATATGGCATCAGGACAATAACGTTCAATATCCCTGCAGATATCCAGCATAACGGGTACCGTTCGCAAAAACCTGAATATACCCGACGGTCCTCTGGTGTCACCCACACACATACTGACACCGTATTTGTCCGGAATACCCACGTCTGCAAGTAAAGCCTTCATGCCACCTACCTGAATAGTACATACAACTCCATCGGCACCTTCAAGAGCTTCTGCCCTGTTTGTTGTGGCTACCACCTTGGCGGGATAATTGCCTAGCTCAATAATCCTTTTAACCACTGCTTCTGCCATAGCCAGATTCTCTTCATCAATATCCATAAGAGCCAGCGTTGAATCAGCCAAAGCAGGATACGACAGAACATCCCTTACAAGGTTTCTTGTGAACACTACGCTCCCTGCACCAATAAATGCTATTTTTCTCCCCATGATATCATCCTTTCATTATTATTAATTGAATACTATGCAGATTTAGCCGGTATAGGTACCTTAACCACTGACAGCTCTCTTTACCAACAATTCATACAATAACAGGCTTGTTTTACATGAAGATGACATGCATAAAAAATCCTTCAGTAATGGCATCAAAGTCAATTCAAAGTACATTGCTGCATAACATACATCTAATTCTGATACATGACTTGCATATGATTGTTATATACATTTTATCTTATTGTTTCATCAACGTAAAGGTGGATTATAAAAATACGTTCAAAAAACGAGACGAGAACTTTGTAAACTCCAAAGCCCTCGCCTCATTCAATATAGCATTATCCGGTTTACAAGCATACTGCTCAAAATACATCCACTGAAAATGTATTGGCTCCAAAGGGTTGTATTACCAACGCCAATAGCTACTATCGCCTGCGGTATGTTTATAACAGTATTTTCATTCCCTAAATTTTTTATTTGGATGTGTACGTTGCTGTATTGTACGGGATGTAATAATATTCCATATCCGCCATTTAATATTTTATATTTTATTGGAATAAATGTCCAGCTGTTCGAAGGTTTTATATCGATTGAATTAACACCTGAAGAGATATCCTATTAGGAATGGCCCTATTCTACCCAAAGAATCATTGGGTATTACCAATCATGATAGAAATAGAGTTAAAAAAGTTTCATAAAAAGAAGAAAGGGCGGTTTTCCCGCCCTCTATTCCATAGTGCATATACATTTTTGGTCTATTTATACAATTATCCTATGGTCCATATTTGATCCCGGCATAGTTCCAGCTTATGTGATTCTGCAGAACGTATACCAGCATCAAGTATCTGCATAGCTTCAAAGTTGTGCCAGAATTCCAGGGTGGGATGCAGAGGTTCACCGGTATCAAAATGATGCAATACCTCTTCTCCCAGCGTAGTTCTTCCTGCCGGAAGTGGATCCGGCGTGTATACTGCATCAGGTTCAGCTTTCTGCCGTGTCTTATATACACGTACCTCATTCCGATCTACAACCATGGTACCTTCAAGCCCGTAAAGAATCGGTCCATTGGGAATACCTGTATTCCTGGTGGTCCAGGAACCCTCCAGTATGGCAACGCCCTGAGGAAAGCGTACCGTAATGGTGGCATAGTCCTCTACATTTCCATACGGGCTGTTGAAATTCGCCGTCATACCGTAGGCCGCCACAGACTTTTCGCCAAAGAACCATCTTGACAGACATGCACCATAGCAGCAGTAATCAAGGAGAGCTCCCCCTCCAGCCTCCCTTTGGTACCACCATTCGGCGCCTTTCTCCTCATCAGTCAGTTTCTGTCCGTATGAGAGGGGGCCCTCAGAATCGCTGTTCCGATATGTAAACTTAAAAAGTCTGCCAATTTCCCCCGCTTTATACAGTTCATAGGCTTTCCGGATCGATGCTGACCAGGTGCTTGGCCAGTTAAGGATTAATTCCGCGTCGGTTTCTTTAAGTACCCGTGCTATGCTTAATGCCTCCTGCATATTGGTTGTAAGAGGCTTTTCCATCACAACATGAATTCCCCGGCACAATATCTCCCGGCAGACACTCGCATGGAACGCATTTTCAGCACAAACCAGTATGATATCAAAATCATTTTCATCAAGCATCTTTATATAGTCGTCATATACATTGGTTATACCCAGTTTTTCATTTAAGTCTCTCACAGTACCGTAGCGGGTACCCGGTCCGTCATTTAAGGGTTCTACCAGAGGTTTTACATCAGCTGCCGCTACCCATTCAATTCTGTCCCCCAAGTTATGAAATGATATTGCATTATCGATGATATGGAAATGAGCGTAGCCAACTATTCCTAACCTATACTTTTTTCGCATTATCTTTTCCTCCTTTGTAGTACTTTTTAATACTTATCAGTTACTTTAGCAGAATCATGGTGTGCTATTTTGCCATGCGGAACAGCCTGCACATGATTATAAAGCAGTTGCAGTACATACATATTCCGCCCATCATGTTAAAATGCCATGCGTTTCCAGCCTTTATTTCTTTTATCTATAGGTGGCAACCCTAAAATTTCCCGTCCGGTGTTTACGTAGTACCGGTAATTTTCCAAAGGGGTGCCATTGGGTATCCTATGATCTAAACCAAATACCATTCCACCTTGCTGCATAATAGGCTGCATCTTATATTCCAATTCTTCCCGGATGGCTCTTTTATCTTTTCTTAGTACATGTTTATCAATACCACCCTTAAATGCAACTCGTTGGCCATACTTCTTTCTTAATTCTACAACATCCATTCCTGCTGCGGGTTCCATGGGGTACATAATATTTACACCACAGTCCAGAAAGGCATCTATTACAGAATTTATATTACCATCGCTATCTTGGGAAAAAATTTTAGTCCCTTTAGAGGATAGCATATCCCAAACCTTTCTGTAATAGGGTTTAATAAATTCTTGAATCAGGTTAGGTCCTATAAGAGATCCGGATTTCCCCGCTAAGTCTTCATGAACACAAAGTTGATCAATGGTTACATAATCGCTAATCCTATCCAACACTCGAAAGGCAGTATCACCGATAGTTTCCAAAATATCTTTCATAAGTTCCGGATTCTCGTAATAGCAAAGACATGCTCTTTCTTCTCCCATTAGCTGTCTGGGAAGATCAAACCCGCCCGGAATCCCTGCTATTACCAATGTTCCCCTCTTTTGCGCCTTTTTCGCCTCAGCCACCTTATCCCAGTCTATACGATCCTCGTGAAATTCAAAAAAAGGTTTGATTTTTAGCCAACTGTCCATATCCGTAACAGGATAATCCAGGGGAAGAGGGATGGTAGCTACACCTTTGTATAGTTTTGTTTTTCTCCCATACTCATCAATTTGGATGATGCATTGACTATCTTCCGCTATTATGCGTGGTGTAAAACCACCCATTATCCCTGTATTGCCTCCGCAATTAATTGTTGGAACGTAATCCCAATCAAAATCCGTCAAATCTATCTCACCCTGGGTAGCTCCCTGTTTTCGCCACTCCTCTTCCAAACCAACCAGAGGTCCAAAAAGTTCTACAAACATTTGACGTTCTACACTGCCGAAAGTCATTAGCTCAATGTATTCTTCCCTTGACCACCTCATATAAACACTCCTTATTAGAAAGTCAACTCCGAGTATAAAGCTCCCCCAAAAACCAGGCCAGTAAATTCCATTACTTGTATGACTCCAACTTAAGTCAGGAATAGCTGATAATCCTTATACTGCTCCGATGAGGAAGGTGAACCGCTTCCACTCCATCGAAGTTCTTATTAATATACTCTGTCAGTGTAATCATACCGGGTTCCTCACTTGTGGCATGGTTGACACGGATAATAGGAAAATCAATATCCATAGCCCACTTGATATCCTTCCAGTATATACAGCCGTCATCGGATACTATTGCCGCATCACATCCCATATCCACGAATGATTCCAGAACGCAGCAGCATCCGGTACCAATTCCTATGCTGGATACTTTCCTTCCACCGTCACCTATAACCTGTACCCCCGGTTCACCTATAAGAGCAGTCTTTTTCGCGATATTTGCAGCTAAATCATCCAGTGTAGTCGGCCTGATGTCATATCTGTGCTGGTAGCCGGCAGCACCAATTACTGCCGGTTCACCCTCAAATCCCAGGAACTCCGCCCATGCCCACGGTATCCCTATCCCGGGCATTCTGTCCCATACATCATGGTTGCGTAATATAACAAGGCCGCTGTCATCGATGAGCTTTTTCTTCATGAGTCCCGCCCTCTTTTTAGGTGAGTTATCCTCCATTTTGTCTAGGTTTTCTAATTCAGCACTATGGTTCCAGAACGTAGGCTCATGGGTAATCAGCATGTCAAAGCTATTATCTATAGCATATTTCACCGCCCTCAAATCGGGATACAGGGAAACCAGAATTTTTCTTATATTCTTTTGCGGATCACCCATAATAATCTTATCTACAGTACTTGCCCTGTCCACCCAACTGGCCACACTTAGAAATCTGTCTAATATTTCTTCCGCTTTCATATTGATACCATCCTCCATTTATACAACTACCAGTCTATGCTCTATAATAATGTATATCTTTCTATATACATAGAAGCGTAGACATCGTTATCTATATATTATCATCTTCTGAACTCCTGTGGTGAAACTCCTGTCATTTTCTTGAATACTTTGGCAAAATATTTTGGATTGTCATAGCCTACGTTAACGGCCACTTCCTGAACTTTCATATTGGTGGTTTTTAGCAACTCTTTTGCTTTCTCTACTCTAATCCTCTTTAAATAATCAACAAAGCTTATACCTGTTCTCTCATTGAAAAGGGTTGAGAAGTAATGGTAATTTAAAGAAACATGATTTGCAACCATAGCCATGGTTAAATCCTTATGGTAATTTTCATTGATATAAAGAATAGCTGTATCAATAACGTCCATTCCTATTCTTCCATTAGCACCTGCTTTAAATAGAGTACAGATTTCATCAATAAATCTCTTCAACTCCTGCACATACTCATCTACACTAGAGAAGTTTTCAATACTTTCCAGATTGGCGTACTCATCTGCTTTGTGAGGAATGTACTGCATATAATACTGGACTATATCCCGGTAAATGAATTCAACAACCTCGTCAATATAGCTTATATTGAATTTACCAATGTTTTTTTGGTCGAAGATATCACCAAGTATCTCTTCTACTTTCTTTATATCATTTATAGCAACTAAATGCTGGACCTTCCTGATATCCTCTTCCGGAACTGAAAATTCATCAGACAACCGGCAGAGTTCGCTATAAAATAATATATTCCCATGTCCGGGTACCACCCTATATCTCAAAGCTTCATATGCATTTATATAGGCTCTGCGTATATTAGTGACTTTTTTGATCTCATCACTTACACCTATTACAACTTCATATCCCAGGTCTTTTTCAATACTGTCTGCAAGTTCATTTAAGGCCCGCTCTTCATTTGTTATCAATACAAGATGTTTTTCGATATCTAAAAGACAAAATACCGATAACCCGTTATCCTGTATATACTTTTGAGTATAATCCTTAAGATGTGCATATATATCCGGATCTCTGATTTCTTTTCCCGTCTCATGATATGCCAGACAAACTGCAAGTTTTGATTCTTTTTGCAGTGGTTCTATTTTAATGATATCCAGAATTTTCTTAATTTCCATTTCCGAAAGATTGTCATTTAACAAAATATAGTTTAATTCATGAATTCTGAACTGATAGATTAGTTCGTTGACTTCCCGTATTTTTTCCTCGGTATTATCGCCCTTTTGAAGTTCCCTCTCCATCTCGTCAAGCGTGTTAACCAACCCGTTGATACGTCCAACCATTTTACGCATATGGAATGCAATTTCACCGATCTCATCTTTACCCATTACCGGAAGATCTATATTTATTGCTCCCTGCTCTACCTTGCGCATGGTAGCAAGAATTATTTTCATCTTCTTAAGAATTATAGTGGTTATATAATAACTGATGACTACAAGCAGTGCAAAAACAGCAAAGCCCATAACGATGATCATTCTACTGGTACTCTGTATTTGTTGTACATACGTACTGGTAGTCTTAAAATAACATATATAGTTGTTAATCTTCTCAACGTAGTCATACACCACCAGCATGTTCACATCATCAATGTCTGCAAAAAAATGTCCTTTGTCAGCTGTAATTCTATTGTTCAATTCATTTTCCACTGCTTTTAGTATAGTACTGCTGTCTTCAGCAAACTTTATATCCGTACTATAATCAATAGCTCTTTTTTCCGCTGAATAGAAACAGAAAAAGGATTGTTTGTCTTCCTGATAATCATCCAGTTTACCAAAAAATGTTTTCTGGTTCATGGCAACCTCAAGAATGCCAAGATGCTTGTTGGCAGGATAGCGTATTTCCCTGTACAAGGTAACGCTACTCTCTCCCTCATCGTCCAGGCTGGATATAAACTCTTTTTCCTGGTTCATCACCCAATATGTTCTTCCCTCACGTGCAACAATATCTTCCCATATTGGATCCTCTTTTATATATATTTCACTGTAGATAGTAGGTGTCATTTGCATAAAATATGGATTATCAAGAAATATTCTAAGCCTATTAATATCCGGATTCAAGTTCTGTATATTCTGAACCTCGCGCAACAAGCCGCTTTTAAAATCAAGAATCTCTCCAATTGGATACTCCTTTTTCTCACTCAAAAACTTGATAAATTTCATATTTCCTATAACACTTTGTGCAGCTCTTTCAAGAATCTCGATATTACGGTCAATATTCATTCTGGCATATTGAACTGTCTGTTTACTGTTTTGAAACGCACTCTGTTTTATGTTTGAACTGGTATTACTAAGATAGCTGGCAATAAATACGGTAATTGGTATAAGAAGTACTACTGCATATGTGAGGATAAGTTTTCTTGCAAGACCCAACCTTTCAGATAAAAACTTTATGTTTTTAAACCAAAGGATCAGTTGCCTAAAAAAGTAATTGCCCATAATGTTCATTCATCTCTCCATTTTGATTTGTGAACATCACGTGTTATAGTATAATTACTTAAAAATAATATAACATATATAAAACAAATTTTATATAGTACTAATTGGATTTTTGGAATTGCTGAAGTGTAGTTAAACCCCGCGAGCCCGGAGGGGATGGGTTCGCGGGGGTAATTAATACTATTTATTCTATGTCTTACGGTTTATTCGATACCCAATTTGGCTTTATTCTTTGCAAGATTTGCATTCATTATTTCAAGAACAGCATCCCAATTGTGTGCTTCTCTAAATTCAATGAATTCCTGTAGTAACCGGTCAAATTCCTCTTCAGTTTCGGCAGTCATAAGCTTAGGAAGTGTCTGTGCCCATTTATGTTCTATCTCGTTGTATGCAATTCCTTCATCGGTAGTTGCCGGAGGATATAGGTTAGTGTACACAGCCTGGCTCTTGGATTTACCCTTTGTCCAATCAATATTGCTCTTTTCAGGCTCTTCCAGAGGATAATTCCACTGCTGCCAAATGCCAGGATTCATTAAATAATAGAATTCGCCGGCACCGTACTTTTCTAACCATAAATCCTTGTNNGTTTCGCCTTTTACTCCAAGTGCACAATCTTTCTGACCTTCTTCACTTATAAGGTAACTGAAGAACTGAATAGTCCTTGCAGGATCCTTGCAGTCCTTTGTGATAAAGCTCATAAGCCATCCATTAATAACATTGGCTGCAAGAATTTGTGGTTGTTCAAGTTTTGAGTTAAAAATACCATCAATTGCTTTATAGTAAGCACCACCGGTAGCTTCCATTACCTGTCGTTGTTTGCCTATACCTATTGCCTGATGCAGCAATGCGAAATAGCGGCCCTGAACAATCTTATCATCAATATCTTTATTCTTATCAATAAACAGATCATTAGGAATTAATCCTTCATGATACATCTCTCTGAACGCCTTTAACCACCTTATATATTCAGGATCTGTTCTACGGTCGTATAATTTACCGTCTTCTGTCTCCCACGGAATTGCAAGGAAGTCCTGAAGATATGCATCAAAACCCCACCATGATGTGTCACTGGCCTCATGTCCGCCAAAAAGAAGAGTCGGCTGGCCATTTACTTCAGGGAACTTCTCCTTTACAGCTCTTAAAGCATCCCTGAAACCATCGATGGTTCTCATGTCAGGGCTTCCTATTGCTTCGTACATATCACTGCGAACCATGAATAAAGTATTTCCTGTTACCTGGCTTGAATCGGCCATCAGCTCAAGTGGTGTTGAATGGGAAGGCCATCCATA
>LFRM01194490.1_pt1 | contig 14864 bp, 11 predicted proteins | sample 618341 | NCBI WGS metagenome assembly LFRM01 (sample SAMN03654438, study PRJNA283298) | anaerobic digester metagenome | isolation source: pool of bioreactors CSTR01a, CSTR02a, and CSTR03a thermophilic anaerobic... | place: Denmark: Kgs. Lyngby | collected 2014-05-21 | reverse complement strand
AACTGTGTGGAATCTATACAGTCATATTCTATGGCATAAGCAGGCCTCATTATCTCAACATTCTCCATTCCAGGAATAGTTCGATAAACCGCCCTTTGAACCTCTACAGGAAGGCTTGATGATAAGCCCTGCACATACATTTCATTTGTATGGAGTCCTTCTGGTTCGATGAAGATCTGATGGCTGTTCTTTTCATGAAAACGAACTACCTTATCCTCAATAGACGGGCAATAACGAGCACCAACACCTTTTATATTTCCCGAATATAAAGGAGAGCGGTGAAGGTTTTCGCGTATTATCTGGTGAGTATTACCATTAGTATATGTTAACCAACAAGGAACCTGCTCTCGTTTAATTGGCTTATTCAAAAATGAGAAAGCATAGTTCTTGGTGTCACCAGGTTGAATAGTCATCTTGCTAAAATCCAAGGATTTCTTATTGACCCGGGCAGGTGTTCCAGTTTTAAATCGCCTCAAATGAAATCCTAAATCAATTAGATTTTCTGATAACTTATTAGCTGGGAATAAGCCATTGGGTCCACTGTTGACTGTATATTCTCCTATGACAATTCGGCTTTTCAAGTATACACCAGAAGCAATTATGGCAGCATTACACTCGTATACTTCACCAGTAGCAAGTCGAACACTACTTATTCTGGCTCCATTAGTACGTATCTCTACCACTTCACCTTGGCATAGAGTAAGATTATCCTGGTTTTCCAAGGTGAGCTTCATTTCTCTTTGATATTGCATTTTATCTGCCTGAGCTCGAAGAGAATGCACAGCTGGTCCTTTACCAGTATTTAGCATGCGAATTTGAATAAATGATTTATCTATATTTAATCCCATTTCTCCTCCTAGGGCGTCCACTTCTCTTACAAGATGTCCCTTTGAAGTGCCGCCAATGGAGGGATTACAAGCCATAAGTGCCACCGCTTCTAAGTTTAGAGCAACCACTAGGGTTTTCATTCCAAGTCTTGCTGAAGCCAAAGCTGCTTCACAGCCTGCATGGCCTGCTCCTACTATAATTATATCGTATCTTCCTGCTTGAAACTCCATCTTCCCCCTACTTTCCTAAGCAGAATTCCATAAATATTTTATCAATCAAATTTTCTGTAAGGCTCTCTCCAGTAATCTCACCTAAGGCTTCCCAAGCGTCCCTTAAGTCTATAGTAACTATATCTAAGGGCATATAGGCATCCATAGCATTCAAAGCCTCTTCTAGGTGTTTCTGACCCCGTATTAACGCTTCCTTATGTCGGTTGTTTGTAATCATAGCTGTATTTTTAGGACCTACACTACCGGAATAAACCAAATTGTAGATATAATTTTCTACCTCATTCAATCCAGTGCCCTCCATCATAGAGGTCCAGATGATGCTGCTGTCTGTTAACCTTCGAATTTCCTCTTCTTCTATGACTAAAGGCCTGTCTGCTTTATTAAGCAGTATTAAAACACGTTTGTCTTCTAGCCACTGCAGAATTTCTTTATCTTCTTTTTCTAAAGAACTAGATGCATCCAGCAATAATAATATTAAATCTGCATCCCGAGTTAGCTCCCTGGACTTTTCTACGCCGATTTTTTCAACCTGATCCATGGTCTCTCGAATACCGGCTGTATCAAGTATTCGAACTAAGACTCCTTTAATATTTATATAGTCTTCAATTACATCTCTAGTAGTGCCTGGTATGTCGGTGACTATAGCCCGGTTTTCTCGAACTAAAGCATTTAGCAAAGAGGATTTTCCTACATTTGGTTTGCCTATAATAACTACTTTCAAGCCTTCGCGAACTAAACGCCCTTGATGAGCAGTTTCCAGTAGATGAAGACAATCGCTACTGGCCTTTGCCAATCGTTCCCCAATGGGTGCTCTAAGCATTTCTTCTATATCTTCTTCTGGATAATCAACTGTAACTTCTATTCTAGCCATCAAGTCAAGTAAGTCATCTCTGAGGGTTTTGATCTTTCTTGATAAGCTGCCTTCCATTTGGCTAAGTGAAGCCCTGGCAGCATCTTCTGACTTGGATGATATTAGATCCATTACAGCCTCTGCTTGTGTTAGATCAACCCGCCCGTTTAGAAAGGCCCTTTTAGTAAACTCGCCTGGTTGCGCTAGCCTAGCACCTTCTTCCAATGTCAAATCTATTATCTTTTGAACAGGAATCATACTACCATGACAATGAATTTCAACAACATCTTCTCTGGTATAGGTTTTAGGTGCCTTCATAAAAACCATTAGAACTTCATCCACTATATTTTGTTCCTCGTCCAGAATATAACCATATTGTAGATATCTATCTTTAAACTGCTCCTGCTTCTCCCGTTTCCCGTTAATATATAATCTGCTGGCAATCTGTAAGGATTCCGGTCCGCTTAAACGGATAACAGCAATTCCACCTTCTCCAGGAGGAGTAGCGAGAGCTACGATTGTGTCTTCAGTAATCATATCTTACATCCTTCTAAGGTAAAAATTTAAAACCCAGTATTGCTACTGGGTTCTCTAAGCTCAAATCCTATTACTATGTCACTAAACGGGGGATTCATCGTATAATCGTAAAAAGTTTACTTCAAACTTATTACGACCTTTCGATAAGGTTCGTCCCCTTCACTATGTGTGACAACACGCGGATCTTTTTGTAGAGTAGAATGAATCACTCTTCTCTCGAAAGGATTCATAGGTTCCAGTACAACTTTTTTTCTTGTCTTCTGCACCTTATTTGATAAGCGTTTAGCTAATTTAACAAGGGTTTCTTCTCGCTTGCTTCGATAACTCTCTGTATCCATAATCACGCGTTTATATTTCTTTGAATCTCGATTAACAGCTAAATTAGTCAGATACTGAACCGCATCAAGGGTTTCTCCTCTGTGACCAATCAGAATACCCATTTTAGGACCACTCACTTCGACTAAAATGGAATCATCTGTTTCAGTCAAATCTACCTTGGCTTCAAGACCCATTTTCTCAAATAGAGACTCTAAAAAGTAGTATGTGATATCACCCATAGTTTTTATAACAGATGCCTTAATTTTTGCACCCTTGTTACCAAATAATCCAAAAAGACCCTTTACCGGTTCTTCAAGCACTTCAATTTCCAGCTTGTCTCTTTGGACTGCCAACTGGATCGCCGCCGCCAGAATCGCATCCTCTACGGTTTTACCTGTGGTTTCTACGGATTTCACTTCTGGTCACCATTCCCTTCTTCCAGTTCTTTTACATCTGAATTCTTCTTTAATATTAAGGATTGGGCAATTTGAAAGATATTCGCAGTTACCCAATATATAGCGAATGATGCTGTATACATGGTACAGAACCATACAGACATTAAGGGCATAATAGTACTAAAGCCCTTCATTTGTTGATTGCCTCCCTTAGGTTGTGTTAGCTTCATTTGGTAATATGAGGTCACACCAGCTAAAAGAGGTAATATAAATAATCCATTAAAACCTTGTCCAAATAAACCAATTGAAGCACCGGTAATGTCCTTTAAAGGAGAATCCGGCTGCCAAATGTTCCTAATCCAAAGGAAAGCATTAACAGATCCCATGGCTACTTCTCTGTCAGATATAGATCTAAGAGCTGCAAACATTGCAAAGAACAATGGCATCTGTATCAACATAGGTAAACACCCTCCCATTGGGCTAACCTGATGCTCTTTATATAGTTCCATGGTTTTCTTGTTTAATTTATCAGGATCATTCTTATATTTCTTGTTGATTTCAGTAATCAAGGGCTGAACTTCTTGCATTTTTTGGTTTGCTTTTCTAGACTTTATGTCCAAGGGTAGCAAAACAAAACGCATCAATATTGTAAATAAGATAACAGCTAGACCATAACCACCAAATGGCTCAGGTATTAGTCCGCTTAATTTGTTTAGACCTTCTAGTATACTGCTTAAGAAATTAACAAAGGACGCCCATAAACCAGTTTTTTGAGTTTCTTGAGCAACATTCATCAGGATCATCGGTAAATTCATTTCTAAATTACCCCCGTCTTTTATTTTAATGGGTCATATCCACCAGGGTGCAGGGGATTGCATTTTAGTACCCTTATTAGGGAAAGATACAGTCCTTTTATTGACCCATACTTTTCGATTGCCTGCATTGAGTATTGTGAACACGTAGGATAGAAGCGACAGCTAGGTGGGAACATTGGTGAAATCCATTTCCGATAGCCACGGATCAAAGCCAGTAAAACTTTTTTCATATTAACGCTTCACCTTACTTTAGCAAATTGCTTCTTTTTAAAAGCTGATTTACTGCGTCTTCCAGGCTTTTATAAGAAGCGCCCTTTGCTTCACGGCGTACGATGAAAATGACATCATAGCCTTGCTTCAACCTAGGCAGCTGAAGCCGCAAAATCTCTCGTAATTGTCTTTTTATTCGGTTTCTTTGTACTGCATTCCCAAACTTTTTGGTTACGGAATAACCTATCCTAATTTCTGCATTCCTAGTCTTTCGGTGTATTAAAACCAGAAGGGGGTGCCCCAAGGATCGTCCTTTTTTATACGTGTATTGAAAATCTTTATTTTTTCTAAGCCGATACTTCTTTTCCACCCCGTGCCTCCAAAAAGCTAGTTGATGGTAGAAAAGGCCACTATATAGCGGCCTTATGCTGTAAGTTTCTTTCTACCCTTTAGCCTTCTTCTCTTAAGCACCAATCTGCCATTCTTTGTGCTCATTCTCTTTCGGAAACCATGTTCCTTGCTTCTCTGCCGTTTTTTCGGCTGATACGTACGTAACATATTGTACAGCCTCCTTTCCCATATCAATTCAAATAATTATTTATTTTACCATAATCCCTCATCAATGAAAAGGGAATCGGCATTTTGCTACGTATAGTATTATAAGTCATACTTCTTCTTAATGTCAAGAAAATCAAGTAGCTTTTTGACCGGATTAAGACCGCGAAAGCAACAATCCACAGATTTTTATTAAATTCTCCTTTACTGTTGATAACTTCTACACTATAATAATAGTAGGTTCTTTTGGAAAGTTATTCACAACTGTGGATATTGTTGTGTATAACTAGCCATTTATTTTAACTCTTAATTGCTTTGTTGGTCTTTACATCCTGTTGACATTGTTAATTTTAATCGATAAACTTGTGTATAAGTATTCCATAAGGTTGAACTCTTTATCCCAGCCTTATGTATTTTTTTGATGCTGTGCAAAGCCAGTTAACTGTACAGCAATTTTATTCTATTATTTTTGTTTTTTCTATGTAGGAGGTTTGTAATGGATAGTTATCTAATGGATCTTTGGCAGAAAACTCTTCAGCTGGTGCGGAATGAAATCACCGATGTCAGTTTCGACACCTGGATTAAGGCTATTGAACCGGTGTCTATTAAAGGAGATCAGCTTTATCTATGTGTTCCCAACGATTTTACTAAAAGCATTTTAGAGGGGCGATACACCAGCCTCATCTCCAATGCAGCAAAACAGGTTTCTTCGAAGTCTTATTACATATCTTTTGTTCTTACTAGCGAAGCCGATAAATATATGGATAAGCCAGAGAAAGCCGAGGGAGAGGATGCTAGGGTCTATGGCCATTTGAATCCAAAATATACCTTTGACACCTTTGTTATTGGTAATAGCAACCGCTTTGCCCACGCTGCCTCCCTAGCAGTATCAGAATCTCCAGCTCAGGCATACAACCCTCTTTTTATATATGGAGGAGTTGGGTTAGGAAAAACCCACTTAATGCATGCTATTGGGCATGCTATACTTTCCCGTAATAAAAAATCAAAGGTTTTGTATGTAACTTCAGAAAAGTTTACCAATGAGCTGATAAACTCTATTCAAACCAACAAGAATGTTGAATTTCGTAATCGTTATCGAAGTGTAGATGTTCTCCTCATTGATGATATACAGTTTATTGCCGGTAAAGAAAGTACCCAAGAAGAGTTTTTCCACACCTTTAACACTTTACACGAAGCCAATAAACAAATTATTATCTCTAGCGACCGACCTCCTAAGGAAATTCCTACCTTAGAGGAGCGCTTGCGTTCACGATTTGAATGGGGTTTAATTACCGACATACAACCCCCGGATTTGGAAACCCGTATTGCCATATTAAAGAAAAAGGCTGATTTGGAGAATCTAGAAGTAGATGATGAGGTATTAGCCTTTGTTGCTAAACGAATTGAATCCAACATTCGTGAGCTTGAAGGTGCCTTAACCCGCATTATAGCTTATTCTTCCTTGATTGGTAGCAACTTAGATGTAGCAACAGCCGATGAGGCCTTAAAGGATATTATCACCAATAGCAGACCAAGAAAAATTACACCTGAATTAATTCAAAAGGTGGTAGCTGAACACTTTCAGATGAAAATTGAGGATATGAAATCCAAGAAACGTAACCGTCCTATAGCTTATCCCAGACAAATTGCAATGTATCTCTGCCGGGATCTTACGGATATGTCTCTTCCTAAAATTGGCGACGTATTTGGTGGTCGTGATCACACCACTGTAATTCATGCCTGCGACAAAATTTCCACTTCGATGGAGTCTGACTTACAGGTAAAACGTGTTATAAATGAACTTATCAAGATGATCAACGAACCATGAACAATTACTGTGGATAATTTTTCTATCAAGAATACAAAGCATCCACAAAGAATCCACATGGGGAATGGGAGTGTTACTTCTTTCGACACCAAAATACACATTTCCACAGCCCCTACTACTATTACTACTAAATTATTAGTATATGCAATTATAACAGGAGGTATACCATGAAATTAACTTGTTCCCAAAATAAATTTTTGGAAGTCATCCTAACCGTACAAAAAGCAGTATCATCCAGAGTCAGCGTGCCCATCCTGGAAGGCATCCTTATAGAAACCCAAAAAGATGTTATTCGTCTAATGGGCAACAATTCAGACTTAGCTATTGAAAGCCACATGGAGGCTAATATCATTCAAGAAGGTAGTGTTGTAGTACCTTCGCGTTTGCTCTCGGAGGTAGTACGTCGCTTACCTAATGCAGAAATGGAAGTATCTGTCCAGGCTAATAACAGTGTAAAATTTTCCTGTTTGAATTCCATCGTAACCCTTCAAGGATTTGCTTCAGATGAGTTTCCTCCTTTACCTGACATTAGTGAAAACCAACCTATTGAAATTAACAAGATGCTTCTAAGTAAAATGATACGAGAAACCGTCTTCGCAGTTGCTGTTGATGAAGCTCGTCCTATCCTAACTGGTGCTCTTATGGAAGTAGAAGACAATCAAGTTACAATGGTATGTCTTGATGGTTATCGCTTAGGTATGAGAAATGGGAAGCTAGATACTTCGCATGAAAACAAAAAGGTTATTATTCCTGGTAAGTCACTTCAAGAGGTTGGAAAAATAATGGATGAAGATGATCAAAAGATCAGCATTACCATATCTGATCGTCATGTTTTGTTTGATATGGGTTACACCCGAATAGTTTCTCGAGTATTGGAAGGGGAATATATTAATTACAAGCAAATTATCCCTGAAGATTACAAAACAAGGGTAAAGGTAGATACCAAAATTCTAGCAGCTAGCATCGATAGAGCCTCTCTTATAGCTAGGGAAGGTAAGAACAATCTAATTAAACTATCACTACAAGACCAGAAAATGGTCATTACCTCAAACTCAGAATCGGGTCAGGTTTATGAAGAAATTCCAATTATTCAGGAAGGTAAGGATTTGGAAATTGCTTTTAATGCCCGTTATTTTATGGATATGCTTAAGGTTCTAGAAGATCAGGAAATATGTCTAGATTTTACCACTAGTGTAAGTCCTTGTGTAATTAGACCTATAAAAGGCAATGACTATACCTATCTACTTCTTCCTGTGAGAATTTTTGTATAGTGAACGCGCCACTTATAGAAGTGGGTGTCTTATCGTAGGATTAATTATTTGTGAGTTATATGTCTGTTAATAAGGTGGAAATGTCAATGGAAAAGATTAAAATTAACACAGAATTTATAAAGCTGAACCAGCTCTTGAAATGGATTAATGTTGTAGAGTCTGGTGGTGTAGCCAATCATTTTATTACAGAGGGTTTGGTGAAAGTAAACGGAGAGACGGAGCTAAGAAAAGGAAGGAAGATTCATGCTGGGGATACGGTTGAAGTAGAGCAGGTGGGAAGCTTTCTTATAGAATAAGGAGAGGGTGCTTGATTTGCAGCTTACAGAATTATTCCTCAGCAATTATAGGAATTATAATAATCTTGCGCTTTTTTTTCATGCCGACCTAATCTGCTTTATAGGCTTTAATGCTCAAGGTAAAACAAATATCCTGGAGTCGATATTTTTATCTTGCACAGGGCGATCTCATCGTACGCCCAGGGATAGAGAGCTTATACAGTGGGGAAAAGAAGAAGCTCTGATTCGAACAAAGGTGAATAAACAGTTAGGGGTCAGTGAAATAGCCATTGGCCTTTCTAATTCTGAAAAGAAAAAGATCCTTATAAATCAAAGCCCTGCTACTAGAATGGGAGAATTGATGGGACACTTAAATTCAGTAATGTTTTCGCCTGAGGATTTGAAGCTTGTTCGGGAAGGTCCTCAAGAACGTAGACGTTTTATGGATATGGAATTATCTCAAGTGAAACCTAAATATTTTTATCACTTACAACAATATAATAGAGTTTTAAACCAAAGAAATCGTCTTCTAAAAGAGATTCCATATAAACCGTCTCTTATGGATACCTTGCCTGTTTGGGATAAACAATTAGCGGAAGCTGGCAGCTATATCATAATGCAAAGACGATTGTTTTGTGATGCTTTACAAACTATTGCTGAAGAAATACATAAGCAAATTACCCATGGCTCAGAGCAGCTATCTGTTTTATATAAATCATCAATACCTTTTAACAAAGAAACAGCAAACCAGGAAGAAATACAAGAGAATTTTCTAAAAGAGTTAGAGCGTAAGCAAGCGGATGATACAGTAAGAGGAACTACTAGCCGTGGTTGTCATAGAGATGATCTAATTTTTCAAATAAATGGAATAGATGTAAGGACCTTTGGCTCTCAAGGACAAAAAAGGACGACAGTTCTTTCTTTAAAGCTTTCTGAGCTGGAGTTTATGGCTCAGGAAACTGGGGAATATCCCTTGCTTTTATTAGATGATGCTATGTCTGAGTTGGACTTCTCAAGGCAAAAAATGATTCTGAAATATATTGACAAGGCACAAACTTTTATAACTTTAACAGATTTGGATCAGATTCCTTCTCTTAAAAGCAAAAGTCTACAAGTTTTTGAAATTAATTCAGGAAATGCACTTCCAATTCAAAGCTAGTCCTTTTAACTAAACCAAAAATAGGATATAATAGATGTATATGAAAGTTTTTAACTTCATAGAGGTTGTTTAGGCCTTTTTATGATGTATTTATAGAAACGGTGAGAAGCATGCAGATTCACTGCTTGCGCTTATGTTATAATGTTAGGAAGGATGGATGGATGGTATGATATTACATCTAGGGGAGAACGAAGTCGTTCACTTGAAAGATATAATTGCGATTATGGATATAAATAAGACTGAACAATCTACTATTAATCAACAATTTTTTAGTATTGCTAAAGAAGAAGGTTTTATTAGAAAAATATCTCAAGACCCTCCCAAATCCTACATATTGGCTGAAGTTAATGAGAAAACTATATTGTATCTGTCTCCGATATCCTCCGCTACGCTATTAAAACGAAGCAGATCGGTAAAGGACTTTTCAGTAGACAAGGAATTAAACAAGGGGGATATCAAGTGACCAATCAAAATAATAATAATAATCATTATGACGAATCTGATATTCAAGTATTAGAGGGTTTGGAGGCTGTCAGGAAACGGCCGGGAATGTATATAGGTTCTACTAGTATTCGTGGGCTTCATCACTTAGTATATGAAATCGTAGATAACAGCATAGATGAGGCTTTGGCAGGTTTTTGTGATCGAATTCATGTAACCATTCATAAGGACTTGTCAGTTACTGTTACTGATAATGGAAGAGGAATTCCTGTAGGTGTTAATCCAAAATATGGGATACCGGCTGTTGAAATTGTATTTACTATGCTTCATGCAGGTGGTAAATTTGGCGGTGGAGGATACAAGGTTTCGGGTGGCTTACACGGGGTTGGCGCATCAGTTGTAAACGCACTTTCAGAGTGGATGATTGCCAAGGTGCGTACAGATGGAAAAGAATACCAAATGGAGTTTGAAAGAGGGGTTACTACATCGCCTCTTAAAGTTATTGGTGAAACCAATGAAACAGGCTCCTGTGTTCACTTTAAGCCAGACAATCAGATCTTTGAGGAAATAGACTTTAGTTATGATGTGCTCAAAGGGCGTCTACGAGAGATGGCTTTTCTTAACAAGGGAATAACCATCATTTTAGAGGACCAACGTGAAGAAAATCTATATAGCGAATTTCACTATGAAGGCGGTATAATGTCATTTGTTGAGTACCTTAATAAGAATAAAACTGCTTTACATAGCCTACCAATTTATTTAGTGAATGAAAGAGATGACGCAACACTGGAAATTGCTTTGCAATACAATAATTCTTTTATAGAAAACGTCTATCCTTATGCTAACAATATTTCTACTCCAGAAGGTGGCACCCATTTATCAGGGTTTCGCTCGGGTTTAACTAGAGTGGTTAATGACTATGCTAGAAAAACCAATGTATTAAAGGCTGGGGATGATAATTTTTCTGGAGAAGACACTAGAGAAGGCTTAACTGCCATTATAAGTGTTAAGCTTTCTGACCCCCAATTTGAAGGGCAAACCAAGACAAAGTTAGGCAATAGCTATATTAGAGGATTTGTAGAAAATTCTATGGTTGAAAAACTCACATACTTTCTAGAAGAGAATCCTTCAGTTGGTCGCATCATTGTAGAAAAAGCTCTTAATGCATCCAGAGCAAGGGAAGCAGCAAAAAAGGCAAGAGATTTAACAAGAAGAAAAGGTGTACTTGAAAGCGCTTCTTTACCCGGAAAGCTAGCAGACTGCTCGGAAAAAGATCCTGTTTTATCTGAAATTTTTATTGTTGAGGGTAACTCTGCTGGTGGCTCCGCTAAGCAAGGGAGAGAGCGAAAATATCAAGCAATTTTGCCTTTAAGAGGTAAAATATTAAACGTGGAAAAAACTCGCTTAGATCGAATTTTGGGAAATGAAGAAATAAAATCCATGATAACTGCTTTTGGAGCAGGCATCGGGGATGACTTTAACGAGGAAAAGCTTCGTTATCATAAAATTATTTGTATGACTGATGCCGATGTAGACGGCGCTCATATACGGACCTTACTCCTTACTTTCTTCTACAGATTCATGCGTCCGCTTATTGAGAACGGTTATGTATATATAGCTCAACCTCCCCTTTTTAAAGTAAGTAAAAGCAAAAAGGAAATCTATGTATACAGCGATAATGAATTAGATGCCTTATTAGAAGAAATTGGGCGAGAAGGTATAGAACTTCAACGATACAAAGGTTTAGGTGAAATGAATCCAGAGCAATTATGGGATACCACCATGAATCCGGAAACCCGTACCATTTTAAAGGTTGAACTAGAGGACGCCATAACAGCAGATGAAACCTTCAATATTTTAATGGGAGACAAGGTTGAGCCTAGACGGCATTTTATAGAAGAAAATGCAAAATACGTCAAGAATTTGGATATATAAAGGGGAATAAGCGTAAATGGATTCTGTGAATCAAACAATAATAAATGTTAATTTGGAAGAGGAAATGAAAAAGTCCTATATAGACTATGCTATGAGTGTTATTGTAGGACGAGCTCTTCCCGATGTTCGTGACGGTTTAAAGCCTGTGCACCGGCGGATTTTATATTCTATGTATGAGCTTGGAATGACATCGGACAAACCTTATAGAAAGTCTGCCAGAATAGTCGGAGACGTTTTGGGTAAGTACCATCCTCACGGGGATACAGCAGTTTATGATGCCATGGTACGTATGGCACAGGACTTTTCTATCCGCTATCCATTGATTGATGGCCATGGTAATTTTGGTTCAGTTGACGGGGATTCACCTGCAGCCATGCGTTACACTGAAGCTCGTATGGCGAAAATAACAGGTGAAATAATGGCAGATCTCGGAAAAGATACGGTAGATTTTATGCCCAACTTTGATGAATCCTTAAAAGAGCCTGTTGTTTTACCTGCCCGATTTCCTAATTTACTTGTAAATGGCTCTTCAGGTATCGCCGTTGGTATGGCTACCAATATACCTCCCCACAATATGGGAGAGATTATTGATGGAACCATTGCAATTATTGATAATCCAGAAGTTGATTTGGATGGATTAATTCGTATTATAACTGGTCCAGATTTCCCAACAGGTGCGTTAATACTTGGTAGATCAGGTATTCGAGAAGCTTATAGAACAGGTAGAGGTCGTATCCTAATGCGAGGGAGAACGGATATTCAAGAGATGTCCAATAATCGATCTCGCATAGTTGTTACTGAAATTCCCTATCAGGTGAATAAGTCTAAACTGATTGAGAATATAGCAAATTTAGTTAAGGACAAGAGATTGGAAGGAATATCTGATATACGTGATGAATCAGATAGAAGTGGAATGTCCATTGTTATAGAGTTAAAGAAAGACGTAAATCCAAATGTAGTGCTTAATTATCTATATAAGCACACCCAACTACAGGATACCTTTGGGGTAATTATGATTGCTCTTCACAATAACGAGCCAAAAGTAATGAATATCAAAGAGATTTTGGTTCATTATATCAACCATCAGAAGGACGTTCTTACCAGACGGACTCGATATGAGCTGGAAAAAGCAGAAGCTAGAGCACATATTTTAGACGGTTTGTTAATTGCACTTGATAGAATAGATGCAGTTATCAGCCTAATACGTGGCTCACGTACCACGGCGGAGGCCAAAGAAGGCCTAATAACCCAATTTAATTTATCAGACAAGCAAGCTCAAGCAATTTTGGATATGCGTCTACAAAGGCTTACAGGTCTTGAACGGGAGAAAATTCAAAACGAATATGATGAGCTGCAAAAAACCATCCAGTACCTTAATAGTATTTTGCAAAACGAAACTTTGCTTATGGACATCATTAAAGATGAACTTCTTGCTATTAAAAATAGGTACAACGATGAAAGACGAACTGAGATAATTTCATATGAAGGTGAAATTGATCTAGAAGACCTTATTGATGAGCATGATGTTGTAGTTACATTAACTCATTATGGTTATGTCAAGCGCACTCCATTGAGTACTTATAAGACTCAACACCGAGGGGGAAGAGGAATTACTGGACTACAAACCCGAGAGGAAGACTTCATTGAGGATCTATTTGTAACTTCCACTCATCAGCGCTTGTTGTTCTTTTCTTCAAAGGGCAAGGCATACGAGCTTAAGGCATATGAAATTCCAGAAGCCAGTAGACAAGGAAAAGGAACTGCTATTATCAATCTGTTGCAATTAGAGTCGGGTGAAAAAATAGAAGGCTTTATTCCCGTTAAAGACGAACACTTTGATATGGATATGTACTTGTTTATGGGTACTCGAAATGGTTTGATAAAGAAAACTCCTTTGAAGGATTTTGCCAACATACGTAAAGGTGGCCTCATTGCCATTAAACTTCGAGATGAAGATGAGCTAATTGGTTCCATTCTCACCGATGGAAAACAAGAAGTCATCATGGCTACTCACAATGGTATGGCTATACGCTTTCATGAAAGTAATGTAAGGTCTATGGGGCGAACAGCAATGGGTGTAAAGAGCATGAATTTACGAGCTGGCGACTATGTAATAGACATGGAACGGGTTATAGAAGGATCAGATATACTCACAATCAGTGAAAATGGATTTGGGAAGCGTACCCCTGAAGAAGAATATCGTGTTCAGAATCGCGGTGGCGTAGGAATTAAAACTATGAATAAAACAAAAAAGACAGGTGACTTAGCTGCTTTAAAGGTTGTAAATGGGGAAGAAGATTTGATAATCATTAACTCTAATGGTGTAATAATTAGAATTGATGTTAAAACTGTCTCTAAGCAAAGCCGCAATACTCAAGGCGTAACCTTAATGAGAATGGAAGATGGTAATCATATTGTTTCTGTGGCAAAGGCAAAAAAAGAAGAGGAAGAATTGGAAGATATAATAGTAACAGATGTGGCTAGTGAAGAAACAAGTAATGGCATTGTATTACCTTTTAGCAACGAATCCTCACAAACAGATGATATGGATATGACAGGTGATACATCACTTGATAGATTGTTAGAACGTGCAGAAACGGATGACGATGCTGACGACGACGATGAGAATTAATAATAAAAACTAACTGCCTCGTAGTATTACTATTGTAAGGGCTATCTTACAAACCTGGCAGCTATGATAAATATTTATTATGGAGGAATGTAGCATGAATATAAGAGTGGAAAGAATTAAAAACTCAAAATCCAAACCCAATTATAATGAATTGGGATTTGGTAAATATTTTACAGACCATATGTTTGTTGTAGACTATGATGTAGACAAAGGATGGTATGATCCCAGAATTATTCCTTATGGACCTTTTGAAGTGGAACCTTCTTGTATGGTATTCCATTATGGGCAAGCTATTTTCGAAGGCATGAAGGCTTATCTGAATAAGGATGGTGAAGCTGTTGCTTACCGCCCCTTTGCCAATATTAAGAGACTTAATCGTTCAGCGGAAAGATTATGTATTCCCCAATTAGATGAAAATTTAGTGTGGGGAGCATTGCGAAAGTTAGTAGAAATTGACAAAGAATGGATTCCCAAAACAGAAGGTACTTCTTTGTATATTCGTCCCTTTGTTATAGCCACGGATTCCCATTTAGGAGTACGTCCTTCTCATACTTATAAGTTTTTTATAATTCTATCTCCTGTAGG
>LFRM01009467.1_pt3 | contig 14868 bp, 13 predicted proteins | sample 618341 | NCBI WGS metagenome assembly LFRM01 (sample SAMN03654438, study PRJNA283298) | anaerobic digester metagenome | isolation source: pool of bioreactors CSTR01a, CSTR02a, and CSTR03a thermophilic anaerobic... | place: Denmark: Kgs. Lyngby | collected 2014-05-21 | reverse complement strand
CGGAGGGTGCATTCTATCTAGCTGGGCTGTGGGTGCAGGCCGCGCAGTATACACAAATATGAGTACCGCTGTAAGTAGTGATTTTAGCTCTGACCGCAGCCCTTCGAGGGCTGTTTGAGTAGCGGTATTTATCGTGCAATGGAAGCGTGGCCACATATAGAGCTTGCAAGATCACAAAAATGGTAATGAATTTAGAGCGGTTATTACACGCCTGGCAAGTGCATTTCAGGTCTCTGCAGCCGAGGGTACGAGTACGGTGATCCAGTGACAGGTCAAGTGGCAGGTCAAGTCACTCAAGAGGTTAAAGCGCTTCTAAACCGGCAATCTAAATTTGACCCAGCTTGAGAGTTTTTGTCAGTGCCATGTCAGCTGAACAACGCTTGCTAACAGTACTTCAGCCCCTGAGTAGCGGCATACCGATTCAAGCTCCTTACTAATCATTGACTTGAGTCGTTTCGATCTGCCGGTGCAGGCAGATGCTCGGCTATCTCTGCGGTAGCAACCACTGCAGTGCTATGCGTCATTGAGATTGTCTGTCAGCAGTGACGGGGTTGTTTAATCGTGAATGGTATTGTGCAGTCTATGGATGGCTTCAACCACTTGAGTTGCACCGTCACGTATGCCTGCAATGGCTTCACCGGCTTGATGTGCCATGTGCCGCATTGTCCTGGCTGTGTAGTTGTTTGCTGGCACTGATAAACACGTATTGTGTATAAAGCCTTGCGGGCCAGCGGCCAGCGCTCCCAGCGTGCAGTAAGTTGCTAACCCATAAACTCATACAATCAATTAACAGACAGGGCGCTGGACTCTGCTGTGCATATTCACTCAAGACCTGAGCTAAATTCAGCGGCTCTTCCACCAACCCCCAACTCGCGGGTCAAATGGCTTGGTGGCGACTGATTCTATTCGCCATTTCAGCATCGCCTGCCGTGGCTGTAGCGACATACACCACTGGCTTATTTTGCGCTAAGGCTTGTGCTTCGGCAAAGCCCGTTTTACCTGAGCGAATACCGCCCAACACCAAGGTGTGACAAGTTGTTGAGATCATCCGCGACTCCAGAGCCTTGGTATACTATGCATTTAAAACGCAGTCAGCTTGGACTGGCAACGTAATCTAAAAATATCATAACCGTCAGCGCGCCATGATATTCAACAGCAAAGCTCTAGCGGTTTTTTGATTGCTGCTTTTTACTGCCGTGTTAGACTGCTGAACTGATTGCCAGTATGTCGCGTATCGAGTTGATGGGTGACTTGGTTTTATTCGAAGAACAGCTTTTACTCTTTCAGCACTAGCTCACCTTGTTCAGGATCAAAGCGCATCTGTTTCAGTCGCTCGACAAACCACTTCAAGCCTTTACCGCTATTACTGCGTAGCCAAGCGACGGATATGTCGACCGGCGCTCGTGTGGCGTCCAAGGGCAAAACTATTAATTGACCCTCTGCAACGTGCTGGGTAATGCGGTGGCGCGGCAAATAGCCCACGCCAAGTCCTTTGCATTGCGCGGCAATTTTATGTTCGATGCTCGGCACGTAAATACGGCTGCGGCCATCCAGAAGCCCCGCTGAGCGCGTCGGTAAACGTTGCGAACTGTCGGCAACCACCACTGTGGGGTAGTCTAAGATAGCGCTGGTTGCTATCGGCGTGGGCAGTTGGGTTAATGGATGTCCTGCGGCAACCGCAAAATCAAATGCTACTTGGCCGAGCGAATGCAGGACAAAACCTGGAGCAGGCGCAGCGCCTTCTGCGCCAATCACTAGATCGCAACGATCATCGCTAAGCGCATCCCAACTACCACTCAGTACTTCTTCACTGAGACGTATTTCAGTCTTAGGTTGAATGCGCTGAAAGTCTTCAATCAGCGCATAAATAGCGTCGCTGCTCAGTACGCTCTCAATGCAAATTCGTAGCACCACTTCCCAGCCGTCCGCGGCTTGACGGGCCTGCGCCGCCAGCTCTTGCGAGGCCTTGAGAATATGTCGGCCTTGTTCGAGGACCAAGCGTCCAATTGCGGTTAACTCAGCTTTACGACGGCTGCGATCAAAGAGTTCCACGCCAAGATCTTCTTCGAGTTTATTGATCGTGTAAGAAACGGCGGATGGCACACGGTGCAACTCTTCTGCCGCAGCGGCAAAACTGTGACGGCGCTCGATCGCATCAAGAGTTTGCAAGGCATCTAAGCTGATAAGTAAAGTCATAGTTCAGTTTTTCTGGTCATAAAGGTCAAAACGTTCCGTTATTATCTTCTTAGTCTTTGTACTATAGTGGTTACATCAAACAACATAACTGATTCTACTTGGAGAGAACATCATGAGCAAAGCTTTAATTCAGCGTGTACTGACAACTGACAACTGACAACAGCTTGAGCGGCTTGCTCATGCGCCTTAGTGCTGGGGTGATTTTTGCGGCGCATGACGCGCAGAAGTTATTCGGTAGTTTTGGCGGCGGCGGTTTGGAAGGAACAGCGCAGTGGATGGCTTCGATTGGTTTGGAGCCGGGTTACTTAATGGCGTTGGCCGCCGGCAGTGCAGAGCTCTTTAGTGGTATCGCCCTGCTGCTTGGACTGCTGACGCGACCTGCAGCATTTGTGCTGGCAATGACCATGCTGGTTGCAGTCATCACAGTGCACCTGCCTAACGGATTGTTTTTGAGTAACAACGGCTATGAATTTGGCCTGGCGTTACTGGCCATCACCGGTGCTTTAGTCTTAAACGGCGGCGGTAAGCTTTCGCTGGACCGTATGCTCAGTGCACGCTTAGGCAACGGCCGCGCTGATTCATTCTAAGTTTCGGCGTCTATCGCCAACCTACATAACATAAGCACGCAGGAAGATGGTCTTCCTTCGTGCAGGATTCTCACAGACAAATGGAGGCTCTAACATGGGCTTATTAGTAGACGGTCAATGGCATGACCAATGGTATGACACTGACTCCACTGGCGGTAAATTCGAGCGCAGTGAATCACAATTTCGTAACTGGGTCACCGCTGATGGCAGCGCTGGACCAAGCGGCGTAGCAGGCTTTAAAGCTGAAGCCGGACGCTATCACTTATATGTTTCTTTAGCCTGTCCCTGGGCGCACCGCACACTGATTTTTCGCAAGCTCAAAGGGCTTGAGTCGATGATTTCAGTGTCAGTGGTCAATCCGTTTATGCGTGAGCATGGCTGGACCTTTGCTGAAGGCGCAGGGGTGGTTGCAGATCCCCTCTTCCAAGCAGATTACATGCATCAGATTTATACCGCTGCTGATCCAAAATACAGCGGTCGGGTGACCATTCCAGTGCTTTGGGATAAACAACAAAATGTGATGGTGAGCAACGAATCGTCTGAGATTATTCGTATGTTCAACTCGGCTTTTGACGAGATTGGCGCCAAATCTGGCGATTATTACCCCGAGGCGTTACGTACTGAGATTGATCGTGTCAACGAGCATGTCTATGACACCATCAATAACGGTGTGTACAAAGCCGGTTTCGCGACCAGTCAAAAAGCTTACGAGCTGGCAGTGTTCCCCTTGTTTGAAGCGCTAGATGAGCTTGAGCACCGCTTCTCCAAACAGCGCTATTTAGTAGGCGACCAGATCACCGAAGCAGACTGGCGTTTGTTTACCACACTGATTCGTTTTGATGCGGTGTATCACGGTCACTTTAAGTGCAACCTCAAGCAGATTGAAGATTATCCGCATGTGGCCGGTTATATGCGCGAGCTGTACCAGTGGCCTGGCGTGGCTGAGACGGTCAATATGCAACATATCAAAGAGCACTATTACCGCAGTCACGACACCATTAACCCAACCGGTGTGGTGCCAGCGGGTCCAGTGCTAGATTTTGCTCGACCACATGGTCGTAAGTGATTGTTGCTACATAACCAAGCTGGCTGAGCGGTTATTGACTCGCTGCTCAGTTCGGTATCGCTCATAACCCAGTGATGGAGGTCTCTTATGCAAGCGCTACAGTTTTCTGCAACTGGCTCTTTAGATACATTGCAATTGCATGGCTTGGCAAAGCCCGTGCCAGCTGCGGGCGAGGTATTGGTTGAGGTGCGTGCCACCGGCGTCAATCCCAGCGATATTAAGAATGTGCTGGGCTTGTTTCCTTACACCACCACGCCACGTATACCCGGCCGGGACTTTGCTGGCGTGATTGTTGAAGGGCCTGAACAGTTGCTGGGTCAAGCCGTATGGGGCGGTAGCGGTCAGGGTTTTGGTTTTTATCGTGATGGTTGCCATGCGCAGTATGTCGCGGTGCCAGTCAACGCAGTCACGCCGCTACCCAAGTCGTTAACCTTTGCTCAAGCGGCAACCTGCGGCGTGCCTTTTATCACCGCTTGGGATGCCCTTGAGCGCAGCCACGTTAAAGCGGGAACGCGTTTGCTGATTATCGGTGCTGGAGCAGTGGCTAAAGCGGCACAGGTTTTAGCCGAGGCGCGCGGTGCCGACGTGGTCATGGCGGCACGTCGTGCGGATGTTGTGCAAAGCCTGCAAGCGCAAGGTATTAAGGCTTTTCAGTTAAGCCAAGAAGGGCAACTGCCAGAGCAAGCACGTCAGCACTTCAAGCAACAAGCGCCTGAAGTGATTTTTGAAACCACAGGCTTCTGGCTTGCAGCAGCAGTCAATACAGTCGATACCTTTGGTCGTGTGGCGATTATTGCCGCACCAAAGGATGGCGTGATCAGTTTGTCGTCCTTGAATCTGTATCGCCGTGGCGGCTCAATTGTGGGGATTAATTCGCTGCTCTACAGCCTCGAAGAATGTGCGCAAATGCTTAAGCGTATCGGCGAAGCATTTGATGCTGGACTGCCAGCGCCCAGCGGATTTGTCGAATTACCCCTGTTGCAAGCCGTTGCTGCCTATCAACAGGTTAGCGCTGGCGCGGCAGAAAAGATTGTATTGATTCCATAACCAGCATGTTTGGCTGATAAGAATTAAATATCAGCAGGAGGTTTGACCATGATTGAATTACGACCTTACAACACGCTTGGCGGCGCCCAGCATGGCTGGTTAGAGACCCGCTACCATTTTTCTTTCGCGAATTATTACGACCCTAAACGCATGCGCTGGGGCCATCTGCGTGTCTGGAATGATGACATTATCGCCGCACATACAGGCTTTCCAGCGCATCCACACCGTGACATGGAAATCATCACTTATGTGCGCAGCGGTGCCATTACTCACCAAGACAGTTTGGGTAACCGTGGTCGTACTGAAGCTGGCGATGTGCAGGTTATGAGCGCTGGCAGCGGTATTATTCACAGTGAGATGAATGAAGAAAATGAAGCAACTCAGCTTTTCCAAATATGGATCATGCCCGACGAAAAGGGCTTGCCGCCGAGTTGGGGGACTAAGCCTTTTCCAAAGGAGCAGCGCAGCGGCTCTTTTATTACTCTGGCCAGTGGTTTACCGGGAGATACTGATGCGCTACCGATTCGTGCCAATGCTCGTTTAGTCGCGGCAACCTTGAAGGCTGGGCAAAGCACCGAATATCACATTGCCCCAGGGCGCAAAGTGTATCTAGTGCCAGCCAGTGGTGAGATCGAGATCAACGGCGTTGTCGCTGCAGCCGGTGATGGCGTGGCGATCAGTGATGAATCTTTACTCAAAGTCAGTGCTCTGCAGGACAGCGAAATTGTGCTGGTGGATGTCGCCTAAAATAGGCTATCCATGCTCAGTATGAAGGTGCAGTGAGTTGCGCTGACCTTAACATTGAACGTTTAACAGAAACTTCCCCATCGGGGGATGCTTGGCAAGTGATTTGCCTTGATTAGCAAACAGATCAACAAAGTTAAGTCTTAAAAGAGGAAACAAAAATGACTAAAGTATTGGTTCTTTATCACTCAATGTACGGCCATATCGAAACCATGGCCAATGCGGTCGCTGAAGGCGCACGCGGCGTGGCTGGTGTTGAGGTGACGGTAAAACGTGTACCCGAAACCATGAGCGCTGAAATTTTTAAAAATGCCGGTGGTAAAGTGGATCAAGCTGCAGAAGTGGCGACACCAGCAGAGTTGGCTGATTACGATGCCATTATCGTTGGTACACCAACGCGCTTCGGCAACATGAGCGGGCAGATGCGCAACTTCTTCGACCAAACCGGTGGTCTGTGGGCGAAAGGCGCGCTGGCCGGTAAAGTCGCCAGTGTTTTTACTTCAACAGGTACCGGTGGTGGCCAAGAAATGACCATTACCTCAACTTGGACCACGCTAGCACATCACGGCATGATCATTGTGCCAATCGGTTACACCACGCCCGAGCTGTTTGATATATCTCAGGTGAGTGGCGGCACGCCCTATGGTGCCTCGACGATTGCTGGTGGCGATGGCTTGCGTCAGCCTGATCCACGTGAGTTAGCGATCGCCCGTCATCAGGGTGCACATGTGGCTAAAATTGCCGCTAAGCTCAATGCGTAACAGCTAACTTAGCCTCACAAAAAGAGCCATACACCTCAAGATAGAGGTGTATGGCTCTTTTTTATTGGGCGCTAAAAAGTTCTCGCAAGACTGTAAGTGCACGGTTGCTAGCGTGCCCTGTCACCGTTTTGTCATGATGAACTGCTGTAATAATCACATCAATTAGCCATTGAGCCATTGGCGCATATCTGCAGTCGCTAAGAAATAGGGGGAACTCTCTCGGATGCCTTTGCACACTTATACAGTCAGATATACAGCACCGCTAATCGCCCACTTCTCTAAAGTTACAGGGGTTCATACTCGATGCAAAAAGAAAATGAATTGTTAATCATTATTAATGAGAAAATGATTAACACATATTTTCAACCGATTATTAGTGCTGATGGGCAGTCTATTTACGCCTATGAAGCATTAAGTCGTGGACCTTCAGGCAGCATCTTTTTTAGTCCGATTAATTTGTTTGAGCAAGCGAAGCAACAGCAAAAGCTGTTTGCTTTAGAAAGTGTCTGTCGAACGCAAGCCGTTGCGACATTTACGCAGCAGCAGTTACCCGGCAAGTTGTTCCTTAATGTATCGCCAGATACGCTTCTACAGCCCGATCACCATCGAGGTTTTACCCTTGAGCTGATTAACACTTTTGGTATCAGTCCAGAGCAAGTGGTAATTGAAATAACTGAGCATTCGCCAACCCATGATTACGAGCTGATGCGTCGTGCGGTTAAACATTATCAGGCGGAAGGGTTTTCTATTGCGCTGGATGATTTAGGTAGCGGCTATTCAAGCTTACGTCTCTGGTCTGAAGTCCATCCGGATTTTGTAAAAATAGATCGACATTTTATTAATGGCATTGAAAAAGACAGAGTGAAACGCGACTTTGTGCGTTCGATCATTGATATCGCGCGCTCGGTCAACAGCCAAGTGATTGCTGAAGGCATTGAAACCTTACAAGAGTTTGAAACCTTAAGCGAACTTGGTGTGGATTATTTGCAAGGCTATTACTTTGCCAAACCCAGCCCCATACCTGCACAACAGATTAGCAAAAGTGCACAAAAAATATGGCAGCAGGTCAAGCAAAGTCGTGAAATCTACCAGGAGCTGGAACAGATTGGCCAATTGAAATTGGACGTTAGCGCGATTGCTCCTGACCTGTGTATCGAAGAAGTGGTGTCAATATTTGAGAGTAACGAACACTGGCACTCTTTACCTGTTGTGGCAGATGGCGTGGTCATTGGGGTGATTAGACGCTCACAGTTGCTACAAACACTGAGTAAACCTTTTGGGCGTGATTTGTACGTTAAAAAAGCAGTTCGTCAGGTTTTGGATGATAAGTTTATCAGTGTGGAGCGGCATACTCGACTTGAAGTGGTTAGCCAATTAGTCGTGCAAAGAAATCGTCAGCAACTGCAGGACGACTTTATTATTACCGAGCAAGGTCAGTACTTTGGTGTCGGTCAGGTTATCGACTTATTAAAAATGATGACCGCGATACAGGTCAAAAATGCTAAAAACGCCAATCCACTGACTGGCTTACCAGGCAATCTGTTGATTCAAGAACATATTGATCAGCTGATCGCGAGTAAAAAATCCTTTGTCGCCTGCTACTTTGATCTTGATAACTTCAAACCCTATAACGACCAATATGGCTACGCCAAGGGTGACGTGGTTCTGCTGGGGGTCGCACAGTTACTGCAAAAGCATTGCCAGCCTGAACTTGATTTTGTCGGTCATGTCGGTGGTGATGATTATGTTGTGGTTTTTCGTAGCAGCAACTGGCAGTCCTATGTCCAAGCAGCGCTGGATGAGTTCAGGCGTCAGTGTTGTTCTTTTTATAATTCCCAGCATTTAAAAAATAATGGCATTTGGGCTGAAGACCGTTTTGGTGAAAAACGTTTTTTTAATCTAATGAGCATCTCTGTCGCTGCCATTGACTCAACATCGACACACTTAGATTCAGCGGCAACAGTGTCCAGCCGGCTGAGCCGGATTAAAGCTGAAGCGAAAAATACCATTGGTAATAGTTTAGTTGCTGAGCTATCCGGTGCGATTGTCCATCTTCCGACCGAATTTGAACATCCACAGCTCAAAGTGGGCAGCAATGGTTAAGTACGAGCACTTGCATTGCTTGTTAACCAAGCAAACCGTTAGCAGCTGGTGTTGAGCAACTTATTAGGGGTTTGTCATGCGTATTATTACCATCAGTCGCATAGCTACTGTGATGCTGACTTTGCTAGCTCTCTCTCTAGCGGTGATTTTGTACTGGGGGCTAGATAAGCTTAATCAGTCTTTTGTCAGCACCTTGAATTACTCAGAGTTACATCGTCAGGTCGCCGTGGATGTGCGGACTAAAATCCAAACCTATTTAACTACCGGTGATGCGACTTTCAATAGCCAGGCATTGGCTGATTTAGATTATTTAAATCAACAGGTTCTGCCAGGTTTGCCAGCCAGCTTAGCCAAACAGCTCAAGCCTGTCGCCGATGCTCTGTATTCAGGACTCAGCAATGAGTTTTTAGGTGCTGGGAAACTGGCCGGAGATGAGCAAGCGTTACTCTATCAAAACGAACGAGAAACAGCTGCAGCGCTTAAACGATTGGAAAATTATGCATTAAAGGCAATAGAACAGCAGCCGCAGACGGCGATGGCGTATTTACAGGCAACCTTGCGCTTAACACGTTTGCTGTCAGAGATAAAAAGTTTGCGCGAAAAATTCTGGAGCAATGGTAACGATGTTTATGTGCAGCAAATCGACAAAGCTCGCGAGCAATATAACCAAGAATTGCAGAAGGTTGAGCGCTTGCCGCGTCTTGGCTTATACCCTGTAGAGCAAGAAAATGAGTATGCGAGTTTAGCGGGTTGGGCAGTGCGTGCAAAAAATGCTAATGCTGAAGAGCAAGGCGATGAGATTTTACGTCAACTCAGTAGTCTGCATCAGCGTTACCCTTTAGAAATGCAGCGCTCCATTCAAGGATTGCAGGCTCGGGCGGATAGCTCAAATCAGGTGAATCAGCTTATTAACAACCTTGAGCAAGAAATTATTCAAGGCCAGCAATACGTTAATCAGAGTAAAGATAAGATTGAATTATTGGTTAAAAATCTATTTTTTGCATTTGTCGCAGGGTTATTGCTGATGGCTGTGATGCTCTATGAGTTTCAAAAACGTTTTATCATCAATAATCTGGCCAAGCTGCAGTCTGCATTAGCGGCATTGGTTGAGCAGGGTCATTTGAGTATGGTCGGTATGAACGCTGATCGTACAGAGTTGGGGCAAATTGCGGCGCTTTTTAATCAGCTTATTGCCAATATGCAACGGCAGCAGCAAGAAAAAAATCAGCAGCTACAAGATATCGGTGTCACGCTTGAGCAGTTGCTCAGCAGCTTCGATTCTATCATTACCAACGCTGACACCACGCGAGAGCAATTGCAGCAGGCTAGAGTTATCAGTCAAGAGCTTAATCAGTTAGCACAACAGGTTAACGACAGCTCCGCTAAAGCCAGACGCTTTGCTGAGGAAACCGCAAGCCTAATGAGCAATAGTGAGAATAGTGCCGGTGAAGTGGTCATTGCTGGCGAGCAAGCGATCAATAAAATTGATTTGAGCCAATTGGCGTTGCTCGATCTAGTTAAAGCGGTACAGCATGTGATGGGTATCCTCGATCAAATCAATCAGATTTCCGACCAAACGAATTTATTAGCGATCAACGCGACTATTGAGTCTGCACATGCGGGTGAGCATGGCCGTGCCTTTGCTGTCGTCGCCGATGAAGTACGTCAGCTATCAAAAAAAACGCATCAAGCCGTCAGTCAATCGACAGAGCTACTTAGCGCGCTTAATAGCGTGACTGACCGTGTTAAGCAGCACATTGAAGCGGTTTCGCACTCTACTGAGTACCAGTGTGATTTGGCTAAGAGCCTACAAGGCATCTCTCGTCAGGTTGGTGAGCACTCGTTGCAAGCGTCACAAACGGCGCAACAAAGCTCAAGTCTCACCGAGCAACAATATCAAAGTGTTGCGAGTTTTAGCCGACAAATGCAGGCCATGGAGCAGAGCGCTAATGCTGGCAGCCAAGAAGTTAAGCAGTTGCGTGCCCATGTCAGTGAAAAAATTCAGTTTCTGCGCACCAGTTTAGGCGTGTAACTTAGCTGCCTGACCGCGTAAAGTGACCTTCAAATAAAGCACGTTTGCAACCTGTCTAAAAAGTGGTTTTTTGTGATTTAACCAATGCCACTGATTACCCTGAATTTGCGGTGGAAAAGCAGGGTGAGATGCTTAAGCAGCGTCACGATCGTTTGGCGTGTTAAACGCTAAGCAAGGCGCATTTTCATGGTCTTAATTGCTCTATACCCCAGCACTTTGTCATTCGGCCAGCAGCCCATGCGGAGATTGGCTGTGCAGTGGTTGAGTGATCTGCATATTAAAGTCTGCATGCCACGTTAAGGGATAGATTGAGGCGCTATGAAATCATCAAATGAACAGTCTTCAGATGCTGAAGTGAGTCAGTTTGGACTACTGAAACAAAAGCGCTTTGCACCGTTTTTCTGGGTGCACTTTGCTGGCGCTGCCAACGATAATCTCTTTAAATTTGCTTTTGCCGTTATGGTGACTTACCAGCTCAGTGTCAGCTGGATGCCGCCGAGTATGGCGGGCTTGGTGATTGCTGCGTTATTTATCTTGCGAGCTGAACAATGGCTCACCGCTGACAATATCCACATACAAACCCTGCTCGAATAAATCATCATAGGCGTGACTGAAAGCGCGCTCAGTGCCGCTGTTTTGCGTGGCATGGTACTGCACGCGAGTCAGTTGTTGCTTGAGTGTGCTGGCGTCAGGTTTTTGATACTGACTGGGATCAAAAGCTTTGACTTGTTTATCTTTGGCCGGCGCTTTATTCGGTAGTTGCCTGTTTAACATCGGCCAGTTGTTCAATGTGCTGTTGCAGAATCGACTGACCGGCGTTGGCATTGGCCAGTGGGTTCGAACCCAACAACAGCTATGCAGCGAGTACGCTGACAAATTAGAACACAAATGGTTTTCCATTTTATGGACTGCAACATGGTCGTTTTCTCGATGAAAATCCAGATCGTAGTATGGCATAAATCATTTTTACTGAGTGCCCGACAGAAATACTCTGATAAATAAAAATGGCAATATCAGCGTTTTCATGAAACTGTCATTTAAGCGTTTTAAGATGCAGTCATCGGATAGCACAGGCTTCCGTGCTGATGCAAAGGCATCAGATCAGCTTGATGAATCAATCGGAGATTTCTATGACCGCGAAAATCAAAGCACTTGCTACAGCGTTAACGCTTTGCACGGCGTTTTCCACGTTTTCAGCTACGGCTGCCGTGGATGCAAAGCTGCCCGACTATCAACGCGCCAGTGGTATTTCAGGCAACCTGACCAGTATTGGTTCAGATACCTTAGCCAACCTGATGACCTTATGGGCGCAAGAGTTTAAAAAGAATTATCCAAACGTCAATGTGCAGATCCAAGCCGCTGGTTCTTCAACAGCGCCGCCAGCCTTGGCGGAAGGCACAGCCAATATGGGGCCGATGTCACGGATGATGAAAGACAGTGAGATTCAAGCGTTTGAAGAGCGTCATGGCTACCGCCCGACAGCTGTTCCGGTGGCGATTGATGCGCTGGCAGTGTATGTGCACAAAGATAATCCGATTGAAGGCCTGACCATTGAGCAAGTCGACGCGATTTTCTCCTCAACACGCCGCTGCAGCACAGGTAAAGACATTACGCGCTGGGGTGATCTGGGCTTGAGTGATGCCTGGGCTGAGCGACCGATTCAGCTTTACGGCCGTAACTCAGTGTCAGGTACTTACGGTTACTTTAAAGATAATGCCTTGTGTAAAGGTGACTTTAAAAACAACGTAAATGAGCAACCAGGTTCTGCTTCAGTAGTGCAGTCGGTGTCATCGTCGTTAAATGCCATCGGTTATTCTGGGATTGGCTACCGCACCTCATCGGTACGTGCAGTACCCTTGGCCGCAAAAGCGGGTGAGCCGTTTATCGAAGCCACACCTGAGCAAGCCGCCTCGGGCGATTTCCCGTTAGCACGCTACCTTTATGTGTATGTCAACAAGCGCCCTAACCAAGCCTTAGCGCCGCTAGATCGTGAGTTTGTCAAGCTGATGCTATCCAAGCAGGGGCAAGAAGTGGTTAACCGTGATGGTTATGTTCCATTGCCGTCCGCTGTGGTTGAGAAGTTGTATAAAGACCTTGAGTTGTAACAGCCGTTGGTCGATTTAAAAAAGGAGCTTCGGCTCCTTTTTTTTGTTTGTCATTTAACTGTCACATAAAAGTCTTAAAGTGCAGGCAAAGTTTCTTCAAGGGTCAGGCTATGCAGGATATATCGTCGCTATTAGAGCAGGAACTCAACAGTCCAGGCATGCGCACTCGGCGTAAATTTCGTGCTTTGAAAGATCGCTTTGCGCGACGGGCAATTGCACTGGGTGGTTTGAGCGTGATTGTTGCGATTACGCTGATTTTCTTTTACTTGTTGTATGAAGTGATGCCGCTGTTTAAAAGCGCCAGCATTGAACAAGAAAGCAGTTTTGCGCTGCCAGAGTCGCTGCATGGCGATAAGATTCTGACCCTGTTCACCGAAGAGCAAAATGAAATTGCTGCGCTGCTGAGCGAAAGTGGCAAGCTGCTGTTTATTAATGCGCACAACGGCCAGCCTGTCTCTGAACAGCAACTGCCGCTGCTGGATGCTGCAATTAGCAGTATTAAAGGTAAAACACCGGGCGATGACACGCTATTGCTGGGCCTCAATAATGGCCAAGCCCTGGCGCTGACAACCACTTTTAAAGTGGATTTTGATGCGCAAGGCCAGCGTTTGGGTGTTAAACCGCAGGTCACACAGCTGTTTAACGGAAAAACTGTGCCGCTTGACGCACAGCAACGCCCTTTGCACTACATTACCCAGCAGACAGCGCCTGGTGGGGTGTTGCTGGCCGGTTTAGTGGATAAGGGTGAGGTGGTAATGGCCTTACTGCGTCAGCGCAGTAATTTTATCACCGGTGAAGTACAGGAAACGCTAGAGCCAATCGTTTTTCCAAGCACCAGCTTATATCAGCGTGTGCTGATCGCACCTGACCATCACTACATTTTCGCCCTGCGTAGCAGCGGTCATCTGGATGTGTATGATTCAAGGGATCTGCACAATATTGAGCTGGCGCAGACCTTGGCATTGGTTAAACCTGGGCAGCAGGTGACCCAGATGATCTTTCAGCTGGCGCAGCAATCGTTATTAATCGGTGACTCACAAGGGCAGATTACGCAGTATTTTATGGTGCGCGATGAGCACAATCAGCAACAGCTGACGAAAATTCGCACCTTAAAACTAGCCGATGCACCGATTAAAGTTCTGGAAGCTGAGCAGCGCCGCAAGGGCTTTGTGGCCGTGGATGATCGCGGTCGGGTCGGGCTGTTTAATACCACTGCAGAGAAAACGGCGATTGATCAGCCGCTGCTCGATGCAGCGCCGCTGCTGGCGGCCTTAGCGCCACGTGCCTCAATGTTGTTAATGCAAGATGCACAGGGGGTTTTTCACCGTTATGCGATCGACAATCCGCATCCAGAAACCTCGCTGAAATCACTCTGGGGCAAAGTGTGGTACGAAGGTTATAGCGAGCCGCAATACACCTGGCAGTCGTCATCAGCCTCTAACGAGTTTGAACCTAAGTTCAGCCTTACACCGCTTGCGTTTGGCACCTTGAAAGCAGCGTTTTATGCGATGTTGCTGTCGGTGCCACTGGCGGTGTGTGGCGCAATGTACACTGCCTATTTTATGGCACCTGCGGTGCGGCGCAAAATCAAGCCAGTGATTGAATTAATGGAAGCCTTGCCGACCGTTATTTTAGGTTTCTTTGCGGGCTTATTCCTTGCACCCTTTATGGAAACCCACTTGCCCGGAGTGTTTGCCGTGCTGCTGCTGATGCCTTTGGGTATCGTCACCTTTGCTTTTGCTTGGGCGCAATTGCCTGAGCGTATCCGTGATCTGATTCCTGAAGGCTGGCATGTGGTGGTTTTAGTGCCGCTGGTGATGTTGCTGGGGTGGTTGTCGTTTAGCGTAAGTCAGCCGCTGGAACTGTGGTTTTTTAATGGCGATATGCGCAGCTGGCTGAGTAATGATCTAGGTATTGATTTTGATCAGCGCAATGCCATGGTGGTCGGTTTTGCCATGGGGTTTGCGGTGATTCCAACCATTTATTCGATTGCTGAAGATGCCTTGTTTGGTGTGCCGAAATCACTCAGCCATGGCTCTTTAGCCCTCGGCGCAACGCCTTGGCAAACCTTAGTTAGGGTGGTGTTGCCGACCGCCAGTCCGGGTATTTTTTCTGCGGTGATGATCGGTATGGGGCGTGCGGTGGGTGAAACCATGATCGTCTTAATGGCCACCGGTAATACGCCAGTGATGAGCGCCAATATTTTCGAAGGGATGCGTACTCTGGC
>LFRM01323987.1_pt1 | contig 14882 bp, 16 predicted proteins | sample 618341 | NCBI WGS metagenome assembly LFRM01 (sample SAMN03654438, study PRJNA283298) | anaerobic digester metagenome | isolation source: pool of bioreactors CSTR01a, CSTR02a, and CSTR03a thermophilic anaerobic... | place: Denmark: Kgs. Lyngby | collected 2014-05-21 | reverse complement strand
GCCTATGTAGATGGGAAGATGGCGGGAATAGGTAAGTTTACCCTACTTTATGATGGTAGCGCTTGGCTAGAAACCCTAAGAGTGGATCCAAAATACCAGGGCCTTGGTGTTGGAAAGAAATTATACGAAAATTATTTTAAGCAAGCACAGGAGCACGCCTGCAAATCCATGGCCATGTACACCGGTACCAGCAATATGGTAAGTGCTGGTCTTGCCTCAAACTTTGGTTTTAAAAAGACCCAGGACTTTAGAGGCTATAATCTTATAACCTTTGTTCCCAGTAATAGGGAGCATCATTTCGAATCTGTAGGGCCTGAGCGTGGGGCAGAGCTAATCCTCTCTCTAGCAAGGGAATATCACGACTATCTTGTTAGCAATCGTACTTTTTATAAAATCAACCCCGATACCGCCGAGGGCTTTGCTTTAGAGGAGAAGGTATTTGAAAACCTACAAACTGAGAGTTTCATTGTCTATGGTGCAAGATTTCAAAAGGAACTCTGCCTTCATATAAGTATGATGGGTGGAGACTATGAGTCTTGCTTGGCCTTTGCCAAGGACTTTGCTTTCTCAAGAAAAATTCCAAAAATAACCTTTACAATTCCCCTGAAGAACCCTGGACTNNTGGACTCGAGAGATTTTTAATTGAACGTGGATTTGAGAGGGAAGCCTCAGATCTTATAACAATGGAAATAAATCTCTAATTTTCTCCTTGGCTGAAGGAAGATCTATCCAAAATCATTGTATTTCAGCATAGATGATTTATAAAAAGGATGAACAATGATTGACACACTTCTAAGAATAGGACGTAATAGAAGAGATGACCCAGCAGGCCGTGGAAGCCATAGATAGGGCTGGACTAAGAAATTATATGGGGCCTTTGGATAGCTTTTGGGAAAGCAGTAGAAATTATATAAATGAAAACCGCTATGAAGAGGAAATATAACTAGGTGCGGGGGTGTGAGGATGAAAAGAAAACTAAAAGCCAAGTATGTAATTGGATACAATGGCAATAAACACGTAATATATAAAAATGGAATCGTTGTCTATGAAGGGGACACCATAGTCTATGTGGGCAAGGTGTATAATGGAAAAACTGACGAAGTAATAGATTATGGTAATTCTATAATTAGTCCGGGTTTTATTGACTTAGACGCACTGGGGGATATAGATCACGCTCTTATTAGCAGTGAAATACCATCGGAAAAAAGAATCGGCTTGTCTTGGTCAGAGGAGTATTTTGAAAAAAAAAGGCAAGAATGGATGACTCCCCAGGAAGAAGCTTTCAAGTCTCTCTATGCCTATAGCCATTTAATTATGAATGGAATCACCACAGCTATGCCAATTACCTCTGTCAACTATAAAAAAGCGGCAGAGACCTATGAAGAAATAGAAGCGGCAGCCCACAATGCCGGAAAATTAGGCCTTAGAGTGTATTTAGGACCGAGCTATATTTCAGCTATGCAAATCATTGACGAAGATGGAAAAATGAAAGTTGGGTGGATGCAAGAGGAAGGCAAAGAGGGCCTAAAAAGAGCCGTAACCTTTATAGAAAATTTTCATGGTAGCTACGACGGACTAATAAATGGCGTCTTAGTTCCCGAGAGGATTGAATTACAGACAGAAGAAATATTAAAGGAAACGAAAAGATACAGTGAAAAACTAGGATGTCCCATTCGTCTTCATGCAGCCCAGGGAGAATTTGAATATAGTGAGATTTATAAAAAAACGGGGATGTCACCCATTGCCTATTTAGAGAGTATTGGTTTTCTTGATAAAAATGTTATGATTCCCCATGCTATCTATGCATCGGGCTATAGTAAACTAGAGGATAAAAGTAATAAGGATCAAGAAATACTTAGAAAAACCGGAACCAGTGTAATTCACTGCCCTATAGTCTATTCAAGAAGCGGTACAGCCCTAGAATCCTTTGGCAGGTATCTTAGGCTCGGCATTAACATGTCCATGGGTACCGATACCTTTCCTCCCGATATAATCCGCAATATCAATATTGGAAGTATCTTAGGTATGCATACCGATGAGAAGAGGCGTGAAAATCACTTTAGGGAGTTTTTCAATGCCGCCACTCTCGGTGGAGCCAGGGCTCTAGGAAGGGAAGATCTGGGAAGATTGGTGGAGGGGGCCAAGGCCGATATCATTGTCATAGATTTAAGTTCCTATCCCATGGGGGTAGTGGATGATCCCCTTAGAACCATTTTTCTATCGGCTACCGGTAGAGATGTTAGTACTTCTATTATTAATGGGAAAGTTGTGATGAGAAATAGAATCATAGAAAAATTAAATTATGAAGAGATGCAAGAAAAGGCACAAAAATACTATGACAAAATGAAAGAAAGCTATCTAAAACGCAGTAGAATGAATTTGACAAAAGAAGAGTTTTTCGAGTCATCCTTTGAAATTATTTAACCAGGGTAGGTGGCTTAAAAACAATAGGTTTTCAAGAACAAGTCAAAATAGATACAAATGTTTTTACAATCTCAGCGACCAATAAGAGTAGAATCTTGTTGGTTTTTATTTGTTTGTGTGATTAAAGCAAATAAAACGAGGACACTTATTGGATTGTATGAAAGGAATTAAGATGCATTTTACCGATAAATTTGCAATTTAAAACTAGGGTAAAACAATTGGTGAATCAGTCAAATATGGATGAACTTATTTAGATAAAAAGGGGTAAATATGAGTAAGAACTTCTACTAGCAAAAATTCTATGAAAAATCAAATAAAAAACAAAACCCATTAGGATGAAAGAACGTTAAAAATAGGAAAGTTCCGTAGAAAGGAGAATTTTATGAGTAAATATGAAACACCAGAGTATGAAGTAATAATGAAAGACAATGAGTATGAGATAAGAAAATATACAGATTTTTTTATTGTCGAATATGAAAACGAAATGGATCCAGAGATAAACAAGGGATTTGGCTCTTTGTTTAATTATATATCCAGTGACAATAAAGAAAAGGAAAAAATTTCTATGACAACACCGGTCATTCAAGAAGTCACCAGTGCGAATAAGAAAATGGCCTTTGTAGTTCCCGGAAAGTTTGGTCAACAAATCCCCGAGCCCAATAATCCGAATTTAAAGATTAAAAAATTTGATGAAGGCCTTTTCGCGGTCATTCAGTATTCGGGATTTTCTAACAAATCGAAAGAATTGCAAAGGGAGAAAAAACTTGAATCATGGATATCCGACAAGGGATATCAAAGGAAATCAAATTATATGCTTGCTTTTTATAATGCTCCCTTTACATTGCCTATGCTTAGGAGAAATGAAATTTGGGTTCGTGTGATTAAGATCTAAAGGTGTTATCAAGGACTCCCCTTGTAGAACGAAATGCTAGGGATAAGATAGCCAATCTTCCTTAGCAGCTATCCCATCGCATGGATTTGGCTATTAAAACATTTGATCTTCCACTTTTTTACAACCAAGCTGCGGATAGTCCTCTTAGGCTTTGTCTAAGAGGATTTTACTATAGAAACCAATGTAGATCGTGGAATCTATGTTTGATAGAACATTGGAGTAAGGATGGTAGAGAAACAAGTCTTACAAGTAAAAATCCATGGATTAGTGTATAATTTTACTATAGACTATTTTGAAAGAGGAACCCCTATGCAGCCTATAAGAAAAACCATTATAAAGATCTTATCGGTACCCCATTTGAATTTAAAAAAGAACTATAAGATATATAGAAAAGTGATTGGCTTCTTCAATCCGCCCATCAAAAGTGAATATAGAACCCTGGACTATCTGGTTAAGGCCGAAGGAAGAATAATTCCTGTACGCCTATTTCTACCAAAGAAAAGTCAGGGAGTAAAGATGCTTATATTTTTTCATGGTGGAGGCTGGGTTACGGGAGATATAGACAGTTATACCAATGTATGCAGGAATATGGCAGACATTACCGAGCATATTGTTGTATCAGTAGACTATAGATTGGCGCCGGAAAACCCCTTTCCCAAGGGAGTGGAAGATTGCTACTATGTTACTAAGGAGATATTTAAACAACCGGAGCTTCTACACTGTAAAGAGGAAGATATTACCTTGATAGGTGATAGTGCCGGTGCGAATTTAGCTGCTGTGGTCTCCCTTATGGCTAGAGACAGAGAAGAGTTTTATCCCAGAAAACAAATTCTGATTTATCCCGCTACCAACTATGATCATTCCGAGAGCTCGCCCTACCCATCGGTGCGGGAAAACGGAAGTGATTACATCATGACTTCCGAGAGGATACAGGACTATCTAGATCTTTATGTCGAAAATGAAGGGGACAAATTAAACCCCTATGTTGCCCCTCTACTTTCAAAGGATCTGACAAATCAACCCGACACTCTTATCATTACAGCAGAGTATGATCCGCTAAGAGACGAGGGGGAAGCCTACGGCTATGAGTTGCAAAAATCCGGAAATAATGTAGAGATTCTCAGAGTAAAAGATGCCATTCACGGATTTTTCTCATCACCACTAAATACAGATCAGCAAGCTCAAAGCTATAAATGGATCAATTCTTTTCTAAGGGGCACAAGAACTTAGGCGGAGAAGTTATGAAAGCGAAAGATAAAAAACAAAAGGTTGAATGGAAAAAACTCGACAATGCTTCAAAGATATTTCCAGCAACCTCAAACAATAAGGACACAAAGGTATATAGATTGGCTGCGGAGTTATACAGTGATGTAGATCCCGAAAGTCTTCAAAAAGCCCTGGATCTTACACTGAGAAGTTTTCCCATGTATAGATTTGTCCTTAGACGAGGCTTTTTTTGGTACTATTTTGAATCCAGTGATATTTACCCTAAGGTGGAATTGGAATCCACAAGTCCCTGTTCCCCAATATATATACGGGGAGGCAAGAATTTATTATTTAGGATCTTTTACTATAAAAAGAGGATTAGTCTTGAAGCCTTTCATGCATTGTCCGATGGAGTAGGCGCCATATGGTTTCTAGAGACTCTGATCTTTCACTATATGAAAATACTCCATAAAGAGGAACTGGGGGAAGAAATCCCTAGCTTTGAATATGGAGCTTCGATAAGCCAGAAAATGGCCGATAGCTTTTGGAAAAACTATACACCTAAAATTCAAAGTGCTCATTTGAAAAAAGAAGAGAATAAGTCGGCCTACAAAATAAGAGGCAAGAAGCTGGATGAAAATAGGATGAGAGTAATTGAGGGTGCCCTGTCTGTAGAGGCCCTTTTAAAACTTTCTAGAGAATACGGTGCCAATATCACGGTGTTTTTGACAGCCCTTCTTTTATATTCCATCTATTTAGATATGCCTAAAAATAAAAACAAAAAGCCCATTGTATTATCGGTTCCAATCAATCTACGCAGTTACTTCAATTCATCAACGGCTCGAAACTTCTTTACAACAATGAATGTAGGCTATGATTTCCAAAGCAGTAGCCATGAATTTAAAGATATAGTGGGACTTGTGAGCAAGAAGTTTAAGGAAGAATTAACAGAGGAGAATATACAGTTAAAGCTAGCAAAATATATGAAACTTGAAAATAACCCTGTGGCTAGAATCGCGCCCCTTACCATAAAAGATATCTTTATGAAAATCGGCAATAGATTCAATGATAAAAAAATCAGTTCTTCCATCTCAAATATCGGAAAGATTAAAACCGCTAAGGAATTTGAAGATTATATAAAACAATTTAGTGTCTGTATAAGCGCCAGAGCTCCAAAGCTTACATTTTGCTCCTATGGCGATAGACTTGTGCTCTCTTTTACCTCTCCCTTTGTAGAGACGGATATACAAAGAGAATTTTTTCAATTCCTTTCAAAAAAGGGCATTGAAATTGAAATCACATCAAATATATAAAGGGGTGCTGGTATGAAATATTGTGGGCATTGTAAAGTATATATAAGAGAAGATCATGATCGATGTGTATTGTGTGAAAATATATTAGAAGAATTTGACGGGAAAACAGAAGAAGTATTTCCAGAGGTACCACCCTTTTATGAGAGTCGCCTAGGTATTAAAATAATGATGTTTATATCTATAGTGGCTTTGGTGGTGAGCTTTGGATTCAATATGATATTTCCCAGCGAAATAAATTGGCCCATACTCTTTATGTTTGCAGTGATTAGTATCTGGATTGGACTCATTATTATTATTCAAAAGAGATATCATATACCAAAAAAAATAGTATGGCAGGTATTCATTGTATCAGTCCTGGCCGTCTTTTGGGATTATAAGATAGGGTGGCGGGGCTGGTCCTTGGATTATATTATTCCAATCGCCAGTGTTTCCGCAATGATTATAATGTACGTAACCGCTAAGATTATGAATTTAAGCGTCAGTGATTATGTAACCTATATACTACTGGATGGAGTTTTCGGTATTATTCCCATAGTGTTTATTGTTTTGGATTTGGTCAAAGTAATTTATCCCTCTATTATTAGCATAGGATTTAGTATCATTTCTCTGTCGGCCATATTTATATTCCGTGGTGAAGAAATAAAGGCAGAAATAACTAAGAGGATGCACATATAACAAAAACTTCCATGGAACTAGCTTAATAATTAAAGGAGCCGGGCCCCGAAATATATTTCTGATTTGCCATGGGAAAAAGAGGTATACATATTTTATTAAGAAATTTTGGACATGAAGGAGATGCATTATGGATATTTTAGATCTATTATCCGGCCAACTGGATAGAAGTGCAATCAATGAACTCAGTAAATCCACGGGAGCCGATGCTGATAAGGTACAACAAGCGCTAAAAATCGCAATGCCTACATTAATAGAAGCTCTAAGCAAGAACGCAAGCTCTACCGAAGGCGCCTCGTCTTTGGCAAAGGCACTGGAGAATCATAAGGGTGTTGGAGTAGAAGACGTTGCCGGTTTTTTAAAAAATGTAAATACCCAGGATGGTTCCAAGATTCTAGAACATATCTTTGAAAGCGATAGGAAACAGGTGCAAAGCACTATTTCTTCGCGAACTGGATTACAAGACAATCAGGTTTCAGGGTTATTGGCGCAGTTGGCACCGCTGCTTTTGGCTATGCTGGGCAAACAGAAATCTTCTAAAAATGTAGGAAGCAGGGACCTGTTTTCAATGCTTATGGGACTTATGGCAATGGGCGGCAATAAGGGGATTATGAAAACCGTGACAAATATGGTGGATTCTGATGGCGATGGGAACATTATGGATGATTTAGGTAAAATAGCCGGAGGATTATTTAAAAAATAAAGTTGGCCTATACATTTATAAAAACATCTCCCATAGCAAATTAAAAAGGTCTTGATACCATAGGATATCAAGGCCTTTTTATTTTCTGTTTTTACTTTCCCATTAGCCATATACCAAGGGCTACTGCCAATAGCCCAATGGTATAGAAAAACACAACGGTTCCCTTTTCTCCCAGGATTTTTTTAAAGAGCTTAATTTTAGCCATATTCCATATCATCGGCGGTTTCTTATAAGTCACATAAAAGACAAAGCCAGCGTAAATAAAAGCCAATATACCAAGAAGAGCCTTCCCATTCATAATAATACCTCCCTCGTTCATTTCATTTTCCTACTCAAGTCCTTTTCTTATCTTAGGAGCTAAGAAAATAAACACTATGCCACTTAATAGTAGGACAAGTCCCGAATATACAAGAATTTGCCCCCAGGTTCCACTTTTGGCTAAGATAATATCATTGCCTTTGTAAGCCCAGTAGAAAGGGTTCCAATAAAAGAATTTTTGCCATTTGTCACCTAGAATTTCAATGGACAAAACCCCTGCGATCAGTGGTAAAAATAGAAGTTTAATACTGGCCGCTGCACTTATAATATCCGTATTGGTAAGGCCTTGGATAAATCCCACTAAAATACTCAATAAACTAGTCACTAGTAGTATTAAGAGCAGTTGGAGTATATTTACACGTCCAAAACCCGTAATAAATAGTAAAGCGATGGATCCAAATACCGCATAAAGCACACCAATTACAGATTTACCCAGTACAAAGCTTGTTCTTGATGTGGGCGTTAAATTTATTGCGCTTATTGTATTATCAACTTTTTCTTCTACTATATTAAGAGCAATAAGCATCCCCCCCAGTACAGAAATAAAGAGGATTGAAGTATTGACTAAAGATTTTTTCAAAGGGGGGACGGATCTTCCGAATTCCATCAGTTCACCCTTTGAATCTTCTGTATCTATGTCCAGTTCATAAAAACTAACCAGGAGTTTTGCATAATCTACAATACCTTGGGATTCATCGCCCTGGCTCATCAAATAATAACCATCTATTTTAGGTATAATGCCAATTATGGCATCTCGTTTCTCAACTCTTTTTTCAATTTCTTCTGTATTTTTAAAGAGTTCTACCTTTGCAAATCTTTGTAAATATTCTACTTGATCCTGATTCTCACCTTCAATTAAAGCAAGATTGATGGTGGTATCATTTATTCCCGGAGCAAATAGATTTATACAAACTGCAAATAAGATGGGGATTAACAATATATATAGGGAGATAAAATCCTTTGAGTTTACCTTCAAATCCCTAATAAAAATGATCCATATCCGTTTAAACATTAGCCACCTTCCTTACACAACTAGAGTCTTTTTGTATCTGTGGTTCGCAAGTGCAAATAAAATCATACCGGCAAATAGAAAGCCTGCGGATATGGATAAAACATAAGAGGTATCACCACTGCCCAGAATCACAGATTTGAAACCCTCCAACATTGGATATGTAGGAATAATCTTTATCCAAATCGGATTCCAACTGGGCATAAAATAAGCGATATTGGGGAGGATCATTATCATCATGAAGATATAGATAGTGCCAAAGGCCTGGATAATATCCTTGTAAAAGCTTGCTATTAAAAGCCCTAGCGATGACGAGAAAAAGGCCGTTGTTATCAGTAGAACAAGCAGTAGTAGATAGTCTGGCCTAAGCTTCATAAGGGGAAGGAGGACGATAAAACTGGACACTATACTGGTGAGCATAAGAACTCCAATTTTACTCATTAAATACTGCCAAACCGGAGTAGGTGTCAGGGCAAAGGCCTTAATGACGCCTTCTTGTCTATCTAGAAAGATATAGGCTGCGATGATAAACAGTCCCATAAGAGAGCCATTGAATACTAAGATAGAAGGAAGCATATTCTCTCTATCCGATAGAGAGTCATAATTGATTAGCAGTGGACGCACCTCGATATTGTCCATGGCTTCTTCTATTACATCACTGGAGTGCACATGGAGAATCTTTAGCAAATCTTTATATCTAGCGGATTCATATCCTTGCAAATAGTATTCATAGTGAAAATTATAGTTTTCATCCATACCAATGATGGCAGCTATTTTTCTTTCTTTGTCGGCCATGTAGATGGTATCTTCTCGGCTAGTAAGGATATAAATCCTACTGTTATCGGTAGTATATAAAGAGGCCTTCTTTTCTTCTTTGTTTATCTTTACTTTTACCTCTTCTGCTTTGCCTTCAATGCTTTCATCTAAAATTGCCTTTAAATATATTTCACTGGCTTCAGCTGGCATATCTAGATAGATATATTCAGATTTTTTACTATCAAAGTTATCGGGGATTACAAAAAGAAAGAGAACCAGAATTAGAAGAGCCATGAATATCTCGATATAAAAATAAAATCCTCTCGATGCGATTTTCAACTCCTTTACAAAGCTAGAAAAGAGTTTCATTTTATATAAGCCCCCTTCCAGTGACCTTTATAAATATCTCTTCCAGTGTGGCTTCTTTTGTGTGCATTGTTCGGATTTCATGGTTTTCAATTATATTTCGAAGCAGCTCTTTATCTTCGGGAAGTACGATAGATAGAGTTTTTTGGAGGACTTGATCTCCCTGAAAATATTCTACTTTAACCAATTTATCTCCGTACTGAAGCTTTAAGTTTTCAGGAGAGTCGATGAGTTTTATTTCTCCATCGACGATAAAAGCCACCCTGTCACAGAGCTCATCGGCTATAAACATATTGTGTGTGGTTAGAAATATAGTAATGCCTTCCTTATTTTTTTGTTTTATAATATCTTTTATATCCGCAGCGATGGAGGGGTCAAGTCCCGTAGTGGGTTCATCTAAAAACCAAATCTCCGGATTGTTTATCATAGACCTGGCAAAGGTGAGTCTATGCTTCATGCCCTTTGAAAACTCGCCGGCTCTTATGTCTGCCTTGTCAGCAAGGCCCACGAGCTTTAATAGTTCCATAGGGTCTCTAGTGGGATTATCAAATAATTTTCCATAGAAATGAAGATTTTCTTTGGCCGTTAACTTGCTATAGACATTGGACTGCTCAAAGCTCATGCCTATTTTATTAAACATATCCTTGGACATATTTTTTACATCATAACCCCCAAGGGTGGCTTCGCCTTGCTGAAGTTGAAGCAGCCCCGTTAGGATATTTTGTACCGTTGATTTGCCTGCACCCGAAGGGCCTAAGAATCCAAAAACTTCGCCTTTTTCGATATCAAAGCTCACATCCTTTACTTGGTAATTACCGTCCTTGTTGTAGGAATGAAAAAGGTTTTTAACAGTAATCATAAAAGAACTCCTTTTCTTATCTGCTAGTGGATTTATTTGTAAAAACAGGATTTAAGCATATCTATATACTCATAGATCTCTTTTTCAATCCTCTTATAATCAAAGTTAGTATTGTCTCCAGCAGGGCTCTTTCTAAATTCATCGCCGTATTTTTCTATTGTCCAGCGGATGATATTTATGGCCCTTTCAACCTCTATACCTTCTTTAAAAAGGGAGTAGTCAATATTGTAAGTATAGATTTGACTATAGAGTTCCAGTGGGAAATCGGTGTTCATATGCAGTATTTCTTCTGCGGTTTTATTTTGGAAAACGATCAAAGAAAAATCATAGAGATAGGGAAACCTTTGAAGTACTTTGAACTTAATCAAAGATATTTCCTTTAAGCGCATAAATATATCCCTTTGCTCCCAGTCCAGTTGATCTATTATTTCTTCGGAAATAACTTTAATAGAGAAGTGTTGGAGATACTTATATAGCTTGTCCTTTGTTCCAAAATAATGAAATAATAGCCCCTTGGATATGCCGGCCTCTTCTACGATTTTGTTTGTAGAGGCCTTTTGAAAGGAATTTGCACTAAATTCCTTCATTGCACTATTAATTATCGCATTTCTTTTTTCTACATCCATATTTATTAATAAACTTTCTATTTGTATCACCCTCTTTTGTTTAGTTTACTGACCAGTATAGTCAATATCATTATAATGCACCTTGACCTCTTGGGTCAATATTTTTTCAGTCATAATATATGTATTTATTCGATAAAAGGAATTTTGAAAAAAGACCTCCTACTAACCATCCTATTAGGCCGATAGAAGAAGCCTAGTGGGTTTGCTACTTTCTAGGAGCTGATTAGGCAAAATACAAAACACAGTAAGTTTACAAGTTGGTTAGGAATATACAGTACACTTATTTGCAGCAAAATTATTTTTGTTGACATTGACGTAACGTCATAGTCTATTATTAGTTATAGGTGGTGAAAAAATGGAATATTCAATAAAAGAACTGGCGGACTTAGCTGGGATTAGTACTAGAACCTTGCGATATTATGATGAAATCGGACTTCTAAAACCAAGTCAGATCAACTCCTCGGGATATCGTGTTTATGAGAGCAAAGAGGTGGATCTCCTTCAGCAAATTTTATTGTATAAATCCATGGATATGAAACTTGAGGATATACAAAAGATAATTTCCCATGGGGATTATGATGTGTCAGGAGCCCTCATCGAACATAAAAGACAACTTATTCATAGAAGAAATCAGTTGGATCGATTGATTACTACCGTTGAGAAGACAATAGCACACAATAAAGGAGAAATTTCTATGACAAACGCAGGAAAATTTGAAGGGTTTAAGAAAGAAAAGTTGACCCAGAATGAAAAAAACTTTGGGAAAGAAATAAGGGAAAACTATGGTGAAGAAACAATAAAGAAGTCAAATAAAAACTTTATGAATCTCAGTGAAGAAGACTACATGAAGATGCAAAAGGCTGAGACGCAGATCTTTGATTTATTAAAAGAAGTAGTAAGATCCAAGGATTTGGAGTCAGAATCAGCACAAGGGGTATACAACAAACACAAATACTGGCTAAGTTTCACCTGGGAAACCTATTCCCCCCAAGCCCATATCGCACTGGCCCAGATGTATGCTCAAGACGAAAGATTCAGGAAATATTACAATGACAGAGCAGGAGAAGAGGTAGTGAGCACCCTTTTGGACATCATTGTAAAATACGCCAAATAATAATGAGTAAATTTAGGACATAGGAAAGCACCTTGATACAGAGCGCCCCATTGGGGTTTATATATAGGTGTTTTTTTAATGAGATAAGGGTAGTAGCAAGGAAGTGGAAGAAGCATGGGATAGCGCCAACTTGAAAACAGTATCCCTTTTTAGCCCCATGGGCCCTTTGTCTTTTATACAATCACTTCCTTAGTTCATAGTAAGTTCATATGGAAGTTATAACATAGCCTTAGAGTATAAGTACATGGAGGTATTTATTATGGCAAAAACGAAAAAGAAAAATAAAAACTGGATTATTGTGGTTGCGGTAGTACTGCTAATATCAGCTCTTGTAGTACCTAGATTTCTCAGAAATAAAGGCAATAGCTATTCCGAAGAAGTGGTAAAAGTAGGCAATATAGAAACCTACTATACATTTTCAGGAAATGTAGAAAGTAAAAACACACAAAATGTAATGGCACAAAAGGTTATGCAAATTTCCGAGGTAATATTTCTTGAGGGAGACAAAATTAAAAAGGATGAAGTCCTATTTATCACTTCCCAGGAGGAAGAAATAAAATCAAAGATAGATGGAACTCTTTCTAAAATCTATGTTCAAGAAGACGCCTCGGTAATGGCTGGTGCAAATCTATGCGACATTATTGATTTTGATCATCTTCAAATAACAATAAAGGTGGATGAATATGATCTTCCTTCTGTTGAAATCGGTAAAGAGGTTTCGGTTACCATTAACGCTTTAGATAAAACCCTTACCGGTAAAATATCTGAAATCTCAAATACGGCAATAAATAAAAATGGTGTGGCATACTTCACAGCCACGCTGGATTTAGAGGAAGATGCAGCGGTAAAGGTAGGAATGAGTGCAGAAGCAAAGATTCTTAACGAAAGCGTTAAAGAAGTTTTGATTATTCCAATGAGTGTCCTACAGTTTAATGAGCTAGAGCAAGTGTACGTTCTGGTTAAAGGTGATAAAGGCCGCCCCCTGGAGCAAGTGATAAAGGTCGGAGTAAATGATGGTAAAAATGTAGAGATAATTGAGGGACTTACAGTGGATCAAATCATTATGTACCAAAAAACAGAAAACTCTTCGACTTCAGGAGGATTTGGTGGGGGAGGATTTCCTCCTGGCGGAAGACAATAGGGGGTAGCTATGGAAATTTTGAAGATGAAAGATATCGTAAAGACCTATCAGATGGGGGAAGAAGATCAAATAGTATTAAAGGATATAGACCTTATAATCAATAAGGGAGATTTTGTATCTATACTTGGCCCCTCGGGTTCGGGTAAAACAACACTTATGAACATTATAGGTTGCTTGGATGTTCAAACTTCGGGCAGCTATGTCCTAAATAATCAAGAAGTAGACGACTTAGACGAATCTGAATTGGCTCAGATTAGAAACAAAGAGATTGGATTTGTTTTTCAGCAGTTTCAACTTTTACAACGATTGTCCGCCCTTCAAAATGTCGAGCTTCCCCTTATCTATGCCAAAATCCCCTCAAAACTACGAAAAGAAAAGGCAAAGGAAATGCTGGAGCGTGTAGGGCTTTCTGAAAAGGTAAATTCTAGACCCACTCAGCTCTCCGGCGGTGAGCAGCAAAGAGTGGCCATCGCTAGGGCTATGGTTACAAAGCCAACCATTCTACTTGCCGATGAACCAACGGGAGCTCTGGACCAAAAAACCGGCGAACAAATCATGCAACTTTTTACCGAACTCAATAAAGAAGGCAAAACCATCATTATGATCACCCATGATGAGAAAATCGCCAAGTACGCCAGTACAAGGATAAATATATTGGATGGAGAGCTCACTGAGGTGAAATACAATGATTAAAGAAAGTTTTGTTATGTCTTGGCAAAACATTATTAATAATAAAATGCGCTCCTTTTTAACCATATTAGGGATTATAATTGGAGTAGCTTCTATCATAACCCTTATTACCATCGTACAGGGTGTGACCGACAGTGTGACAACAACGGTTTCCGATATGGGGGCCAATAAGATTACCATTCAAGCCATGGGAACGCCCCTGAAGAAGGGTCTTTCTGATAACGATGTGAAAACCATTGCTCAGATTGATAATATTAAGGGGGTTTCGCCCAGTATAAACGGCAAATCAAATATCGTCTATAATAAAAACGTTATGGAAGACATTTCCGTTCAAGGGAGAAATCAAAATTACTTTCTTAATACCGAAGATTTAATGCAAAGCGGCAGAGAGATTAACCTACTTGATATTGAGGCGAAAAACCGAGTTTGTGTCATTGGGCAAGATATTGTNNATTAATGGAGTGGGCTATAGGGTGGTAGGCACCCTTCAAAAATCCAGCGGTTACTCCCTTGGTAGTAATGATAAAGCAGTAATTATTCCCTATACCACGGCCATGAGTTTATTAGGGGTAAAAGATATAAATACTATGGATGTTTTTATGGAAAATGGTGAGCTTTCAGACACAACAACAGCGGATATTGAAGTTGTGTTAAATAGGGCTTTTAATTATAACAGTGATGGATTTAGTATTACCAATATGCAAATTATATTGGATAAAGTGGAAGAACTCACCGGTATGATGACTTTGCTTCTTGTGGGAATCGCTTCGATTTCGCTTTTTGTGGGAGGGAT
>LFRM01328719.1_pt1 | contig 14883 bp, 15 predicted proteins | sample 618341 | NCBI WGS metagenome assembly LFRM01 (sample SAMN03654438, study PRJNA283298) | anaerobic digester metagenome | isolation source: pool of bioreactors CSTR01a, CSTR02a, and CSTR03a thermophilic anaerobic... | place: Denmark: Kgs. Lyngby | collected 2014-05-21 | reverse complement strand
GGATTAAGTGAGGATAATTTCGATTCCCTAACTCCTGAACTAATGAACAAGTATTACAACAAATTCTTTCAACCAGAACTCTTCCTTAGGATGGGAAACAAAATTTTGGGCATCCCAATGGAGCCAGAAGATCTTTTGAATTCTTTAGATTCAAGCACTCTCTTACAAGGGGCCTCATCAAACCTAATCCAAGTTAAGGCTTAAACCTAAATTTCGGAATATTGTCTTCATAGCAAAGGGCAGAAACTGGATTCCCTCAGTTTCTGCCCTTCCATCTATTGAATCATTATTCTAGCCTAATTTAGTCGTCTATATTTTGAGCTGAAATGTAGTGTAATTTTCATTGTTTGAGAATACAATTTCCATATCTAAAAGCTCTGCAATCTTTGCCATGGTCACGCTAGTATAAAAAGCAATATGAGATCGATCTCGCATATAATACCACTGGTTAAAGTGTTCTACATCATTGTGATGAAACTGAGTCATCACTGCCAAGATACCTTCTTCTTTCAAGGCGTTCTTCATTGTTTGAAATTCTTCTAAAGGATTCGCAAAGTGCTCCACTACCTCTGTTGATACAATTAAATCATAATTTTTATTTAAATATACCTTCTCAGGAGAAAAAAATAAGTCATAGATATCCATGGTATAGCCGTAGTCTCTTTCTAGAATCATGGCTAAGACCGGAGAAGGCCCACTTCCAAAGTCTAAACCTTCTTTTCCTCCCTTGACGTATGGACATACAGCCGATTTTAGGAATCGTTTAAAATACGACACATAGGTTGGATCTGTAATGGAATTCTCATGCTTTTCATAAATCTTAAACTCAGCTTCTTTTGAAATTAAATCCTGAGGCTCTTTAAAAATAAATTGGCAGTTGGGGCAAATATGATACGTTACTTGAAATATTTCATTATAAAAACTCTCGGTCTTGCTTGAACAAATCTTGCATAAGTTTTTCATGGAACCTCCTTTCGTTTATCCATTCATCGGACCACCTGGTCTGTCCCCCCGTCTTAACATAGACAAATTATCCTAAATAAATTCTTACAAATCCACTATCAGCTAAGCCCCGCTCAAAAAGCAGGGCTTCCATTCGCCATTCTATCTTTTTTTAATCTAGAAGTTCATTATAAATTAGAGTCCTGATTGGACCGGAATTATTTGGAAGCGGTTGCGATATAATTGGATAGCTGCTGCACCAATTAAGACAACACAGCCCACTAAGGTAACTATTTGAAGAAGTTCATACTCCCCTTTAAAACCATCTGGAGCGTTTAAAAATTGATATATTCCAAAGTATGCCCAAGCCACTGGCAGAGGAAATGCTGCATTTTTAATTCTTAATAGCACCAAAATAACTAAACCAACTGATACAGCTAGAACGATCATGGCCCAAATGTCTTCCGGCACACCAAATCTGCCCCATTCTAATTTAACCAAAGCGGATGCTATATTTACTACTGTTGCAATCATCAGCCAACCGGTATATAACCCAAAAGTTAAAGGAAGTAGCCAACGTCTTGAGGTTTGCATCTTCAACAGCTTAAGGGATATTAGAGCCAACGTCATCACAAATCCTAAAATAAAGATCACTGACAGTTCAATGAATAAAAATGAAAAGAGAACAATCCACGCGATATTGAGCAGTGATGATACCCTAAACAAAACACTAATCTCATCAATTGCTTTTTGATAATAAAGGTCCTCTTTTTTAATAATAAGGTCAAGTCATCGTCACCGATGAAGTTTGGTAGTCTAAGCCTGCCTCTTTTAATTTAAGACCCAATGCAACATCTTCCACGATATCTCCAGCCACTACCTCATGGCCACCCACTTGCCAATAATCCCCTCGTTCCATCAAAATCACCGGCCCGTATAGTCCGATTTTAGGAGGTTTTGTCATAGCTGCCCCATTTGCTCCGATTTGCACTAGATTAAATATTAAGGATAATTGTTCATAAGATTTTTCTGCTAGATGCTTGGGCTGTACCGATATGGTTCCACCTAAGGTTTGTTGAGTTTGGACCAATCGACCAAGGGCATCCTCTCTCAAACGAACGTCCGCATCTAAAAAGAGCAACAAATCTCCTTGGGCTGCTTTAGCTCCAATAAAGCAAGCCCAGGCTTTGCCAAGCCAACCCTTTGGCTTTCCTGAAGCCTTAATGACTTTTGCGCCATAGTCTCGTGCTACCGTTGCGGTGGTGTCTTCTGAATCATCATCCACACAGAGGATTTCAAATGCCAGCTCTTTCTGCTGTCTTAAGTCAGTCATTAGCAAAGGAAGGATCCTTGCTTCATTGCGAGCTGGAATAATGACCGAAACAGATGGTCTTGCCCTTTTTCCATCTGAATCAAGGATCAGTTTAGGAAACTTTCTAAATAAAGTCGCCGCCGCTAACATCCCAACCAAGACCATGACCAATTCGATTCGTTCTACCATTAACGCCTCACTTTCTTCAGGCTCTTATCCACTTCATCTGCTGCCATTTTGCCTGTCAAAATACTAACTGGTAAACCAGACGGACTAAAGGTCCACTGACCACACTGATAGACATGAGGGATTGGTGTTTGCGATGAACGAGCAATCTGAATAAATCGAGATTCAGAAGGCAGCTCGTCCCCGGTAAAAGACCAACCGGTAATCGCCCCTCCGCTATTACCAGTTTCTCGTTCAATGGTTAAAGGGCTTGCACAATTTTTATAGATAACTTTTTCTATAATGCCTGGAAAAATTGATTGATCCAAGGTTTCCAAAATCTGTTGGCTACACAACTTTTTAAACTCTTTATATTCACCTGCTTTATCAAAGAGACCAACGAAATCGTAATCAAATAAGGTGCTGACAATGACTCCTGTTTTCCCCTCAGGCGCTAAGGAGGGGTCTCTAAGTGCCGGCACAGAAATCTCATAAGTTGTTTTTTCTAAATATTCTTTCAGCCAAGCTTTGAGCTCCTCTCGGTTTTTAGGGTCCTTACTTCGCCAGTTTTCTAAGGAAGATAAACCTTTTAAAGACGGTATATAAAAGGCATGATTTCCACTTCGTTCCATGAAATAATTTCGATCTAGATCCACACCAAGATATAGGGTTAAAACCGAATCGCCACCTTTAGCCTGAGTCACTAGCCGGTCTTGTTTTTCAAGTGCAGCTGTGGGTTCAGCCCGCAAGGAAGTATAGAGGTTTTTTTGATCAGCTGCCCAAACCAACTTTTTATAGTCGAAGGTTTCTCCTTGGGATGTGGTAAGTATTCGGTTCACTGAGTCCATTCCATTAACAGCAGAATGCGTTTTTATATATCCGCCTTTTGTTTTTATATATTCTGTTAGTTTCTCAGCTAAAGTCCCCATCCCGCCTAAAGGATAGGAATAATCAAGATATAAGCCAAAGTAACTTAAAGCAAAAAAAGTGGGCGTTTCTTTGAAAAAATGCTGGGTGATCATGTCAATGAGAGCCTTGTTATTCGTATAACGTGCGAGATAATCATTAACCGGTTCATTTAGCTTACCAATTTTTCCAATTTTCAACATGTATTTGAAGGCCCATGGCAAAAAGGTTTTGGTTAAATAGGCTGCATCTTTAAAATCATCTCGAAAAAGAGGATTGTCGATCCCGTAGAGCACGTCCATATAACCCATTACCTGATCAATCCCTTGAATTATTTCCTTGATTGCTTTTTGATCCTTCGGGAATAATTCAGATAACATTTTGCCATAGTCTAATAGGCTATCCCTTGATTTTAGACGGGTCCAATTTTGATCAATGCCGATTGACACTGGGTTATTAATAACATCTAGTTCAATGCCTAAACTTTCAAGCATGGGGAATATGATTCCTGAATTTTCAAAAGCTCGAATGCCAGCATCAAAGGCAAACCCCTGGCGCCAAAAAGTGTTCACCAATCCCCCCGTTTTGGATCCTTGTTCTAATATTAAGGGCTTATATCCGCTTCGGCTTAAAAAGGCTCCACACGTTAGACCTGCTAGGCCAGCCCCAACAACGATGACATCGTACTTTTGATTCATGATTTCTCCAATCTACCCTCCTCGTATTTTCAAGCATTAACCCAAAACTACCTGCCTAAACAAATCCTACCCATTCTTTTATCTTTGCTAAGAATATGCAGCCCTTGGTTATTCTGTCGCGTATAAGCAGTAATCTAAGAAACCTCACTACTCCGTTTGAACAACTGGAATTTAAATACCGAGATGTAACTGTTCCATTCAAGTGCTCATTAAACCGATCATGTGAATCTCTTATTTTAGACGCTTATTTTAAGTGCTTGATATAACCACCATCCATTACTTATGTCACTGGATCTTTTTAATCACCTTGCTTTGAAAACACTTTAGTTTTAGCACAATTCGAGGTCTTTTTACCTTAAAGCACTTAATCAAGCTCTTAAGGTATGCCAAGCCTTATTTTTAATATATATTGTTGCTATTTCCTTACCATGCTATGATTTCGGTATAGCACTGAACCAAGAGGACATCCCAAATCGCAAGCTTTCGTTGCTTTCTTTTAACCATTATATCATTTGCTTACATCCCTTTCTTTACATTTATTAATATACCTTATCTAATGACACATAATCTAAAGAAGGTATTCTTATAAAGTCGAGCATTTTCCATTGTTTTCCCTTTTATACTCCCTTGCTAGCAAAACAAAGCAGTTGACCTATTCACCTAATTTGGAGATAAATACTATGAAAAAAAGTAAAAAGAGCATACTAAAGAAAATATTTATTGGCATTTTCATTCTTCTCCTAGCTCTTACAGTGGGCTTTTTTGTTTATCTATCGGACTATTATAGGGCCGACGAACTGGCCACTGACCTTTTACAGAATGATCCATCAATTCACTTAAAATCAAACCATCTGGTTATAAGACCTGTAGAGTCTACGAATCGAGCTATCATATATTATCCCGGTGCCAAAGTGGAATACCATGCTTACCTTCCCCTTTTAAAAGAAATCTCTGAGCGCAGTGATATTATGATTATTCTTGTGAAAATGCCCTTCAACATGGCCATCTTTGATTCCGATGCTGCTGATGAGATTATTTCGTCTTATCCTGAAGTAGAGCATTGGTTTATGGCTGGTCACTCCATGGGTGGAGCGATGGCTAGTGCTTATGCTTCGAAAAACCCCAACCAAGTGGATGGCTTAATTCTCATGGGTGCTTATCTTTACGGCTCCTATCCTGAAGAAAAGACCCTGACTATTTATGGGACCCTTAATAGTAGTGTCGCTGACAAGATCGACTATACGAGCAACATTGTCGTGATTGAGGGAGGAAACCACGCTCAATTCGGTAATTACGGACCTCAGAAAGGTGATCCTGCCGCATCAATTACAGACTTAAAACAACAATCTATTACGGTGGACTCTGTCCATGACTTTTTAGAAGAAAGGAGGAATCAACCATGATTTTTTATTTTTCTGGCACCGGCAACTCCAAGTGGATAGCTGAAGAGCTTGCTAAGCAAATAAATGATACAGCCATTGATCTAATTACCGTCGCGAAGCCCCCTGTCGTCCCTCCTGACACCTTCGGGCTCGTCTTCCCCATATATGCCTGGGGCATTCCTGAACCTGTTAGACTCTTTCTAAAAAGCACTACCAGCCGTGCCGAATTTTCCTTTACCATTTGTACCTGTGGAGAAGATGCGGGCCATGCCATAAGAGATTTAAAGAATTTCTATCCTTTTAATAGCACCTATTCCATTGTTATGCCAAACAATTATATAATGGGATTTGATGTAGAGCCGGCCCCAGTTATCCAGGAAAAATTTGCCAATGCCAAGGTTCAACTCCTAACCATAGCGAAGGAAGTTCAAAATCAACAATCTGTATACAAGGTTACTGAAGGAAGATTGCCTTGGCTTAAGTCCCAATTTATTAGTCCCTTGTTTGATCGCTTTGCTCGAAGAACAAAACCCTTTTATGCTACGAGTGAATGCATCTCCTGTGGACTATGCGCTCGTAATTGTCCTACTCAGACCATTAAACTCATAGACGGCAAACCTCATTGGGGTGATCATTGCTATCAATGTACAGCTTGTATCAACCACTGTCCTGTCCAAGCCATACAATTCGGAAAATCCACCATTCCTCGCGGACGATACTTTTTAGAAATGCACCAAGACCATCCTTAGGGAGTTCACATGAGTTGCGTTTTAAAGTTCGACTCTGAAACATAATTTTATTTTAAACACGAAGGATGTCAACTTTCACCCTCCATACTTTTAGAAAGCCACTCAAGCTAGGGCAAATAGAGTTTGTCCCAGCTTCAGTGGCTTTCTAATCTTTTATTTTATTTTCTTCTCTTCTTCTTCTTTGGATGCGGTGTTCATCAACCTAGCCTAGCACAGCACCTTATGATTCCTGGACCATTTTTGTCTTTCCAGCTTATTTTTTCTTTAAGGAATAATTTCAAAGATTGTCGCCCATCGCCTTAATACAATTTACCAATCTACTTACATTAGAAGGTTTGATACAATTGCAAAATAAATCATCAATGAAATAGCGTCAACAATAGTCGTAATTAAAGGGGATGCCATAACCGCCGGGTCTTGATTTGCTAGTTTCGCTGCTAATGGAAGTAATCCACCAACCAATTTAGAAATCACAATGGTAAAAAATAAGGTGATGGATACAGCCAAAGCGATCTTTGGATCTGTTTTATCAAAAAATATAATTCTCAGATAGTTAATCACAGCAACAATGGAACCTACAATCATGCCAACAGATGATTCTTTAAAAGCAACTTTTAGAAAGTCTTTGGTGTGAATTTCATCCAAGGCTAGAGCCCGAATCACGATCGTTGATGATTGAGATCCAGAGTTTCCCCCACTATCCATTAACATGGGGATATAAGCCGCTAGTATAACACTAGCAGAGAGCACTGCATCGTATGATTGAATAATTTTACCAGTAAAAGTGGCTGATACCATTAAAAATAATAGCCAAAATACCCTTTGCCTGGCTAAATGCCATGGTGTTGATTCTAAATAACCAAGTTTAGTTATTTGCACACCCTGCATTAATGCATAGTCTTCATAGATCTCATCGGCAATAACTTCAAAGATATCATCGGCGGTAATAATCCCCACCAATCTGTCCTCAGAATCTGTTACAGGAAGAGCTAGAAAATGATACTTATTAAAATACCGAGCTGCCTCTTCTTGGTCTGTCATAGTTTTCGCAGATATTACATCGTAGTTTATGATTGATTCAATGGATTCTTCATCTAGACGAATCAAATCGGCAACATACACATAACCGATTAGCTCTCTTTTTTCACCTAACACATAAAGTTCAGTTAAGTGCTCATACCCTGCGTCACTACTTTTTATTTTATCGATAGCTTCTTGTCGTGTAGCTCCTTTGTGAATTGTCACAAAGTCCACACTCATTAAACTACCAACACTTTCCTCTGGGAAGTTTAACAGTTGATTGATAATGTTTCTTCGCCCTGAATCCACGTTGCTAAGCATTTTAGTAACCATATTGGATGGCAACTCTTGAATTACATCAACCACATCATCTGAGTCCATCTCAAATAATAGCTCAGTAATCTCAGGTTGCGAAAGGGTGTTAATCATTTCTTCTTTTTGGTCAGCACTAAATTCAGAAAAAACTTCTGCTAGTGTTGTTTTATCTAATAAAGAAATGGCGATTGCTCGCTGTTCTTCATTAAATTCATCAAAATAATCCGCAATATCTACCGGCGTCATTTGGGAAAATTTAAATTTTAATTCTTGTATTTCATCTTTAGTCCATCTAGTATTGGTCATATTTTTCCCTCCTTAACATAAAAGGACCTCTAGTCTTATACTCATTTTAACCCATATTTTGTATTCCTCCTACTCTAAAATTACCACCTTATCGATTAGGCTTCAAAAACACTCCGCAAACGAAAAAAAATATTTAATATTGAGGACGTAAAAAAAGGGTTGAAAAAGCTCATCTATCGCCTTTCCAGCCCTTTTTGTTTAATTAATCAGTATGCACATCAATATCATCGTTATAGCCTTTAGAACTTTCTTAGTTAATTCCAGCACCCGTCCAAGCAAAAAAATTCAAGTCTTCTTCATTAACTTTAAATGTCATTAAGACACTGGTTTCATCATCGGCATACCAACTAAAATACTTATACTTTTCCATCCCATCATCATAATCACAATTCTTATAGTAAGCACCTTCCACTCCAAAAATATCTACTGCATCTTGATACGTTTCTATTTCCGCATTCATATTTAAATCTTTCATCCTTTCAAAAGATGCCTTAAATTCTTCTGCTGGAATCCAAGGATACTCATCAGGACGAGCAAATCCATCCAGTTCCTCCACGTCAACTGTATATTTGTAAATATCAAGGTCTTGGTTTCCGACACCGCTAGCCATGGTTGTTCCCGCCGTTATTGTGTTTTTCCCGTCTTCCGGCTTGTCGGTTCCATTGCTGCACGCTCCCACTGTCAACACCATCATTCCCGCCATTAAAAATGATAAAACTCGTTTCATTACAATTCTCCTCCAAACATAAAATAATAATAAACTTCCTACAATTATTATGTCACGGCTTCATTCTTTATACCCTAGCCGTAACGGGCAGTTTTTCTTTATAAAACACAGAATTCTTATGACATGTTGTTTCGGATTTCTATTTTTATTTCACCTAGTTGTATGAACTCCCTAGTATGGTTTAGCATTATATGCTCTTTAATTTGGATACCAAGTAATCCATCGTTACATCATAAAAAACAAAATCATCAATCTTTCCTTCCCACTTTGCCTTGATGACTCGTTTTACGCTCTCTTCGTCCTGTTCTGAGCACATTATTATTAATTTACACTCAGGCACTAAACCACGTATCTCTTGACACAAATTTAAGCAGTAATCCAGATTATGCATTCCCGATTCCGCAACTTCTATTAGGACAACTTCGGCATTATGGAGTACCGCTGCAGTCTCGGCATGAGAGAAATTTGCCTCATAAACTAAGCTTATTCCAGAGTTTTTTTGAAGCTTATCAATCAAAGCCTGGACAATTGCCCTGCGATGAACAACTAATAAAACATTTGGCATAGCCCCCTCCTCTTGACTATTCTCCCCATATATTAAACCCATCCCATATCAAGGCTCCTTGAGCCATACTCCCCTAAACCTACAATCTCCCACGAATCTGATGTTACATCATATTGTTACCCATCTTATTTATTAACATTAACTGCTTAGAATATTGCTTAGGATTGTCAGGAAGTACTCTTCTCCATCAATGAGGACCCTGTCACCGTCTATTAACCTAGAGCTACCTTCACAGAGATAATCTTGAATCGATACCATGCCGCTGGTAATAATTGCATACGTCATGTCTTGGATTTTGGTTCTATCTTTACCTTTAGCCACCATCTCTTCACATCTAAACTATATCAATTCTAGGCTAGCTCTACACTAGCCCCTTTGGCTAGTATTAAACCATTGACTATAACTCATGTTTTTCTCAGAAAATATAAGCAGCTCATTTCCACCGCTGTCTCTTCGTAAACCTAGGGTGTGGAGATCTTTCGAATGACAAAAGAAAGATTGGCCTGGCTCTAATTTCTTAGAACACTAAACCAATCCTTTTTCAAAGTATTTTAACACCATTCTTTTAACCTATTTTCGCCTTAATGATTGTATACGTAAATCGCTGACCTTAAGGTCCTTTTCTTAATGTCTTAATGTCTTAATGTCTTAATGTCTGAATGGGTCTTTTATTTAAACTTTGTGCCAGCACCTCCATGGGTTTTTCCGCTTGATGAAGTATGGGTGGTGGACTTTTCTCCTTCTTCCAAAGGGTTTAAATGAGCAATTGGTTTATGGACTGTTGCAGTGTCCAGAAGTTTTTCTTCTTTCACTTTTAAATCGATTAAGCTATTTCTTCTAAAGGTTTGAGGTTTTACTGGGTGTTCCATTTTATATTTCGTTTTGGTTCGAAAGAAAAAAACAGTTGAAGCGAATAGTCCTGACAAAATACTTGCAATTCCCTCTTTAGGAGTTAAGGAATTTTCAGTCTTGACACTTTCGTCTTGGCTATATTGGTTAACAGGAATGCCCTGTTCGAGATATTTTTTTGTCTCACTCAAAAAACTCATTGTGCTGGCAAAATATGCTCCCTCACCCAAGCCGCTATCTAATACCTTTTCTAAAATACTTTCGATTCTTTGGTCTGTTAAGTAGCGAATTCCCTCACCTGCGGTTGAGATATATACCTCTCCATTATCCATGTCGATTAAAAATAGGATTCCCGACTGATTATTACCAACACCAAAGTTTTTAATATCATAAAAATCATCAGCATATTCTCTAGATGTTTTCTCACCTGCATCAAGAGTTGTCACAATAATAATATCCATATTATGACTTGCAGATAGTTTAGCTGCCTCGCCTTCTAATTCCACTATGTCTTGTTGCGTGTATAGCTTAGCATCATCGTAAACTCTGTTTTTTTCTCCATAAACCATCACGGAGCGGGTTATCAAAACTGAAAGTAGTACAATAAAGAAGCTAAAGCCGAATACTTTTCTTTTCTTTACCATATCAAGATCCCTCCTAAAAGAAGGACCAAGGATGCTACTGCAAAGATTGCCGCCGACATGCCGAATACCTTTTTTGTACTCATAGGTAGTTCACCAAAGGATTTTCCTGTTTGTCCATTTACTGCAAATACATAGGTTTTTCCTTGATACTGATAGGTTAAAACCCAGGCTGGAAGTAAGGTATAGTTCATTGTTTTAGACAGAATCTCTGTCTTATTGCTTTTATCGGCCACTGACGTATAGTCTGACAGCGTCTCTCTGATTAAGGTTCTTGCATAATGATAAACCTGTTCCTCGATTTTCGGTGTGATTTCTTCTTTCGGAATATTATATTGCTCTGCAAAAAAGCCTGAAAGATATGGCATAGAAAACTCCACTGCTTTTGTTTCATCATAGGGTGCTATCCCATCCAATAGATTTTTCTCGATTTTTGTAAAAGCTAATTCCTCTACATTATTGATATTGATGCTGCCTTTTCTTACAATCTGATACTTTTTTGTTTCTGTATATTCTTCATCCCCCGATTCCCACGTTTTAACAGAACTTCCTTGCCCCTCATAGTCTACTTCTATTTTACAATCTGCCCACCAATAGGGTAAGTAAATTCCAGTAATCTTCTCTAGCTGAGAGTTACTATAAAATTCCTTAGGAACATATTTATTTCTACCCACCCACTTCAAAAATGTTTCTTGGGCTTTTTCTTTATCTATAGTGAAAGGAATCATCTTGTTCGGTTTAAAGCTGCCAGATAAACGATCCGATATAATCACTGGATTGTGGCAGAAATAGCAGAAGGTCGCTGTTGTGGTCTCGTCTGTTACGACCTGAGCTCCACAACTATTGCAATCATAGGAAGCTAAATGATTAGCTGGCGGGGATTCTTCCCGCGCTACCTGTTCTTTCCCTTCCTCTTTAAGATTTCCTTTGTCCGTTGCTTTCTCCGGCTTGTCTTGTATGGTTTTAGTGAGTTCATTAATTTCTCTTTCCGTATACTCGCTTAAGCAGTAATCACAGCGAAACTTTTGTAAGTCCGGCTTAAAAGAAATTCCTGCACCACAACTTGGGCATTTATAAGTTTGAACAGCCATTCTCTCACCTCGATTTCAATTGCTCCCATTAAAACTTATGCCCACATTCTGGACAAAACTTAGGCATTTCACCAGCTGGTTTAAATCCACAATTAGAACATTGCGATGGGCTCACTTCAGGTTTTCCAGTTCCACATTCACTACAGAATTTACCGGAGTTTTTAGTTCCACATTCTGTACAGAACCATTGATTACTCGGTGCTACTCCTTTTGCCTCTTGACTTGGCACCTCACTTTCTTGTGGATGAGACTGGGTTCCCTGTCCAGCCCCCTGGTTTTGTTGGTTCATTTGATTCTGATTCGATTGAGAAGCTGCCCCCATGAATCCGCCTGTTGTCTGCATACCCAAGCCCATGCCTAGGAAAGCACCCGTTGCACCACCTTCATTTGATCCAGCAGCTTCCATTCCTCTCGCCACTGAGCCTTGCACGTAGCCTTCTCGAACTGATGGGTCACCCAACATGGCCCCTTTATTTCTCATATTTATTAATTCCTTGGACTCATCATCGTAGGAAATACTAGAAATTCCGACAGCCTGGATTTCAAATCCTCTCATCTGTTTCCATTCTTCATCCAAAGTCGTGGCCATATATTGACTTAGTTCTCTTCCCTTGGATGGCACATGAGAGATGCGAATGCCTTCCACTGACATCTGATTCATGGTTGATTGCAGCGCTACTAAAAATTCTGATAAGTATTGTTCGTTAATATCTTGAATTTCAACCTTGTTCTTATTTTTTGGAATTGCTTCAGCAAAAAATAGGAGGGGATCCGTAACTTTAATCGAGTAAGTTCCATGAGTTCTTAAAAATAATTCTGAATTGTAAAAGTTATCAAAATAGTTCAAAGGGTTGGGTGATCCAAACTTAATCCCTTTGATTTCTTGCAAGTTAATATAAAACACCTTTTGGGCTGTAGGGGTTACCCCTCCATACTTGATGCGCTGAAATGACTCTTTCAATGAATCTTTAAAATCCCCATTGAACATCGATGGTAAGGAAGAGTTGTCCACTTTGTAATAACCTTCCTCGGCTGTATAATCCACAACTTTTCCACCATCCACCAGCATCATAAATTGATTAGGATAAACGTGGACGATGGATCCATTGGAAACCGTATCCATCGTTCCCTTTTTATTGGATCCTCTGCGATCATCTCTTCTTACAATTACACCTGAGGTAAAAACAGTATTGTCTCCCATTTCGTTGGGTTCGATAACCTCCAACCATTGATCTGCTAGAGATCCACCAACTGCTGAACTAATTGCTTTTATTAAACCCATTATGCATCCTCCATTTTAATGTGTTTGCTGACTCTAATTATGGATAAGTGTTTGGCACTACTAATTTCAATTTACTTCCTTCTCAAGTTGTCGCTTACTCTTTAAGCCCAAGGATCCTCTGAGACAGGGATTCGAATTCCACTTAATAACATCTGATCCCACAAGAACCACTCACCACTGGATTCCTTTTTTCGAAGTTGTACTGGTCTTTTACTGTCAGCTCCACTAGACTGCAAATAAAGCTTGGCATAACCTGCTTCAACAAAGCTAGTCGACACAGTAAACACTTTTACCCGATAAGGATTAGGTGGTGCATATCCATTTTCAGGTGAGCTGCCTTCAACATATGACAAGGGTAAATAGTCTTTTCCACGTAACCGGTCGTTTATAAACTGTACGTCTCTCACAGATAGTTTTTGAGGGCCTTTTAAATAGTTAATCATTTCAATTGCCAGCGCTTCTTGACGCGACCACAAAACCAAAGCCGGAATTAGTAAAGCTGCCGCAAAGTGTGGTTCTTTTAAGCTCACTTCAGGCAATTCTAGGAAATCTTCCATTGTACTGGGTAACTCTTCAAATACTACTTCCCACACCTGTTGATCTGACTGTTCTTCTACTTGCTTGTTGTTAGACCAAGACATCCGTATGTCCTCCTTTAAAACCACTTTAATTTAGACATTCAGGGGTTCCTTTAATTTTTAGTGTACTGGGTCTCGTCTCTCTTCACAGCCCTATCGACTTCTAAGAGGGTGTCTTTGATTTCATTTGCCTGACGCTCCAATTCTCGATATTCTTTTGAACCATACATATAAACTCGGTGGTCATTGATTGTAAAGTAGATATCATCAAACCAAGGTGAATCCACATCAATACTAATTCCAAAATCATATTCATACTCATATCGAGGGGGGCTAAAACTTACTTCGTTGCCGCTTCCATCTTTCCGCTTAAGTTCATTTCTATAATCTCTAATTTTAATTTGACAAGCCTTTATCTGGGACAGGTCAATCACATCAGGATTGCTGGCTACCCAGTTTTCAAGGGATGTCACAATAAATTTACCAGCATCCTCATCGATAAGAACCTTCGTATAAGATCCTAGGATTCGACTTACATGGAAATTAGCTACTGCCTTTTTATTTTCTTCCCGATAGGCCAAATGCTGTTTAATTTCTTCAATGGTTGTTTTGCGTCGATCATCAAAGTGACGGGATAAAAGCTTTTCGCAGTCCTTGCACATATTTCCATCAGCTAACTTTTTATTTCCTAGCAATCCAATTTTTTCTCCACAAATATCACAGTACTTTTTAGTAAATAATCCCATAATATCCCCCTTTTAATTGTTAACCCCTTCATAGCACTACACTACGGTTGTTCGAGTGTCACACTGTTTTAATACTTCTACTGTCCTCTTGTTTTTGAAGCAAAACGCAAAGCCTTCATTCAGTTCGTCAGAAAAATATACTTCTTCATACTATAAACATACCAATTTTTATAGCCTTTTAACCTAGCCTTCGCGGGTAGTTCATCAAAATAACTTCAGTTAAATGGCTTGCTCTAACAGTATTTGATTGCCTTGATTCTCTTGATTCCCTTGAATCCTTGTCCTCATAACCTCTTGTCCTCATAACCTCTTGTCCTCATAACCTTTTATCCACTTTACCCCTTGTAAACTTGATCTCTTATTCTCATGTTTTATAATTGGAAAAAGGCCGAGAATCGATTGATCTGCTATCCGCCATGAGAACAGTGAAATAAAGGGAGCATATCAGATTTGATGAATTCTAGACCTTTAGGTATGTTTTTTTATGATTTTTATTTTCTCTTAAAACGATCCTCTGAGCAATTAGATAAGCCCTTAGCTTAGGTTGTTATGCTCAATATAAGGGGTTAATAAAACCATTTGAAATCATATAGAAGGCTAAATCAACCG
>LFRM01275697.1_pt1 | contig 14899 bp, 13 predicted proteins | sample 618341 | NCBI WGS metagenome assembly LFRM01 (sample SAMN03654438, study PRJNA283298) | anaerobic digester metagenome | isolation source: pool of bioreactors CSTR01a, CSTR02a, and CSTR03a thermophilic anaerobic... | place: Denmark: Kgs. Lyngby | collected 2014-05-21 | reverse complement strand
GGGCAGAAAACCTCATAGGTGCGCGGGTCCTTTAGAGCTCCATCAGCATGGATCCCAGACTCATGAGCAAACATATTGGAGCCCACGATCGGTTTCCAGGCCGGCAGTTCCCTCTTGGCTGCACTGGAAACATATTCGGCAAGCTCTCTGAACATCGCGGTTTTGAAATTGAGATCAATCCCTTTCAGGTGTTTCAGTGCCATAACCACCTCTTCCATGGCGGCATTACCGGCACGTTCACCCAGTCCGATAACAGTAACCCCTACCCATTTGGCACCGGCGTGAACACCTGCCAGAGCATTGGCAGTAGCCATACCGAAATCATTATGGGTGTGCATCTCTACATCAATACCAACCCGGGAGATAAGCTCACCGATCCGATCATAAGTAGTGAAAGGATCCAAAATCCCCACAGTATCACAGTAGCGCAGACGGTCGGCTCCTGCCTCCTTGGCGGCCTGAGCAAACTCATAAAGAAATTCAGGATCCGTACGGGATGCATCCTCAGCATTAACGGAAATATACACACCGTGCTTTTTGGCAAATTCCGTTGCCTTCACCATGTTCTCCAGCACCTTTTGTCTGGTGCTGCGCAGCTTGTGCTCAATATGAATATCAGAGGTTGAGATAGAAATGGCTACTGCATCTACACCGCATTCCAGGGAATGCTCAATATCTTTGATAACAGCCCGGTTCCAACCCATAATACTGGCCTTCAGGCCGAGGTTGCAGATGGCCTTGATTGTTTCTTTTTCATGACCACCCATAACAGGAATACCGGCTTCAATTTGGTCCACACCGACTGCATCAAGCATTTTGGCGATGCGAAGCTTTTCCTTGTTGGCAAAAACTACACCAGCAGTCTGTTCCCCATCGCGCAGTGTAGTGTCAACAATTTTTATTTTGTCCATGTTTCACCCTCCCTTGAAAAAAATCTTCCCCCTACTACTTTCACAATCGCGCTTTCGGACAGATAATAGTACATGCCATTTCCTTGTTATTTCCTCAAAAACAATAAAGAAAGCAATTATATTTTACCTGATTAAAGGTTTCAATGTTAGCTCAAAAAACCTCAGGAAAACTAAGATTTCCAAAGTTATTTTCACAAGTTTATGTTATAACCTGGCTAGAAGCAACTTATTGACTATTTGCGGGTTGGCTTTTCCCCGGGTCTGTTTCATTACCTGTCCCACAAAAAATCCTAATGCTTTTTTCTTGCCTTTACGGTAATCCTCAACAACTTCTGGATGAGCAGCAATTAACTCATCAATGATCGCGGCAAGTTCATCCTCATCACTGATCTGCAAAAGTCCTTTCTCCTCAACGATCCGTGCTGCTCTTTTTCCGCTGTCAAACATCTCTTCAAAAACAGTCTTAGCAATTTTACCGCTGATTGTCCCCTCATCCATCATTTTCAACATCTCTATCAGGTGAGATGGAGTTAATTTCGATTCCTTAATATCTAAATTGTTGGTGTTGAGCAGGCGCAAGAATTCCACCATCACCCAGTTACTGACCTTTTTGGGATCATGGTAACCCCTGACACACTCTTCGTAATAATCGGCCAGATCCCTTGAACTGGTAAGGACCCCGGCATCATAAGGAGGAAGCCCGTATTCTTCGATAAAACGCTGCTTCCGGGCTGCGGGCAGTTCAGGCAGCTCTTTCCTGATCTCATCGATCATTTCATCATTCAAAATAACAGGCACCAGATCCGGATCTGGGAAATATCTGTAATCTGAGGCTGTTTCCTTGGCCCTCATGACCGATGTCCTACCGGTGTCCTCATCCCAGGCGCGTGTTTCCTGAAACACTTTGCCCCCTGATTCATAGAGTTCCTGTTGTCTGATTATCTCACTTTCCAGGGCGTGCTGGACAGCCTTAAATGAATTCATATTCTTGATCTCCACTTTGGTATTTAAAACACTGCTGCCGGCAGGACGGAGTGAAATATTGGCATCACAGCGCAAAGAACCCTCCTCCATTTTGCAGTCAGAAACATCCAGATACTGGAGGATCTGCTTCAGGCTTTCCAAAAAAAGCCGCGCCTCCTCCGGTGTTCTAATATCTGGTTCAGTCACGATCTCTAATAGAGGTACAGTACCGCGGTTTAAGTCCACCAGAGAGTAATCAGCATTCCCTTCACCGTGCAGCAGTTTACCTGCGTCCTCCTCCATATGAATCCTGTTAATACCAATCCTCCGCACATCTCCGTCAACTTCTACATCGAGATATCCGCTGCGGCACAAAGGGAAGTCATTCTGGGAGATCTGATAGGCCTTAGGGAGATCAGGATAAAAGTAGTTCTTCCGGTCAAACTTGCAGTAATGGGCAATTTGACAGTTCATGGCCAATCCCGCCTTGATCCCGTAATCTAACAGAGATTTATTCAGCACCGGAAGTGTGCCTGGCATGGCCAGACAGATTGGACAAACATTTGAGTTCGGTTCACTACCAAATTCATTGGGGCAAGGACAAAAAGCCTTGGTCTTGGTGCGCAGTTCCACATGGACCTCCAGCCCGATCACAGCTTCATACTTAGCCATTTATATCACTTCCCTTTGCTTTTTCTTCCGATTCTCTTCTTTTGATTGGAGGACGCTCTCTGTGATACGGTGTATTCTGCTCAAAGGCATAAGCAACCTGGAAAAGACTATCCTCGCGAAAAGCAGGGGCAATGATTTGCATCCCTACAGGCAGTCCATTGACAAAACCGCAGGGTAGAGATATAGCAGGGAGTCCAGCCATGTTAACCGGTACTGTATACTTATCAGAATTATAACTGTCAAGAGGGTTTACCTTCTCCCCTAACCTAAATGGCAGGTCCGGTGTTGTGGGAGTTATGAGCACATCAAACCTCTCATAAGCCTGTTCAAAATCCCTTTTGATCAATGTTCTTACCTTAACAGCCTTTAAATAATACTTTTCATAACACCCTGAGCTGAGAACATAAGTCCCCATCATTATCCGTCTCTTAACCTCAGGCCCAAAACCCTCACCGCGGGTTTTCATATACATCTCTTCAAGACTGTATTTTTTCCCTTTTTCCGGTACAGTCCTAAACCCGTAGCGGACACCATCAAAGCGCGCCAGGTTGGAACTGGCCTCAGCAGGTGCGATAATGTGATATACCGGAACAGATGATGCCGCTGCTACCGGCAGAGAACACTCATCAACAACAGCACCTAACTCCTCCAGCTTATTAACAGCCTTTTTGAACACCTCAGCAACCCTGGGGTCTAAACCGTCATCCATCATTTCCCTGACAACCCCGATCCTCTTTCCTTTAATCTCGCCGGTTAAAAAGGTGGTGTAATCGGGAACATTCCTATTAACAGAAGTGGAATCCAAAGGGTCATAGCCGGCAATGGCGTTCATCACCAATGCACAATCTCGCACATCCTTGGTCAGCGGGCCCACCTGATCCATTGATGAGGAAAAGGCTACCACACCATTGCGGGACACCAATCCATAGGTGGGCTTCATCCCCACAATACCGCAAAAGGCTGCAGGCTGTCTGATCGAACCCCCGGTATCTGAGCCAAGAGCGAAAACAGCTTCACCTGCTGCTACAGCAGCAGCAGACCCACCGCTGGAACCTCCGGGAACCCGGTCAAGATCCCAGGGGTTACGGGTAGGAAAGAAATAGGAAGATTCAGTGGATGAACCCATAGCAAACTCATCCATATTCAGTTTGCCAAGGAGAACAGCACTGTTTTCCAACAGCTTGTCTACAACAGTAGCACTGTAAGGAGGGATAAAATTCTCCAGCATGCGGGAAGAGCAGGTGGTGCGAACCCCCCTGGTACAAAAGTTATCCTTTAGTGCCATTGGGATTCCTGCCAGAGGAGGCAAAGCATCCCCTTTGCTCCTGTGCTCATGGACATTCCTTGCAGCGATTAAAGCATTCTCCTCAGTAATAGTAACATAGGAGCGGACACGAGCATCGATCTGGTGAATCCGCTTTAGGATTGCACTGGTAATATCTATATCAGTTATCTCTCTTTTTTTCAGCAAATCACTCAATTCGTGAGCAGTGAGATCATAAATCTCCATTAATCTGAACTCCTTTGTCTAAATTTATCAAAAATATTTTTTAATAAAGTTAGCGAGGTCTCCCCCCGCTAATCCTGTAGCATTTCCTCAAATTATTGCGGAGACCTATAAAATGCGGGGAACCTTGAAAAAACCCCTCTCATGTTCAGGCGCGTTTTGGAAGACTTCCTCTGGTGCCAGGGGTTGGTGGCCATCTTCATCCTGTCTCCAAACATTCTGAAGAGGCAACAAATAAAAAGTCGGCTCAACATCTTCCGTGTCGATCTGATTAATTGTTTCCACATAACGGAGCAGGTTATTCAATTGGCTTTGCAGGTCTGTCAATTCCTCTTCATCTAAAGCGATCTGCGCCAATACAGCTAACTCCTCCATATCTTTCCTGCTCAATACCATTTGGCAGCACCTCCGTCTTCCATTTTAATATTTTGGCTTCATAAATTTGAAAACTATCCAATAAATTATAACAGAATTAAAGCACGCTGTGCAATCTAAACAGAATTATCGCCGAATTCAGTCGAAGAAAGGGGTGCACAAGGATAAAACTCTACCCGCAACCCTACACCATCTGGAGCAGTTCATCTTCACTGATAATGGGAATGCCCAACTGTTTTGCTTTATCATACTTCTGACCGGGGTCAGAACCTGCCAGAACATAATCTGTTTTTTTACTCACACTGGATGAGATCTTCCCACCATGTTTTTTAATCAATCCCTCAGCCTCTTTACGGGTAAGGGTGGGAAGTGTTCCGGTAAGGACAAAAACCTTTCCCGTCAGAACAAGTTCACCATTTTCCCCCTCTCTTTCCTGTTCCATCTTCACTCCGGCTCTTTTCAGTTTGGCAATTAACCGGCCGGTCTGTTCCTGCTGAAAGAATACCTCAATACTACGGGCGATCTTAGGCCCTATTTCCGGAATCCCTGTCAACTCCCCAAAACCCGCTCTGGCTAAAGCATCCAGTGAGCCGAACTCATTTGCCAGAGTCTCTGCTGCCTTGATTCCAACATGACGGATCCCCAATGCATAGAGAAGATGTGCCAATCCCCTCTCTTTGCTCCCTTCAATCGCACGCACAATATTATCAGCAGACTTCGCTCCCATCCTCTCCAGTTTAGCCAGGTCCTCTCTGGAGAGGGTATAGATATCTGCAGGGTCATTGATCAGCTTCTTATCAACAAGCTGTTCCACCAGAGCAGGGCCCATACCCTCCACATCCATGGCTTCCCTGGACACAAAGTGAATGACCAATTCTTTTAGCTGAGCAGGGCAGGCGATCCCGGTACAGCGCGCAGCCACCTCCCCCTCCAAATGCAGCACCTTGCTACCACAGACCGGGCAGTGATCAGGCATCTTGAAAACTTTCTCCGCTCCTGTCCTGCGCTCAGGAAGCACCCGAACCACCTCTGGAATCACATCCCCGGCCCGCTGCACCACAACATAATCGCCAACACGCACATCCTTTTGACGGATCATATCTTCATTGTGCAGTGTCGCCCGGGAAACTGTCACACCACCTACCTGTACCGGTTCCAGGACAGCTGTAGGTGTAAGAACTCCGGTCCTTCCCACCCTGACAAAAATATCCTTCACCTGGGTAACCGCCTGCTCCGCGGGAAATTTAAACGCTATTGCCCACCTGGGGCTTTTCGCTGTATATCCAAGAATATCGTATAGGTGCAGGGGGTTAACCTTGATCACCAAACCATCAATTTCATAGTTTAGATCATGTCTTTTTTCGATCCACTCATTGCAGCAGTCAATCACCTCGTCAATATCCCGGCAGTAGCTGCTCTGCTCTTGGACAGAAAAGCCAAAACCCCGCAGCAGAGATAAAGACTCCCACTGGGTGCTGATCTCTCTATCCAAACCTTCCAGCACCTGATAAACATAAATACCCAGTGTTCTCCCTGCTGTAACCCTGGGATCCAGCTGGCGCAGCGAACCTGCTGCAGCATTCCTGGGATTGGCAAAGGGTTGTTCCCCCTTTGCATCTCTCTCTTCATTAAGCAGTGCGAAAGCCTTTTTGGGCATAAAGGCCTCTCCCCGCACCACCAGCCGCGGAGGCGCCCCGATCAACCTTTTGGGCAGCAAACGCACTGCTCGCAGGTTTTCAGTGATATCCTCCCCTGTGATGCCATCACCCCTGGTGGCACCCAGGACAAATTCCCCATTTTCATAAGTAAGCACAACGCTTAGTCCGTCGATCTTCGGTTCCACCACATAATCAATCGCTGTACCGGACAACTGCCGCACCCGGCGGTCAAAATCCCGCAATTCCCCTGCCTCAAAAGCATTAGCCAGACTGAACAGAGGTGTTGTGTGCCTGACCGAACGGAACTGCTCCAAGGGGGCACCCCCCACCCGCTGGGTCGGTGAATCCGGGGTGATCAATTCCGGAAATTCCCTCTCCAAGCTCTCTAATTCCCTCATCAGAGAATCATATTCCTGATCTGCGATCAGAGGGTTGTCCAAAACATAATAATGGTAATCATGTTTTCTGATCTCACTGCGCAGTTCTTCAACCTTTTGCCGTGCATCATCCAGTGAAGGCATCCCGCATTCCTCCCCGTTTCAGGGTACTTAAATATCGTATCAATATTATACCAGATATAACCAATAATAATTCTTCAGTATATGATATGTATCCTGTATCTGCCATTTTTTATTTCCTCAATAAGTGCAGTTTGACATCAAATGGTTCATGAGTCAGCATCCTTAAAAGTCTATCCACAGCATAAACACTACTAGCTGCGCTAATTCTATAGCTTTTTCAAAGGTGCATATTTGGCCAGCAGATGCTTAAATCCCGCGGTTTCGAAAGACACATAGACCTCCAGATCCCCGCCTGGGCCGATCTTGGTTTCCATAACAACACCCCTGCCGAACTTTTTGTGCTCCACCTTTTCTCCCACTTTGAACAAACACTCCCCCTGGGGTGCTGTCACAGCTGCTGCCTCCTCTTTGCCAGCGCTGCTCTCTCTCTCCTTTAGTGCACGCTCCGCTGACTGCTCCCGTTCACCAACTGCAGTGACAACAGCATGAACACCCCCACCAGGTGCCACAGGACAGAGGTAGTCTTCTGGAATCTCATATAAAAACCGGGATGGTTCCCGAAATTCGATACTGCCATAAGATGAGCGGCGCATAGCTCGGGAAAGATACAGCTTTCTCTTTGCTCTGGTTATTCCCACATAACAGAGCCGCCGCTCCTCCTCCAGTTCAGCCTCTTCATCCAAAGCATGGGCATGTGGGAACAGGCCCTCCTCCATACCAGTTAAGAACACCACTGGGAATTCCATCCCCTTGGCGCTGTGGATGGTCATCAGTACTACCGCATCCTCTCCAGGCTGATAGTTGTCAATATCAGTAACCAGAGCAAGCTCCTCTAAAAAACCGGCCAGAGACCTGTCGGTCCCTGCAGAGTCGTACTGCTGCGCCACAACCAAAAACTCTTTGAGGTTTTCCAGACGGGTTTCCGCTTCAATGGTTTTTTCATTTTCAAGCATAGCCAGATATCCGGTATCATCCAGAATCCTTTCCACCAAGTCCGCAATGGACACAGCCCCATCCAGGGCCATCCAACCATTAACCATTTTAAAGAAACCCTTGATTGCCGCCACAGCACGTGCCCCTAGATAAGCCAACTCCGGGTGATGGAGTACATCAGCAAAGGTTCTGCCTGTTCTCAATGCTGCCTCTTCCACCCGGGAGATAGTTGTATCACCTATTCCCCTTCTGGGAACATTGATGATCCTGCGCAGGGAAACCTCATCAGCAGGATTGGCCACCACCCGCAGGTATGCCAGTATATCTTTGATCTCTTTGCGCTCATAGAACCGCTGTCCGCCATAAATCCGGTAAGGTATACCTGATCTGATGCATTCCTCCTCAATTGTCCTGGACTGAGAATGGGTTCGATAAAAAACTGCACAATCCCTGTATTCTGCACCACCCTTACTGACCATACCTTTGATGGTTTCAGCGACAAATTTCGCCTCATCTTTTTCATCCAAAGCCTGATAGAAGTAAATTGGCTCTCCTTCCCTGTTAGATGTCCACAACTCTTTGGGCTTTCTCCCTCTGTTATGAGAGATCAAAGCATTAGCCACATTGAGGATGTTCTGGGTTGAACGGTAGTTCTGTTCCAATTTGATCACACGCACATCAGGATAATCCCGCTCAAAGTTGAGGATATTTCTGATATCAGCTCCCCGCCAGCCGTAAATCGATTGATCATCATCCCCCACCACACAGATGTTGCGCCAGCCACCGGCTAATTGATGTACCAGCACATACTGGGCGTGGTTGGTGTCCTGGTATTCATCCACCATTATGTACTGAAAGCGTTGCTGGTAATGCTGCAGAACCTGGGGTTCTGACTGAAAAAGCATTACAGTCTGCACCAGCAGATCATCAAAATCCATCGCATTCTGCTTTAGCAGTTTCTTCTGATAAAGTGCATAAAGCTCTGCTATAGTGTCCTCCCGCACATTGCGTGCCATTTCACTGTACTCTTGAGGGGTTACCAGCTCATTTTTTAAACTGCTGATCTCTGCCAGAACTCCCCGGGGCCGGAATTTGCGGTCATCAACCCGCAGTTCCTCGATACAGTGTTTCATAACCATCAGCTGGTCCGCATCATCATAAATAATAAAGCTGTGATCAAAGGGAAGATAACGTGCCTCTCTCCTGAGAATGCGCACAGCCATGGAATGAAAAGTGCTGATCCACACATCACGGGCACCACTGCCTACTAAATGCTGCACCCGTTCCCGCATCTCACCGGCAGCGCGGTTGGTAAAGGTAACCGCCAGTATACGAAAAGGAGAGATGCCCAAACTCAATAGATAAGCGATACGGTAGGTTAAAACCCTGGTCTTCCCACTCCCTGCACCAGCAAAAATAATCAATGGGCCTTCTGTATGTTTTACTGCAGCCAACTGCTGTGGATTTAATTCTCTTTCCCAATCCATTATAATCACCTACCGCCGCCGCTCTGCTAGCTTTTCTTTGATTTCCTGGGGGCTGACTCCGCACTCCACCAGCAGCACCAAAAGGTGATAGATCAGATCAGCTGTTTCTTCTACAAGTTCACCGTGCTTATCCTCCATCGCAGCAATAACAGTTTCCACAGCCTCTTCTCCCACCTTCTGTGCAATCCTGCCCCTACCCTTTTGAAACAGCTTTGCTGTATAGGAACCCTCAGGTAAAGTTTTGCGACGCTCCTGAATCAAGGCATACAAGTCATCAATAATGTCAGCTGAACTCTGTTCTTCAGCAATAGTACTGCCCACCACCGGGGAAAAACAGGACCTGGTCCCCTGATGGCAGGCTGCACCTAACTGCTTTACCTTAATAAGCAGTGTATCTCCATCACAATCCAGAAAGACTTCTCTGATGTACTGATGGTTGCCGCTGGTCTCACCCTTCAGCCAGAGAGCCTGTTTGCTCCTGCTGTAAAACCAGGTCATCCCGCTTTCCAGTGACCTTTGCAATGACTCTCTGCTCATCCAGGCAACCATCAGAACCTCTTCGTTCTCTGCATCCTGGATGACAGCCGGTACCAAACCGGCTTGATCAAACTTAACTTTAGCCAATATACTATCTATCTCTTTAATGTCAGTTAAAACCGGTTCTGCTCTCACAGCCTTACTGAAACTCCCCTCTCTGCCAAATATTCTTTTACCTCTCTGATGGTGTATTCCCTATAGTGAAAAATGGATGCAGCCAATGCTCCATCAGCTTTCCCTGTTGTAACACCCTGGTAGATATGCTCAAGGTTTCCGGCACCACCGGAGGCAATAACCGGAATCTGCACAGCCTCACTGACAGCTCTGGTAAGCTCCAGGTCATAGCCGTCTTTGGTGCCATCACTATCAAAACTGGTCAAAAGGATCTCTCCGGCCCCCCTTTTTTCCATCTCCTGAGCCCAGATGACAGCATCCACTCCAGCCCTTTCAGCACCGCCATGGGTAAGAGTCTCCCAATTTCCCGCTGCAGTCCGGCGGGCATCAATAGCAACCACAATACATCCTCTCCCAAACTCCCTGGCAGCATCTGTAACCAATTCAGGATTTTTTACTGCAGCGGTTCCCAGAGAAACCTTATCAGCCCCTGCCTTCAATAAAGTGCTGATATCATCAAGATTTCTGATCCCTCCACCGACTGTAAAGGGGATGGAAATGTTATCTGCCACCTGTTTAACCAAATGGACCATGGTTTTCCGGCCTTCAATCGTTGCGGTAATATCAAGAAAAACCAGTTCATCAGCTCCTTGTGCCTCATACTCCACAGCCATATCCACTGGGTCACCGGCATCCCTTAAATCCCCGAACTTTATACCTTTGACAACTCTTCCCACCTTGACATCCAAACAGGGGATGATCCGTTTGATGCCCATTTTTTATCCTCCTAAATCTATCTAGATCACAGGCTGATCACCGGGACAGTTCTGCAACACAGCTTTATATATCCCATCGGTGGATTTATATATCCTTACCGCACAGTTTGAATATTCCTGCCGCATGGCTTTGTATATCTTGCATGCTGCTCAACGGCAACCTACTGGCACAGCTTTTATATATCACTGCCACACAGTTTTGTGTATTCTGCTGGCTCAGCGGTATATCCCTGCCGCTTGCAGCTTAAGTTCCGGTTGAACTTGCCCTAAGACTTGTCGCAGACGACAGCTGACCGGCTCCTATGACGCCATCCATGGCGCAGAGTCGCCTAGCTCAACATCCATGTTGAGCTTCAGCTGTCGTTAGCTGCTCCATCGTCAAGGGCAAGTAACAACCTTCACAGGCCGCTGCGCCAGCAGGGATATACAGAACGGGAGGTATAAGCCTGACAGCAGGGATAAAGCTAACAACAGCAATAAACCGAACAATCAGTGGAACAACTCTAAGATCCAACTTCGTCCAGAGCTTCTTGGAGAGTAAATTTGCCCTCATAAAGTGCTTTCCCGATGATGACACCTTCCACCCCCAGGGATTCCAGAGGGCGCAGTGTTCTGAGATCTTCCAGTGTCCCCACCCCACCTGAAGCGATCACATACATCCCGGTTTTTTCTGCCAGTTCAGCTGTTGCCTGTATATTAGGCCCGGTCAGCATCCCATCTTTGCTGGTATCGGTAAACACAACCCGTCTACAGCCCAGATCCCGCATCTGGCATGCAACTTCTAAAAAATGCCTTGAGGATATGTCCTGCCATCCCTTGACCGCCACAAAACCATCCCTGGCGTCGATCCCTACAATCACCCGCTCCCAACCAAAAGCTGCACAAGCTTCCTTCACCAGATCCGGATCAGTGATAGCCACGGTCCCCAGGATCACCCTCTGCACACCGGCAGTAAAGGCTTCTTTGATCTGTTCCAGTGTCCTGATGCCTCCTCCCAGTTGAACCGGAAGCCCGGCTCTTTTGATGATCTCCCTGACCACAGGCAGCTGCCGCGGCTCACCGGCAAAGGCACCATCAAGGTCTACTAAATGCAGCCACTGAGCTCCTGCATTTTTCCAAGAAAGAGCGGTTTTGACCGGGTCATCATCATAAACGGTCTCTGCATCTGCACATCCCTGTACCAAACGGACACATTTGCCTCTTCTTAGATCAATCGCCGGAAAAATCAGCATAATTCGAACCCCCTGAGATACCACACAACACATCTACGAACTCCAATCCCCATGAAGGGTAAGGCCCGCATCCACTCACTAACCACTAACCACCAACCACCAACGACTAACTACTAACCACCAATGACGCGCCCTCCGTCCCCCCTTGTCAATAAGACCGTCCCTATGCTTTCATTTGTGACAGTAACCCCGTCCCCTTGTCACACCCTTGTCACACTAACCACTAACGACTAACCACTAACCGCTAACCACCATCACAGCTTTCCTTTGGTGGATGGGATCCCCCTATCCCGTTCACTGAAGGCAACCGCCTCCCGCAAGGCCCGGGCAAAGCCCTTGAAAAGCGCCTCAATAATATGATGGGTGTTATCCCCGCTGAACAAATGCATGTGCAGGGTGATCCCTGCATTATTTATTATAGCTCTGAAAAACTCAGGTACCAGCTCTACCGGCAGATCACCTGCAACCTGGCCCGGCGCTTTTACTGCATAACTCAAAAAGGGCCTGCCGCTGAGATCCAATGCAACAATAGCCAGGGCTTCATCCATGGGGATCATAGCGCTCCCATACCTGTTTATCCCCTTTTTATCGCCCAGGGCTTTTTGTAGTGCCATCCCCAGACAGATACCGGTATCCTCCACAGTATGATGGGCATCCACATACAGATCTCCAACCGCATCCACGCTCAGATCAATTAAGGAATGCCTTGCCAGTAGATGCAGCATATGATCAAGAAACCCAACCCCTGTTTTACCCTCAAAGGCGCCGCTCCCATCAAGGTTCAGACTCAACTTAACCTTGGTCTCAGCTGTTACCCTTTCCACTTGAGCTTCCCGCATCATAATCCCTCCAACCTTTTGGAAATTGCCCGGGCATGGGCATCTAACCCCTCTTCCTCAGCCAGCCTTACAATATGGGGACCCCATTTTTTAAGGGCTTCTTTAGTTGTATAGATCACACTGGTGCGTTTCAAGAAATCCTCCACACTCAATGGTGAAAAGAATCTTGCTGTCCCCCCTGTAGGCAGAACATGGTTTGGCCCTGCCAGATAATCTCCTACCGGCTCAGAGGCATAAGCACCAAGAAAAACCGCACCTGCGTTTTTGATCTGTCCAAGTAAGGAAAAGGGATCCTCCACATAAAGCTCCAGGTGTTCAGGTGCCAGTTCATTGGCCAGATCTACAGCATCCTGCATGCTGTCCACCACCACTGCTGCGCTGCAGTTGTCCAGTGCACTGGAGGCGATCTCTTTCCTGGGCAGTACTGCCAGCTGTTTCTCCACTTCCTCCTGTACCCTCTCCGCTAACATCCTGTCAGGTGTTACCAGCACAGCCGCAGCCCAAGTGTCATGCTCTGCCTGAGACAGCAGGTCAGCAGCCACCAGCTCCGGGTCCGCAGAGCTATCTGCCACAATCACAATCTCACTGGGCCCTGCCAGCATATCGATATCCACCAGCCCAAAAACCAACCTCTTGGCAACAGTCACATAGATATTTCCCGGCCCAACAATCTTATCCACCTTAGGTATCGATTCTGTTCCATATGCCAAGGCAGCAATAGCCTGTACACCCCCAACCTTGAAAATTTTCGTCACCCCTGCCTCGACAGCAGCAACCAAAACAAGAGGGAGTATTGTACCATCACTTTTAGGTGGTGTCACCATAATGATCTCCCTTACCCCAGCCACCTTAGCGGGCAGGGCATTCATCAGAACAGAAGAGGGATAAGCAGCGGTACCGCCGGGAACATAGATACCGGCCCGCTCCAGCGGCCGATACAACTGGCCAAGTACCTCCCCGTTCTCCCCGGGATGAAACCACGACTGGAAGTGCTGCCTTTGGTGAAAATCCTGAATACGATCCCTGGCCAGGCGCAGAGACTCCAGTAGTTCGGGAGACAGCTTTTGATATGCTTCCTCAATCTCTGCTTCTGTAACCTGTAATTGCTCAGCGGTTAGATCAGCATGATCAAACTTCTTTGTGGCAGCCAGGACACCAGCATCCCCCTGCTCCCGAACATGTTGGATGATCTCCCGTACTCCTGCTTCCAGCTCTTCACCTCGGTGCTCCCTGGCTCTCAGTTGAGAAACCAGATCATCTTTAAGTGATACCACCTTCAACATTTCTGTGTCCTCCTTCTGATCAAATGACATCTCTCCAAAATAACCCGGCCCTGATAATGCTCAGCAGGGGGGTAGATGCACTTTTTTTATGGCATCAATAAATGAAACCAATTGGTGATGTTTAACCCGGTAGGAAACTCTGTTAGCAACCAACCTAGCGGTGGCTCCAGTGATCTGTTCAATTGCTACCAGCTTATTTTCCCGCAGTGTTCTTCCGGTTGAAACCAAATCGATGATCACCTCAGCCAGTCCCACCAGAGGCGCCAGTTCAATATTACCGGAAAGTTTGATAATCTCACCTGGGAGACTGCGGCTGCGTAGATAAGACTCCGCAACCTTAGGAAATTTTGTTGCTACCCGCAGCCGTCCAAAACGGGACAGATAGGCAGAAAGCCCACCCTGATATAGCTCAAGTTTGGATTCGGGAACAGCTACCACAAATTTACACTCACCAAACCCCAGATCCATCAACTCACAGATATCCTTGCCCTGCTCCAGGATCACATCTTTCCCTGCAATACCCAAATCTGCAGCACCATACTCTACAAAAGTGGGAACATCAGCTGCACGGCAGATAAGATAGCGTATCCCTCTTTCCGGATCACTGTAAACCAGGCGGCGCCCGTCCCTTTCCAGATCGATTGCCATCAATCCGGCATCCTTTAAAACCTTCTCCACAAGGGGAAGCAGACGGCCTTTAGGCAATGCAAAAGTTATCACTTCTTTATTCATTTGCCTCACTCCACTTTCTCATCATGATCCATAACCAGTATGTGAGGTATCCCCTTCCGGGAGGCATAGGCTATAGCTTCCCGCCTGGGCCGTTCTGTCAGATCAACCTCTACAATAAAACCATCCTGTCTCAATTCCCTTGCTTTTTTCACTACCTCACCCATATCAGATCCAGTAATAAAATAATCAGGGATTTGATCATCATAGGAAGGGGATTGTTTATCCAGTGCATCCAGAACACGGTCTATGGTTAGGGCAAAACCAGTGGCTGGACAGGGAAAACCGAATTTAGCCAAAAGTTCATCATACCTCCCCCCACCACAGACGGGGTAGCCCACCCCCTGGACATAACACTCAAA
>LFRM01287352.1_pt1 | contig 14902 bp, 11 predicted proteins | sample 618341 | NCBI WGS metagenome assembly LFRM01 (sample SAMN03654438, study PRJNA283298) | anaerobic digester metagenome | isolation source: pool of bioreactors CSTR01a, CSTR02a, and CSTR03a thermophilic anaerobic... | place: Denmark: Kgs. Lyngby | collected 2014-05-21 | reverse complement strand
TATATTAACGTGCGGCTTATTTCTTTCAAATTTAGCTTTAGCCATTTTGAATTCCTCCCTTTAATATTGGTTTATTTTACGTAAGACGAGGTATTCCTCGCCTTACTTTATTTATTATATACAAAATTAATTAAATAATTAATTAATTATTTACCTTCAGCTATTTTCTTAGCAACGTTCGCTGGAACTTGCTCATAGTGGTCAAATATCATAGTGTAAGTTGCACGACCTTGAGTAGAAGATCTTAACTCTGTAGAGTATCCAAACATTTCTGAAAGTGGAACCATAGCAGTTACTACTTGAGCTCCTGATCTAGCTTCCATTCCTTGTATTAAACCTCTCTTAGAGTTTAATCCACCCATAACGTCTCCCATGTATTCTTCTGGAGTAACAACTTCAACTTTGAAGTATGGCTCAAGTAATACAGCATTACCTTTCTTCATAGCATCTTTCATCGCCATAGATCCTGCCATCTTGAATGCCATTTCTGATGAATCGACTTCATGGTAAGAACCATCGTATAATTCAACAGCAACGTCAACAACTGGGTATCCAGCAACTATACCTGAAGCCATAGCTCCTTGTATACCTGCATCTGTTGGTCCAACGTACTCTTTTGGTACAGATCCACCAACAGTTTTGTTTTCAAACTTGTAACCAGCACCTGGTTCTTGAGGATTAACTCTGATCTTAACGTGACCGTATTGTCCTCTACCACCTGATTGCTTAGAGTACTTGTATTCAACATCAACTGGTTGAGTTATAGTTTCTCTGTAAGCAACTTGTGGAGCACCAACGTTAGCTTCAACTTTGAATTCTCTTAATAATCTATCAACTATTATCTCTAAGTGTAATTCACCCATACCAGATATTATAGTTTGTCCTGTTTCTTCGTCAGTCTTAACTCTGAAAGTTGGATCCTCTTCAGCTAACTTTTGAAGAGCTATACCCATCTTTTCTTGAGCAGCTTTAGACTTAGGCTCTATAGCAACAGATATAACTGGCTCAGGGAATTCCATAGATTCAAGTATTATTGGATGAGCTGGATCACATAAAGTATCTCCAGTAGTAGTATCTTTTAATCCTACTGCTGCAGCTATGTCTCCTGCGTATACTTCTGTTATTTCTTCTCTTGTATTAGCATGCATTTGTAGTATACGTCCTATTCTTTCTCTCTTACCTTTAGTAGAGTTAAGAACGTATGATCCACCTTGCATTATTCCAGAGTAAACTCTGAAGAATGCTAACTTACCAACGAATGGGTCAGTCATTATTTTGAATGCTAAAGCTGAGAATGGTTCTTCATCAGATGAATGTCTTTCTGCTTCTTCTCCGTTATCTAATACACCTTTTATAGCTGGTATATCTGTTGGAGCTGGTAAGTAGTCAACAACACCATCTAACACTAACTGAACACCTTTGTTCTTGTAAGCTGATCCACAGAATACTGGGTTCATTTCACAAGCTATAGTAGCTTTTCTTATAGCGTTCTTTATTTCTTCTTTAGTTAATTCTTCACCTTCAAGATATTTCATCATTAACTCTTCATCAGTTTCAGCAACTCTTTCAACTAAGTTTTCTCTCCACTCAGCAGCTAATTCTTGCATATCTTCTGGTATTTCAGTAATTTCTATTTCTTTTCCTAGGTCATCTTTGTATATTACAGCTTGCATTTCAACAAGGTCTACTATACCAGTTAACCAATCTTCTTTACCTATTGGTAATTGAACAGGAACTGCATTAGCATTTAATCTATCTTTCATCATTTCTACAACATTGTAGAAGTCAGCACCCATTATATCCATTTTGTTTACGAATGCTATTCTAGGTACTTGATAGTTATCAGCTTGTCTCCATACGTTCTCAGATTGAGGTTCAACCCCACCCTTAGCACAGAATACAGCAACTGATCCATCTAGAACTCTTAAAGATCTTTCAACTTCAACTGTGAAGTCTACGTGTCCTGGAGTATCTATTATGTTTATTCTATGGTCTTTCCAAGCAGCAGTAGTAGCAGCAGAAGTTATTGTTATACCTCTCTCCTTCTCTTGCTCCATCCAGTCCATTTGAGAAGCTCCTTCATGAGTTTCTCCTATTTTATGAGTTTGCCCAGTATAGAACAGGATTCTCTCTGTAGTAGTAGTTTTACCTGCATCTATATGAGCCATTATTCCTATATTTCTAGTTCTTTCTAAAGGAAACTTTCTAGTCATGGTTGTCCTCCCTTATTGATATCCTATAAATAGGATATCTAAATATCCTATTTATTAGAATCTGTAGTGAGCAAATGCTTTATTAGCTTCTGCCATCTTATGAGTATCTTCTTTCTTCTTAACAGAAGCTCCTGTATTGTTAGCAGCATCCATTATTTCTTTAGCTAGCTTTTCAACCATACCTTTTTCACCACGAGCTCTAGTATAGTTTACTAACCATCTTAAACCTAAAGTTTGTCTTCTTTCAGGTCTAACTTCTACTGGTACTTGGTAGTTAGCTCCACCAACTCTTCTAGCTTTAACTTCTAAAACAGGCATTATGTTGTTCATAGCAGTTTCGAAAACTTCTAAAGCATTTTCTCCTGTTTTTTCAGCTATCATAGCGAAAGCATCATATACTATCTTTTGAGACTTTCCTTTTTTTCCATCTATCATTAAATTGTTTATTAACTTAGTTACTACCTTACTTCCGTATAATGGATCTGGTAAAACTTCTCTTTTTGGAACATTACCTTTTCTTGGCATTTTACTTCCCTCCTTAATTATTTAATCTTAAATCATAGGTACTCGACATTTAAAAACGCCGTGATGCCATAAATATATATATATTTAAAGCACCGAACTATAATTATGTTTTATTGACTATTTCTTTGCAGCCTTAGGTCTCTTAGCACCGTACTTAGATCTAGCTTGCATTCTCTTATCAACACCAGCTGTATCTAATGTACCTCTTAATATGTGGTATCTAACCCCTGGAAGGTCTTTAACTCTTCCTCCTCTTATAAGAACAACACTGTGCTCTTGTAAGTTGTGTCCTTCTCCTGGTATATAAGCAGAAACTTCTATACCGTTAGTTAATCTAACTCTGGCAACTTTTCTTAAAGCTGAGTTAGGCTTCTTAGGAGTAAATGTTTTTACTGAAGTACAAACTCCTCTTTTTTGTGGAGCGCTAGCATCAGTAGCTTTCTTGTGTAAAGAATCATATCCTTTTTGTAATGCTGGAGCAGTAGATTTCTTTTCTATTGCTTTTCTTTTCTTACGAACTAATTGGTTAATTGTTGGCATCATCTGCACCTCCTTCCAAAATTTTCGATCTAAAAATGACCGCCAACGATATTAATATGTAAAAACATATTAATATTGCAAAATGCAACTTAAGTTACATTTTATAAAAATGTCTATAGCACACACAAGTGTGGTTTTAGCATTATTTTAGTTTGGTGCATATTAATCTATGCTTTAAATGTGTTTTAAACTTAATACAAGATTACTAAGAGCCTTAAGCTCTTAGTAACTTGCTTGTCTTATTTAACACACTTTTACATTTTAGCACCTGACTTTTAACATGTCAAGATTTGTTTATCTTAATGATATGGTAAAAGTGTTTTATTCTTCTATTTTTTGAACAGCTATATTCTTATATCTCTTCATTCCTGTTCCTGCTGGTATTAACTTACCTATTATAACATTTTCTTTCAGACCGATTAAGTGATCTTCTTTACCTTTTATAGCAGCTTCAGTTAATACTCTTGTAGTTTCTTGGAATGATGCAGCTGATAAGAATGACTCTGTAGCAAGAGATGCCTTAGTTATACCAAGTAATACTCTCTTAGCAACAGCCGGCTTTAATCCATTAGCTATAGCTTCCTCATTTGTTCTATTGAATGTAAGAACGTCTTCATATCCTCCTGGTAATAAATCAGTATCACCTGGATCTTCAACTTTAACCTTAGATAGCATTTGTCTAACAATTACTTCTATATGCTTATCGTTGATGTCAACCCCTTGCATTCTATATACTCTTTGAACTTCTTTAACAACATAATCTTGAACACCTTCGATACCTTTAACTCTCACTATATCATGTGGGTTTATAGAACCTTGAGTTAATGGCTCTCCAGCTTCGATGAATTGTCCATGCTTAACTCTTAATCTTGATCCATAAGGTATAGCATAAACTTGAGATTCACCTTGTTCTGGTATTATCGTTACTTCTTTTCTCTTACCTGTTTCGTCTATATCTACTCTACCTGATACTTCAGCTATTATAGCAAGACCTTTAGGTTTTCTAGCTTCGAATAATTCTTCAACCCTCGGAAGACCTTGAGTTATATCTCCTCCGGCAACCCCACCTGTATGGAATGTACGCATTGTAAGCTGAGTACCTGGTTCCCCGATTGATTGAGCAGCTATTATACCAACAGCTTCTCCGATATTAACTTCTTTTCCTGTTGCTAAGTTTCTACCATAGCACTTAGAACATACTCCGTGGTTAGTCTTACAGTTAAGAACTGTTCTTATCTTAACTTTTTCTATTCCTAGATTTACTATTTCTTCAGCTTGATCTTCTTGTATCATAGCATCAGCTTCAACTATTGTTTCTCCAGTATTAGGATTAACTATAGCATCTATAGTATATCTACCAACTATTCTATCATATAATTCTTCTATAACTTCATTTCCATCTTTTATAGCAAAGATTTCTGTATCTTCCATAGTTCCACAGTCTACATCTCTTACTATAACATCTTGACTGACGTCAACAAGTCTTCTTGTTAAGTAACCTGAATCGGCTGTACGAAGAGCTGTATCGGCAAGACCTTTTCTGGCACCGTGTGAAGATGTGAAGTACTCAAGTACTGATAACCCTTCACGGAAGTTAGATTTAACTGGTATTTCAACTGTCTTACCAGATGCATTGGCCATCAGACCACGCATACCTGCTAACTGTCTTATCTGGTTCTTAGAACCTCTGGCTCCAGAGTGTGCCATTATGAATATGTTGTTTAATCTTTCTAGATTAGCCATCAGAGCATCTGTAACTTTTTCAGTAGTTTCTGTCCAAGTTTCTATTACTCTTTCATATCTCTCTTCGTTAGATATAAGACCTCTTCTGTAAGCTTTTTCGTATTTATCTACTTTAGCTTCAGCTTCAGCTATATATCCTTTCTTAGCTTCTGGTATCTTCATATCTGCAACCGCAACTGTTATACCACCTCTTGTAGAGAATTTAAATCCTAAAGATTTTATATGGTCTAACATTTGAGCTGTTATAGTATTTCCATGTTTTCTGAAACATTTATCTATTATCTTACCTAAAGATTTTTTGTCAGCTAAGAAGTCTACTTCTAAAGCAAACTTATCTTTGCTTCTATCAACAAATCCTAAGTCTTGAGGTATGTTTTCATTGAATATAAATCTACCTACAGTACCTTCAACTAATTGAGTTCCTAATCCCTCTATAGTTCTTCTAACTTTAACTAATGCATGTAAAGCTACAGCTCCATTAGTGTATGCTAACATCATTTCGTTGAAGTCTTTGAATATCATTCCAGTACCTTTAGCACCTTCTTGTGCTTCTATTGTTAAGTAGTAACATCCTAAAACCATATCCTGAGAAGGAGTAGTTATAGGAGAACCATCTTTAGGAGCAAGTATGTTATTTATAGATAACATTAAGAATCTTGCTTCTGCTTGAGCCTCTACTGATAATGGAACGTGAACCGCCATCTGGTCACCGTCGAAGTCGGCATTATAAGCTGTACATACTAATGGATGTAGCTTTATAGCTTTACCTTCAACTAGTACTGGTTCAAATGCTTGTATCCCTAGTCTGTGTAGAGTCGGGGCACGGTTAAGCATTACTGGATGCCCTTTTATAACATCTTCTAATACATCCCATACTTCTGGCTTAACTTTTTCTACTATTGATTTAGCACTCTTTATGTTGTGTGCATATCCTTCTTTAACTAATCTATCCATTACGAATGGCTTGAATAATTCAAGTGCCATTTTCTTTGGAAGACCACATTGATAGAATTTAAGTTCTGGTCCAACTACTATAACAGAACGTCCTGAGTAGTCAACACGCTTACCAAGTAAGTTTTGACGGAAACGTCCTTGCTTACCTTTAAGCATATCAGATAATGATTTTAATGGTCTATTACCTGGTCCAGTTACTGGTCTACCTCTTCTACCATTGTCTATTAAAGCATCTACTGCTTCTTGAAGCATTCTTTTTTCGTTTCTTACGATTATATCAGGAGCTCCAAGTTCTAGTAATCTCTTTAATCTGTTATTTCTATTTATAACTCTTCTATATAAGTCGTTTAGGTCAGATGTAGCGAATCTTCCACCATCTAATTGAACCATTGGTCTTAAATCTGGTGGTATTACTGGTATAGCATCTAATATCATCCATTCTGGTTTATTTCCAGATTTCTTAAATGCTTCTACAACTTCTAATCTTCTTATAGTTCTAACTCTTTTTTGACCTGTACTGTCTTTTAAGTCAGCTCTTAATTCTTTACTTTGTTGCTCTAGGTCTATATTTTGTAAAAGTCTCTTAACAGCTTCAGCACCCATTCCTACTTCGAAAGTATTGTATCCATACTTTTCAACAGCAGTTCTGTATTCTTTTTCTGTTAATAGTTGCTTTTCGTTTAATCCAGTTTCACCTGGATCTACTACTACATAAGATGCAAAATATAATATTTTTTCTAATGATCTTGGAGACATATCAAGTAAAAGACCCATTCTACTTGGTATACCTTTGAAGTACCAGATATGAGACATAGGAGCTGCTAGCTCTATATGTCCCATTCTTTCTCTTCTTACCTTTGCCTTAGTTACTTCTACCCCACATCTATCACAAACAACGCCTTTGTATCTTACTCTTCTATATTTACCACAGTGACACTCCCAGTCCTTTTGAGGTCCGAATATTCTTTCACAGAAAAGACCATCTTTCTCTGGCTTAAGTGTACGGTAGTTTATAGTTTCAGGCTTTTTTACTTCTCCTCTAGACCATTGTCTTATTTTTTCTGGAGAAGCTAATGCTATTTTAATTGACTCGAAATTGTTTAATTCAAACAAGGAGTTCTCTCCCTTCTATTTGAGATTTACTTGAAAATAAAAAATTACATATCAAAGTCTTCTTCGTCATAGTTTAAATCTTCATAAACTACATCGTCTTCAAATTCTATATCATCCATATCGTCTTCATCTTCATCTGAATCGAACGCATCTATTTCTTCAACTATACTGCTTTCTTCAACTTCATGTAAGTTGTCTATAACATCTAGTTCGAATTCTTTAGCATCATCATCGATGTCTATTGATTCTTTAACTTCTATTTCTTGATCTTCTTCAGTTAAAACTTTTACGTCTAAGCATAAACTTTGAAGTTCTTTTATTAATACTTTGAATGATTCTGGTATACCTGGTTCAGGTATGTTTTCACCTTTAACTATAGCTTCGTAAGTTCTAACACGTCCTACAACGTCGTCAGACTTAACAGTAAGGATTTCTTGAAGTATGTGTGCAGCACCGTATGCTTCTAGTGCCCAAACCTCCATCTCTCCGAATCTCTGTCCACCGAATTGAGCTTTACCTCCAAGTGGTTGTTGAGTTACTAGTGAGTATGGTCCAGTACTTCTTGCATGTAACTTGTCATCAACTAAGTGATGTAGTTTTAACATGTACATATAACCTACTGTTATTCTGTTATCAAAGGCTTCTCCAGTTCTTCCATCATATAATGTTAACTTACCATCTTCTGGGTATCCAGCTTGAACTAAAGCTTCTCTTATGTTTTCTTCCTTAGCTCCATCGAATACAGAAGTTGCAACGTGCCATCCTAAAGTCTTAGCAGCAAGACCTAAGTGAACTTCAAGAACCTGTCCGATGTTCATACGAGATGGTATACCTTGTGGGTTTAACACTATGTCTAGCGGTTGTCCGTTTTCCATGAATGGCATATCTTCTTCAGGTAATACTCTAGATATAACCCCTTTGTTACCGTGACGTCCCGCCATCTTATCTCCAACTGTTATCTTTCTCTTCTTAGCGATGTAACATCTAACTAATTCGTTAACTCCCGGAGATAAATCATCACCATTTTCTCTAGTGAATACTTTTACGTCAACTATTATACCAGATTCTCCGTGAGGTACTTTTAATGAAGTATCTCTAACTTCTCTAGCTTTTTCTCCGAATATAGCACGAAGTAATCTTTCTTCTGCAGTAAGTTCTGTTTCTCCTTTAGGAGTAACCTTACCTACTAATATATCTCCAGAATCAACTTCAGCACCTATTCTGATTATACCTCTTTCGTCTAAGTTCTTTATAGCACTTTCACCAACGTTAGGTATATCTCTAGTGATTTCCTCTGGTCCTAGTTTAGTATCTCTTGCTTCACATTCATATTCTTCTATATGAATTGTAGATAATCTATCTTCTTTTACAAGTCTTTCATTTATTAAGATGGCATCCTCGTAGTTATAACCTTCCCATGTCATGAATGCTATGAAGCAGTTTCTTCCTAAAGCTACTTCTCCCATTTCAGTTGATGGTCCATCTGCTATAACATCACCAGCTTCTATCTTATCACCTCTATTTATTATAGGTGTTTGGTTTATACACGTACCTTGGTTAGAACGCTTAAACTTAAGAAGCTTGTACTTATCTTTGTTTCCATCTTCTCTCTTTATTATTATCTCATCAGCAGTTACTCTTTCAGCTATACCTGAGTTTTTAGCAACAACAACAGCTCCTGAATCTTTAGCTGCTCTGTACTCAACTCCTGTACCTATTACTGGAGCTTCTCTTCTAACTAGTGGTACTGCCTGACGTTGCATGTTCGATCCCATTAGGGCACGGTTGGCGTCGTCATTTTCTAAGAATGGTATCATAGCTGTTGCTATAGATACAACCTGCTTAGGAGATATATCCATGTAATCAACCTTATCAGTTGGAACTAATTCCATGGCTCCGTTTACTGTTCTACATACAACTCTGTTGTTTACGAATCCATCATTTTCATCTAAAGGCTCATTAGCTTGGGCTCTTATGAATAAATCTTCTTCGTCAGCAGTTAAGTAGTGTATTTCATCAGTAACTCTTCTGTTTTCTTTGTCAACCTTTCTATAAGGAGACTCTATAAATCCGAACTCATTTATTTTAGCATATGTTCCTAAAGAGTTTATAAGACCGATGTTTGGTCCTTCTGGAGTTTCTATCGGACACATTCTTCCGTAGTGAGAATGGTGAACGTCACGAACCTCGAATCCAGCTCTTTCTCTTGAAAGTCCTCCTGGTCCAAGTGCTGATAATCTTCTTTTGTGTGTTAACTCAGATAATGGGTTAGTTTGATCCATGAACTGAGATAACTGAGAACTACCAAAGAATTCTTTTATAGCTGCAGAAACAGGTCTTATGTTTACTAAAGCTTGTGGAGTTATTGCTTCCATATCTTGAACAGTCATTCTTTCCTTTATAACTCTTTCCATTCTAGAAAGACCTATTCTAACTTGGTTTTGTAATAATTCTCCAACAGATCTTATTCTTCTGTTTCCAAGATGATCTATATCATCTATGTTACCTATATTATAGAATATATTAAATTGATAACTAATAGAAGCTATTATGTCATCTAATAATATATGCTTTGGTATAAGTTCTTTCATTCTTGTTTTTATTGCTTCTTTTATTTCTTCTTCTTCACTATACTCATCTAAAATTTCTTTTAAAGTTGGGTAGTGAACTTTTTCTTTTATATTTAAATCATCTATATCAAAGTTTATATGTGATTTTATATCAACAAAGTTGTTACCTATAACTTTAACTTCTTTGTCATCTTCAGCTAATACTACAACTACGTTTATACCTGCATTTTGTATATCAGTAGCTACATCTAAAGATATTTTTTCTCCAGCTTTAACGAATACTTCCCCTGTTTCTGGGTTTATAATATCATGAGCTGATATTTTATTCATTATTCTGTAGCATAGAGCAAGTTTCTTGTTGAACTTGTATCTACCTACTTTAGCTAAATCGTATCTCTTAGGGTCAAAGAATAAAGCATTTAATAAAGATGATGCACTTTCTACTGTTGGTGGTTCGCCTGGTCTTAACTTTTTGTAAATTTCTACAAGACCTTCTTCAACTGTCTTAGTGTTATCTTTTTCTAATGTCGCCATTAGTCTTTCATCTTCACCTAATAAGTCTATTATTTCAGCATCAGATCCTATACCTAACGCTCTTAATAAAACTGTAACAGGTTGCTTTCTTGTTCTATCAACTCTTACAGATATAACATCATTAGAATCAGTTTCGTATTCTAACCATGCACCTCTGTTAGGTATTACTGTTGATGATACAAGTCTTTTACCTGACTTATCCATTTCTTGAGCATAGTAAACACCAGGAGATCTAACTAACTGACTTACTATAACTCTCTCTGCTCCATTTATAATGAAAGTTCCCTTTTCTGTCATTAGAGGGAAATCACCCATGAAGACTTCTTGTTCTTTTATTTCACCTGTTTCTTTGTTTATAAGTCTTACTTTAACTTTTAGAGGAGCACAGTATGTAGTATCTCTCTCTTTACATTCTTCTATATCATACTTAGGTTTCTCATCTAAAGAGTAATCAACAAACTCTAATATAAGATTACCTGTATAATCTTCTATAGGTGAAATGTCTTCAAACACTTCTTTTAAACCTTCTTCTAAAAACCATTTATAGGAATCTAATTGTATTTCTATAAGGTTTGGTACGTCAGCTATCTCTTTGATTTTAGAGTAGCTCATTCTAGTTCTTTTACCTATCGTGACAGGATGTGGCATTCACTTTTCACCTCTCAATAATTAAAAATAAAACAATAGTTTATTCTAACGCATCTAATAATTTTAACATAATTGCAAGTTTTTTTCAATATCTAAGTTATATGTATGATGCATATTATTGTACCTTTATATATAGCATAAAATATGCATTATTTATTATGTACAATAGTTCTAACTATAATTCCTCTTTTTTAAAAATATAACAGTTATTTTCTGTATTTTTTAATAAAAAAAAGATGTCCGAGGACATCTTTTTTAAAGAAAACTACTTAACTTCTACTGAAGCTCCAGCAGCTTCTAACTTTTCTTTCATTTGTTCAGCTTCTTCTTTAGAAACTCCTTCTTTTAATGTCTTAGGAGCGTTATCAACTACTTCTTTAGCTTCTTTTAATCCTAATCCAGTTATTTCTCTAACAGCTTTTATAACTCCAACTTTTGAAGAACCAGCGTTTGATAATATTACATCAAACTCAGTCTTTTCTTCAGCAGCAGCACCAGCAACTGCACCAGCCATCATAACTGGAGCTGAAGCAGATACTCCGAATTTCTCTTCTGCAGCTTTAACTAATTCATTTAATTCTAAAACTTTCATGTTTTCTATAGCTTCTAATATTTGTTCTATTGTCATTGTTAGCACCTCCGAATTTATTCTTTAATTAATTTTGTTAATTATATTCTTAATCTTGTGTTAAGCTATTAAGCTTCTTGACCTTCTTGCTTCTTTATCATTGCATCTAATAAGTATGCGAAGTTTGACATTGGAGCCTTTAAGCTTCCAAGTAACTTAGCAAGAAGAACTTCTCTTGATGGTATATTAGCGAATGCTACTATCTCATCTTTACCGTAGAATTCACCTTCTACAACACCCATCTTTAATTCCATTTTTGGATGAGCATCCATGAACTCTTTTATTATTCTTGCAGGAGCAACTGGATCTTCGTATCCGAATGCTATTGCATTTGTTCCAACTAACATTTCATCGTTGAATTGTTCTATACCAACTTCTTTAGCTGCTTTTCTAACTAAAGTGTTCTTGTATACCTTATACTCAACACCAGCTTCTCTCATTTTCTTTCTTAATTCAGTTACTTCTTCAACTGTTAATCCTTTGTAATCAACAACTATAGCAGAAGAAGATTTTTGTAACTTCTCAACTATTTCAGAAACCACTTGTGATTTTACTTCTATAGCTTTTCTCATTTAGTCAGCACCTCCTTCATCCGATAGGTTTATCTGCCGTAAATATTAAAAGCTTTTGCAAATCCAGTAAGACGTACAAAAGCTTTAGTTATCAACATTTATCTAAAACCTCGGTAGGATATTAAGCTTGCGCACCTACTGTCTACGGCAAATTATTCTTTTTTATTTATTAACGAATATTATTTTAACATCGTTATTTATTTATGTCAAGAGTTTTTATTACTCTGATATCTTTGCAGGGTTTATTTTTACCCCAGGTCCCATAGTTGAAGCAACCGCTACACTTCTTAAGTATTGTCCTTTAGCAGCAGCTGGCTTAGCCTTAACTATAGCATCCATTAATGCAGCGAAGTTATCAGCTAACTTTTCAGCACCGAAAGATACTTTACCTACTGGAACGTGGATTATGTTAGTTTTGTCTAATCTATATTCAACTTTACCAGCTTTTATTTCTTCTATAGCCTTAGCTACATCGAAAGTAACTGTTCCTGATTTAGGGTTTGGCATTAAACCTTTAGGTCCTAATACTCTACCTAATCTACCTACTACACCCATCATGTCTGGAGTAGCAACAACTACATCAAATTCAAACCAGTTTTCACCTTGTATTTTTTGTACTAAATCTTCAGCACCTACAAAGTCAGCACCAGCGTTAGTAGCTTCTTCAGCTTTAGCTCCCTTAGCGAAAACTAAAACTCTCTTAGTTTTACCAGTACCGTGTGGTAATACAACAGCACCTCTTACTTGTTGGTCAGCGTGTCTTGAGTCAACACCTAACTTTATGTGAGCTTCTACAGTTTCATCAAACTTAGCAGTAGCTATTTCAGTAACTAATGCTAAAGCTTCTGTAGCATCGTATAATCTAGTTCTATCAACTTTTGTTAAAGCTTCTACGTATTTTTTACTTTTCTTAGCCATTTTATTTTCCTCCTGTGGTTATATTGGTTTTTACCTCCCACTTTTGCAAGTGAAGATAGCTAATTAATTAATATTAATTAGTCTTCAACAACGATACCCATACTTCTTGCAGTACCAGCTATCATGCTCATTGCAGCTTCTACTGATGCAGCGTTTAAGTCAGGCATTTTTAATTCAGCTATTTCTCTTATCTTAGCAGAAGATAAAGTAGCAACCTTCTTCTTGTTAGGTTCTCCTGATGCTGAATCTAAACCAGCAGCTTTCTTTAATAATACTGCAGCTGGTGGAGTTTTTGTTATGAAGCTGAAAGATCTATCTTGATATACAGTTATAACAACTGGTATTATCATTCCAGCTTGATCTGCAGTCTTAGCATTGAATTCCTTTGTGAATCCCATTATATTAACACCGTGTTGTCCTAATGCTGGTCCAACTGGTGGAGCTGGAGTAGCTTTACCTGCAGGTATTTGTAATTTTATTTGACCTATAACTTTTTTAGCCATTAAGCGCACCTCCTCGGATTATTTATCTCTAGTTATATTTTTCTATGCCTTCAAATCCTATGACAAATAATGTCTTTTTTCCAAAGGCATCTATACACACTTTTACTTCTTTTGATTCCAGGTTTATTTCTTCTACAGTTCCTACTTGACCTTCAAAAGGACCATTAGCAACCTTTATCATTTCACCGATTTCAAACTTGTTGTCACCGCTTACTAATTTAGGAACAGCTGTATCTATGCCCATAGCTTCAACTTCTTCCTCACTTAAAGGAACTGGTTTTGATCCTGGTCCTACGAACCCAGTAACACCTTTAGTATTTCTTACGACATACCATGATTCATCAGTGATTACCATTTTAACTAGTACGTAACCTGGAAACACCTTACGTTGTCTAGTTTTCTCTTTACCAGTTTTAGTAGTTTCAACTACATCTTCAGTAGGAACAACTACTTGTGTTATGCAGTCTTCCATACCTCTTGTTTTAACAGCTTTTTCAATTGTTGCTTTAACTTTATTTTCGTGTCCTGAATAAGTATGAACAACATACCATCTTGACTCTTGTAATTCTGACATTTTGTTACTCCTTTTCTATTTTAGTATTAGATTTAGCGCACCAGATAATACACTATCTAAAGCCCATACTAAGATAGTAGCCGAAACAACAACAGTTAAAACAACACCTGTGTTTTTTAAAAGCTCTTTCTTTGTTGGCCACGTAACTCTTTTTAGTTCTTGTTTAGTTTCTTTTATATATCTAAATAGACTAAACTTACTTTTAGTTCTTGCGCTCTCATTTACTTGGGCAGCCATTCCGCACTCACATCCTTAATAAAAACTATTTTGTTTCTTTATGAGAAGTATGCTTTTTGCAGAATCTACAATATTTTTGTAATTCTATTCTATCTGGATTGTTCTTCTTATTCTTAGTAGTGTTGTAGTTTCTTTGCTTACACTCTGAACATGCTAAAGTAACTTTAACTCTCATCTGCTACACCTCCAACTCGTAAATACAATATATATATTGTTAACTTTATTGCCTATCTATATTAAATAGGTTCAATATCTTATTCTTGAATCATCACCTCATATAAATTATCACAATTTAATAGGCATGTCAATGTTTTTGTTAGTCTCAAGTTAAAAAAAGAGGAGGTTAACCCCCTCTTCTTTTAGTTTTAAAATCTATCTAAATAAGAGAGATTATTCAGCTATAGAAGCAACAACTCCTGATGCTACTGTTCTTCCACCTTCTCTTATTGCGAATCTTAATCCTTCTTCTATTGCTATAGAGTTTATTAACTCTATGTTCATTGTTATGTTATCTCCTGGCATAACCATTTCTACACCTTCTGGTAACTTACAAGCTCCTGTTACGTCAGTTGTTCTGAAGTAGAATTGTGGTCTGTATCCATCGAAGAATGGAGTATGTCTTCCACCTTC
>LFRM01384062.1_pt3 | contig 14909 bp, 12 predicted proteins | sample 618341 | NCBI WGS metagenome assembly LFRM01 (sample SAMN03654438, study PRJNA283298) | anaerobic digester metagenome | isolation source: pool of bioreactors CSTR01a, CSTR02a, and CSTR03a thermophilic anaerobic... | place: Denmark: Kgs. Lyngby | collected 2014-05-21 | reverse complement strand
AAATAGTGGTACGGAAGTTCCTTCACTGTATGAGGAAGGTCTACTATAACTTTGTTTTTTTTCTCTCGGTCTCCTCTAATCGATTCATAATCGCCTATGTCGGGATAAAAAAACCAATCATCATTGAGATTAATTTGTGTTCTCATTCGCTTTTACTCCTTCACGGTAGAATAGTACAACCACTTAAAATATTTCTTTCTAACTCTCATTATTTCTATTATACTAAAGAAAAATGGAATTCACTATAAACCTTTACAGTTTCGATAGATGTCCTTTATCTAAGACTTATTCAAATACTAAAAACATGAGAAATCCTAGAGTTTTTAAACTCGCTTCTAAGATATCTTATGGATGTCTTAGTAATTAATCCGACAAAGAAAATATTATATAATGGTGAGAATCATTTGAGAGGAATTGATGACATAGTGACTAAATCTCTACCCACATCTCAAGAACTATACGCCATTTTAAACAACCTATCTTTTCTCACTAAATTGAATATTTATAGTCATGGGGAGTCAAGTAACTCTCACTTTGTGGCGGAGTTTATTCCTAAACCTAAAGCCCTTCCGGGTTTTGACATTCACACTTTCAAAACTAAGCATGGAGAATTCTGCTTTGGAAATCATGAGGTGGTGGTCTATACGGATAAGACTTCACTTAATTATCTTGTCGTGAGATTCCAAATTTCAGTGGATGAACCTATTGTAATAATAGGACCTTTTTTGTTTGAAAATCCCGGCAATAATATCACTAGTGAATATGGACAACATGAAAATTTCGCATTTCAAGATAATCCACTGATTTTAGATTATTTTAGAAGTCTCAAGATTTTAGACACTGCGTATCTTCACGCTCTTGCTGGACTTCTATTTGCCCTACTTAATAGTCCAATGGCTGATCCGAAAATCCGTATATTAAAAAGTGAACCCATCACACAACTAGAAGACAGGGATCATATGAAGAACCAAAAACAGTTAGATACCATTAATCTACATCACTCTAAACTAAAGGATTTACTTCATTATGTGGAACAAGGCGATCAAGATAAGGCTTTAAAAGTACTCTCTTCTATTGGCAGCGCCTATAAGGATAAGACTAGGCTTACTTCATGTTCTTTTAAAAATCTAGCTTTAGACTTAAATGTTAGACTTCAAATGGTGGCTGACAAAGCTCAGGTCTCCCCCTATGAACTCCATACGAAGTCTAATCGATTCCTTAGTCTTATTGAAGATATTCACACGACCACATCTCTATTTCAAGTTCAAAAAGAAATGGTGATTTCTTATTGTAAATTAATTAATGAGTCACATACCAGTGGTCTTAGCAAACCTATTATAGATGCAGTACACTTCATTGATAAACACGTAGACAAAAAGATTTCTCTTCTTGAAATCAGTCACCACGTTGGTATCAACGACTCTCACCTCTCAAGACAATTTAAAAAAGAGATGGGAAAAACTGTCACCAACTATATCAATGAACGTAAAATAATAAAAGCAAAGCATTATCTAGAAAACTCAAATCACAGCATCACCACTATATCTACCTTGTGTGGATTTGAAAACCATAATTACTTCTCCAAGGTTTTCAAGCTTTATACAGGGTACACCCCTAAAGAGTTTCAAAAGAACATCCCTCCTAAGGAAAGAACATTTTAAATAAGAAAAATAGAGCGTTACTGAATCCTCCCTATATTCAGGAGTTTTCTTAACGCTCATAAGATGACTCAATTTGTGTATTCTCCTGGTGATGTTCCATGGTCTTTAAAAATTTTTTTGGGGTCATGTCATATTCATTCTTAAACGCTCTAAAAAAATTAGAATAATCTCCAAAGCCGCATTGGCTAAACACCGTAGTAATGGGATGACCCTCCAAAATTAGATCTTTAGCCAGAATTAGTCGCTTTTGCACCACATAGCGATACAATGTTGTGCCCGTATATTTTTTAAATTCCCGGGATAGGTGGTATTTACTAATGAAAAATGCCTCCGCTAAATCATCAATTTTTAAATCTTCTATTAAATGCTCATTAATATAAGCCATGATGGATTCAATTAGTTGATTCTTCTTAACTTGGGGTTCTAAAATTTCTTCTTTATAAAAACTCATTTGATTAAGAGCCACCATTAGCTCACTCATATATACGTCCGGAAGAATATCTTTTCCTATTCCCTTGTAATTTTCTAACTGTCTTAGTTTGTCTAAAATACTTCTAACCAATTGTTGATGCTCTAAGCTGGTTTTAAGTAGCGTCTTTTTCTCCGCGTCAAGAAAACATCGAGTTAAATCTGATTGCCCAGTGGATAAAGCTTTAAGATAATCTTGGTTAATCCACAAAACATATCGTTCGTAAAAATGATCCTTAGTTTCTATAAGTGCTTGATGGAGCTCTTTATGATTAACAAGTAGAATATCCCCTGGAGAAAGATGGTAATTTCTACCTTCTATTTGATAGTAAACTTCTCCTTCTAGAAAGAAGTACACTTCGAAAAAATCATGATGATGAAGAGAAACATTATTCATCTGCTGATCTTTGTAATAAAAGAGTTCATAATCCTTATTTACCATGTGCTGTCGTGTTTGGTAATCATTTTTCTTCCTCAATGTGACATCTCCTTTCTAACACTTCCTATTTCTTTAATTTTAACGATATTGAGCAATTTTTACAAGTGCTTAGGCAATAAGATATGACCTGTTCTTCCTTATATTTGATATACTTAAAGAAAGAATTAGTGATTTCACCTCATAGAAATCATTTTCATCATATAAAAACCAGTTATGTAATGGTTTATTAATAGAAAAGGGAGGATCTACTTTGTTCGAAAAAGATTTTTTACTTAATTCCCAAACAGCTAAGGACTTGTATTCTCATGCAGAAAAATCACCTATTTATGATTATCATTGCCATCTTAATCCAAAAGAAATTCGAGAAAATATAGTTTTTACTAATATTACAGATATATGGTTAGGTTTTGATCATTATAAATGGCGAGTAATGCGATATGCTGGTGTTGAAGAAAGACTAATTACAGGAGACGGAGAACCTTATGATAAGTTTTTAGCTTTTGCAAAAACTATCGAAAAATTAATCGGGAGCCCTCTTTATCATTGGACCCATTTAGAACTAAAGAAGTATTTCGGCATTGAAAAGTTCATCACAAGAAAAAATGCTAAAGAGATTTATGATGAAATTAACACTAAAATAGAAAATGACCAACTTACCCCCGTAAAATTTATAACAGATTCCCATGTAAAACTTATCTGTACCACCGATGACCCCATTGATAATCTTAGTGAACATGTTAAAATCAAAGAGAAGAACTACCCATTCCAAGTACTTCCAACTTTCAGACCTGACAGAGCCCTTAAAATACTAGATCCTGAATTCAAGTCATATATCAGAAGTCTTGGACAAGCAGCTGTCATCGATATTACTACCTATGAAGATTTAAAAACTGCTTTAAAGGCTCGAATATCCTATTTTAAAGAAAAAGGTGCCTTACTATCAGACCACTCTTTAGAAAGCCTTCTTGATACTATGGGGGAAACTAACCAAGCTGATAAAATCTTTCAAAAGGCTCTTCTTGATGAACCGATTAGTTATAAAGAAATGGAAATCTATAAAAATCAGACCTTGGTTTTCTTAGCTAAAGAATATAAGAAGCAGAATTTAACGATGCAGCTTCATATAGGAGCGATGAGAAACAATAACACTAAAATGTTTGACAGGGTCGGTGCTGATGCCGGTTTTGATATTATGAATGATTTTAGGGTTGCCCTACCTATGTCCATGCTTCTAGATGAAATGGATAAGACCGATGGTCTTCCAAAGACAGTGATTTATAATCTAAACGCTAATGATAACCAGGTACTTTCTGCTCTTCCCCATTGTTTTCCTGAGGATGGCGTTCCTGGGAAACTTCAATTTGGTACTCCTTGGTGGTTTATTGATCACAAAAAAGGTATGGAAAATCATTTTGAAGATATCGGCAATCAAGGCATGATTGGAAACTTTATCGGAATGCTCACTGACTCTAGAAGTTTTCTTTCTTATGCTCGGCATGACTACTTTAGACGAATTCTTTGTAACTATGTGGGCACTTTAGTAGAAAACAAAGAATTTAATGATAATCTTGAAATTCTTCATGAGATTATTGACGGCGTTACCCACAAAAACATTCAAAAATATTTAGGAGTTGATTTATAAATGAAATTATCATTTAGATGGTACGGTGAAGACGATCCCGTAAAAATTGGTTACATTAGACAAATCCCTTACATGAACAGTATTGTTACAGCAGTTTATGATGTCCCTGTGGGAGAAGTTTGGTCAAATGAGAGTATCCAAGCTTTAAAGAAAACTACAGAAGACAATGGACTGCACTTTGATGTGATTGAGAGTGTTCCAGTTCATGAAGATATCAAGTTAGGCTTACCTTCAAGAGATAAGCTTATCGAAAACTACAAAGAGAATATCAGACGCCTGGGAAATGCTGGCGTTAAAGTTATCTGCTACAATTTCATGCCTATTTTTGACTGGACTAGAACTCAATTAGACTATGAGCTTGAAGATAAATCTACAGCACTAGTTTACTTTAAAGACCAACTAGAAAAAATGGACCCTTTAACAGGAGAACTTTCTCTTCCAGGTTGGGATGCTAGTTATACTAAAGAAGGTATGAAGAAACTTTTTGATCAGTATAAGAGTGTAGACAACGAGAAACTTTTTGAGAATCTAGAATATTTCTTGAAAGAGATTATTCCAGTAGCAGAGGCTTCTGATGTGAAAATGGCGATTCATCCTGATGACCCGCCATATTCCATATTTGGTTTACCAAGAATTATCACCAGTGAAGAAAATGTGGATCGCTTCTTAAAACTAGTGGATAGTGAATATAATGGAATCACATTCTGCACAGGTTCTTATGGATCCACCAACGCTAATGATGTTCTACACATGGTAGAGAAATATGCCAAGATGGGAAGAATTCACTTCATGCACGTTCGTAACATCAAGCTTTATCCTGACGATAGCTTCGAAGAAAGTGCCCACTATTCCCCTTGCGGTTCTTTAGATATCGTAGCCATCCTTAAAGCGCTTCATGATGCTGGTTGGAATGGTTATTTAAGACCTGACCATGGGCGAATGATCTGGGGAGAGACAGGAAGACCTGGATACGGCCTTTATGACAGAGCTCTTGGAGCCTCTTACATGACCGGAATTTGGGAAACTTTAGATAAACTAAAATAAATATATCCATGAAAAGCCATTAGACGGAGATTTCCGACTAATGGCTTTTCTAATTCTACGATATGTGAGTAATTGAGCAATACAAATTCGCTCTTTATTAAGATACTGGATAAGAGCATAATTGAAAATAGGTTTTCTAAAGGCATCGCTAGAATTCTCTTTATGTTTGATTACCTGTAAAATAGGTTGCAACCATAAAACTTATCCTTTAGTTAATAGAAACCTGGAGCTACTATTCCTGCTAAGATAATTAGAAGAGAAATAGAGGAAATGAGAAGTAGAACTTTTCCAGAATTATCTTTGTTTACTATCATTCTAGAAAGTCCATAAGAAAAGGAAAACACAAATACGAAGGGCCAAATAAACCACGTCCATATATAGAAATACCAAATAATACGCATAAAACCAATTGACATTTTAAACCTCCATTCTCAGTTGGGTAACGATAACTATCATTGTTTTAATTTTTAAATTATCTTCTTTATCATATTTTAGCATTGTAACCAGATCCAAATGTACTAATCTTTACCTCTCACTTTACCGATAATAGATTAAGTTTTGATAAAATTATAACACTNNTACCACCATTAAATGACGATACCCTCTTGAAATTTTATTTAGCTTCTCATAGTTTATTCAGTGAACTTATGCAAAGCTTTAGATACTTTCCTTAGTCTAATAGGAAATCTAACTTACTTATTCTGTTCGAAGTGCTGTTACAGGATCTTTCTTCGCTGCCGATTTCGCGGGAATAAATCCTGCAATAAATGTAAGTACCATACTTCCAAGAACAAGCAATATTGCATGAATAGGAGTAAGCATAGCAATACCTGAAATTTCAGCCAGATTTAAAATGACAGCATTGATGGGAATTGTAAGGAGATACGAAAGCCCTACTCCAAGAATTCCAGATGAAAGACCGATAATCAGGGTTTCAGCATTAAACACTCTAGAGATATCTTTTTTACGAGCACCTACGCTACGAAGAATTCCGATTTCTTTGGTTCTCTCAATAACAGATACGTACGTTATGATACTAATCATTATGGTAGAAACGATTAGAGAAATGGCAGCAAATCCAACTAAAACTAGAGTTACTGTATTAAGAAGGGTTCCAGTTATAGAGGTGATAGCTTCAGCCATATCCGAATAGATGAGTTGATCCGTTTCCTCTTTTTCACGATTATATTCATCTAAATATTCTTTAATGTCATCTTTACTATTAAAATCCTTAGGATAAATATCAATTCCTGTCGGGATTGTCATGGCACCTAACGTAATTAATAGATTGTTTTTAGCCTCCTCATCACTAAATGGTGTACCCAGTAAGAGATTCTTATCTTCGCCCCGTTGCGCTACAGCAATTTCACTATTTTGAGCATTCTCAAGAACCGAAGCCGTAAGAGCTGTGGTATAAGCAATTCCAGGAGATAAATAGCTACTTGACGCTTCTTCTTTAGGTCTTAAAATTCCTACTACTGTAAGACTCTCTCCAACCTCACTGTTGTAAAGATTCTCGTAATCTGTTGGAGATGCCGCTACATATAAACCATTATTTTGTGTGTAGTAATCATCATTTGGAATTACTTTAAGAAATGTATCATCTATGAAGTCTGTCAACTTATAGTTCTCCAGATTTCCAGTGATTCCAATCTTTTCGAAGAAATCTTTGTTAATTCTATTATATTCATCCACCACTAAGACTACTTCATTTTTTGAAGTAGGCATTCGGCTTCCTTCACCGATTAAATCATAAATCGAAAGGACGAAATCGTCACTTTCAGGAAGTTCTTGCCAGTATGCTGCACCTACTCCTATTTGGCCAAATTCCATAGGTCCAAAGGCTGATATTGTATCAAATCTTACAGTAGTATTCTCAGCTTTAGCCAATAGATTAATATTAACCTCATGAGTATAGGATACGTTATTCACTGCATCAGGCAACGCTACAGGTAGCGCATCAATATATTCTAGATATTCTTGAGTAATCACATTTTTATGAGTACTTAAAACCGCTTCTTCCACATAAGGTACTATGATATTATCATTGGGAAACTCTTCTAATATGGTGTCTTCTCCTACATCTACAAAGTCAGGTGGCCCTCCTCTGCTTATTTGTTCATTCGTTGTAATTGTTATGGGGAACCCCGCCAATGTATCTGACTGAGTACGATCGATGTATTCAGATAAGCCATTTGAAAGAGCTAAAACTAAAGCAACACCAATAATTCCGATACTTCCTGCAAAAGATGTGGTTATGGTTCTTCCTCTTTTTGTTAGAAGATTCTTAAATGAAAGACTAGCAGCAGTCATCAAAGACATAGACGTCCTCTTTAACCTTCCTTTTAAAACCGGAGTCTCTTCTATATGGTCTTCTTCTGTTATAGGATTTGTATCAGACTGGATTTCTCCATCTAACAAACTAATAATTCTACTAGAATATTCTTCCGCTAACTCACGATTGTGAGTTACCATGATCACCAACCGAGTTTTCGCAATTTCTTTTAAGATATTCATAATTTGAGTGCTGGTTTGTGTATCTAATGCTCCTGTAGGTTCATCTGCCAGAATAACATCTGGATTATTCACCAACGCTCGAGCTATGGCTACTCTTTGCATTTGACCACCAGAGAGTTGATTGGGTTTCTTTTTTGCTTGATCTGCAATTCCGACATCTTTAAGGGCCTTCATAGCTCTTTCTTTTCTCTCATCAGATGAAACTCCTGAGAATGTCATGGCTATTTCAACATTTTGCAAAACATTCTGGTGACCGATTAAATTATAATTTTGGAAAACAAATCCTATGGTACGATTTCGATAAGCATCCCAATCTTCTGACTTAAACATCTTTGTAGACATGCCTTTAATAATCAGATCCCCTGATTGGTATTGGTCTAATCCCCCTATAACATTAAGTAGTGTGGTTTTACCACAACCAGATGGACCCAAAATCGAGACAAACTCACTTTCTCTAAATTCTAGGGAAACACCTTTTAGTGCGGTGACATCTTCAATCCCTTTATAAGTTTTTGTAATATTATCTAGTTTTAATTTTAACATGATTATTCCTCCGTCATTTTTATGATGCCTTTAGTATGTCAAGGGAAAGTCAACTGGATATCAACTCGCTTTATCATTTTTGTTGATTTTCAGTTGATTCTTCTGCGCTAGTCTTAGAGGTGCAATAGTCTTTTTATTATAATGGCTGTATTATAAGATAATACCCTTAGATTCAGCTTAGAATGGATATAAATTTGAAAGCAAAATATACTAAAGTTAACAACCATTATTTATTGATAAATCAATTTTACTTTTTCAATCTACAGTACTATGAACTTATCATGAAAAGGAGCGTGAAAAAATGTTTAAAATCTTAGTGGTAGAAGACAACATTAATACGAATAAACTAATGCGATCTATCCTAAAACAAAATGGTTTCGAAGCTTACGGCGCAGAAGACGGTGTTGCCGCACTAAGTGTCATGGATAAACAACACATTGATTTAGTAATGGTTGATTTAATGATGCCTAACATGAACGGCTATGAGCTCACTAAACAGCTTCGTCTTTCATGGGAAAGCCTTCCTATCCTAATGGTCACCGCTAAACAAGAACTCAAGGATAAGAGGGATGGGTTCCTCGCGGGTACAGATGATTACATGACAAAGCCAGTGGATGAAGAGGAACTAATCCTTCGAATTAAAGCACTCCTACGTCGAGCACAGATTGCCAATGATCACAAAATCTCCGTAGGACATGTGGTCTTAGACTACGACATGCTCACGGTAGTTCGTCCGGGCGAAACTATCACGCTTCCTCAAAAAGAATTTTATCTTTTATTTAAATTGCTTTCTTATCCCAACATGATTTTTACTCGACTTCAACTCATGGATGAAATTTGGGGAATGGATTCAGAAACTGATGACCATACCATTAATGTCCATATCAATCGACTAAGAGACCGTTTTAATGATTGGCCTGAATTTGAAATTGTTACGATTCGAGGACTAGGCTATAAGCTGGTGAAAAAACTATGATTAATTATTTCAAAAAACGTTTAAGCCTAACTATCACTTTAGTTCTTTTTGTGTTTGGTGTTTTACTCACCACATTCACCTTAATCGGCACCAGTTTATTTATCTTACAACGGCTAGGTATTGTCTCCATATTTGATTTTCACCCCAGCAATCCAGGTCTGGAAAACCGAAACCGTTACTTCTCTCTTATTGTACTCTTTGGACTCTGTATTTTGCTAGGTACAGCTCTCACCGCCTTGTTTAGTAAAAAAACCCTAAACCCAATTCGAAAGGTCATCGCCGCCACCTATGAAGTGGCTCAAGGGAATTTTGATGTGCGAGTAGACCTAAAAGGTATTGGAGAACTAGAAGAGTTATCGGAGAGTTTTAATAAGATGACCCACGAGCTATCTAGTATCGAAACTCTAAGAGGTGATTTTGTTAATAATTTTTCCCATGAATTTAAAACTCCCATCGTCTCTATCAGAGGATTTGCGAAACTACTCAAAGAAAATCAAATTTCAGAAGAGGACAGACAGGAGTATCTGGATATTATAATTTCAGAATCAAATCGTTTAGCAGAGTTATCCACAAATATGCTGAACTTATCTAAATATGAGCATACTTCTATAGTGACTAATACCCACGCTTTTCGCTTGGATGAGCAGATAAGAAAAGCCATTGTCTTAATGGAATCGAAATGGTCTGCAAAGGATATTTCTTTAGGCGTAGATTTAGAAGATATTATCTACTTAGGAAATGAGGAACTGACTCAGCAAATTTGGATTAACCTTATAGATAATGCTATAAAGTTCTCCCATATTGGAGGCAATATTGATATTAGCTTATTAGAAAATGATGGTCAGATTATATTTACCATTAAAGATGAAGGTTTAGGGATGAATGAAGAAACAAAAACTCATATTTTTGAGAAGTTTTATCAAAGCGACCCTTCTCATGCGAAAGCGGGCAATGGACTAGGCCTCGCTCTAGTTAAACGCATCGTGAACCTTTGCCATGGTGAGATACTAGTGGAAAGTGAAATAGGTCTCGGAAGTCAATTTGTAGTGTTATTATCCAGTAAAGCCTGATAAAATTATGTCTTATTTTCTTCATCGACAGTTGTCGCACCGATTAATATGGTGTATCTTTAAGTATAATATGAAGTCCATAATATACTCTTTGTGCTTTGCTTTTGATTACTTAAAAAGTTGTTTAAGAATCATGTGTATTTCTATGTGTTGAACTTTTTAACCGTACGTACTGGATAAAAATGAAAGGAGTCGGGTTTGATTGAGTTCATCTACATGGATTGCGATATATTTGCCATTATTCATGCTATTATTTGTAATTTTACCGGAACAAAGGTCGCTTCTAAAACTAATGATTCATAAGAAAAAGAAAAGGAAGGAATTTGAAATAATGACTAATGAGATGATTAAAAAATATGTGGGGAAAAATTGCAAGATTTCTAACGGAGCATATGGATCCAATGCCACCGGTGAAATAATTAATGTGAATGAAAATTGGATTGAAATCGAAACTAAAAAAGGAATAGAACTAATAAATGCTGATTTTGTCCAAAGCATCAAGGTCATTCGATAATATAACAATCCGTAAAAGATGGGACCTCTAAATAAGTTGAGAGCCTAAAATATATTGTTTATCGAGTCTTTAGTAGATATTATTATCTGTGTAATTTTAGACTAATGATCGACATCATAACAGTTTTTTTCTTTAGTTCCATTATCCACCAAAAGAAGAGCCATTAAATCATTTGTATGACTTAATGGCTCTTCTTTTTGCTCTGTCTAATCTTTAGAAATTTCTAGGATTAATTCTCCGACATCATTTAGACCGTGATAGTCCACAAGGGATGTGTAGGACATAGGTAAATTCTTATCGACTTCCTTGTTGTCCACTAGTACACCAATCCCTACTAGTTCAGACTCAAACTCATAGAGTAAGTCTCTAATCCCGTTAACCGTTCCTCCAGCTCTTAGAAAGTCATCGATGAATAAACACCTTGATCCGCTTTTCAGCGTTCTTTTTGCTAGTCCCATATTAGAAAGCCTACCTGTTGTTCCTGAAACATAGTTTATAGTTACGCTGGTCCCTTCTGTAACTTTGGAGTTTTTTCTAGCGACAACTAAAGGTACCCCTAAATATCTAGCCACTTCATAGGCTAGAGGGATCCCCTTAGTTTCTACCGTTATGACATAGTCTGCCTTCACTTCGGAAAACTTAGACCCTAACACTACCCCCGCTTGATGAACGATGGAAGGATTGAGCATAATATCAGTAATGTATAGAAAATTACCTGGTACAATTCTAGATTTATCATTTAGAGTTTCACAGATGGAAGCTTTAAACTTCTCCTCTGCTACTTTGCCCATGCCTGCGATGTATCGAACACCACCAGTGGCACCAGCAATACTCTCAATTTTGCCCATTTCCATTGCTTCAAACATTTCACGTATGACTAAAATATCCTCACTAATGGTAGACTTAGCAGCATTAAGAATTTCAGAGAAATAATTAAGGCTCATAATTTTGCTTGGATTTTCAATTAAAATTTTCGTAATGACACTAATTCGGCTATTGCGAGAAAATTTTTGCATATAACTCCTCCTACGGAATAATCTTCCTTTATTTTATCTTATTCTCGAATGATATACAACATGAAACCCACTATTATTCGTCTTATTCGTCTTTTTTCTCTCTAATTCTTTTGTTAAATTTCATTTTCCCATCTTTTCTCAATGATAACTCCTCAAAAATTTAAAATAATGCCAAATTTATTTTAAATTTGCTTTATTAAAGATTCTAAAAAACCTTCTTTTATCCCTCTATAAAAACTTGATTTTACTGAAAGTTGTATTATGATATTAAAGGAAGGATGTGTAAACATGTTATTTGATTTAAATGAATATAAGGATAAGAAGGTTCACTTTATTGGTATCGGTGGTGTCAGCATGAGTGGCTTAGCAGCCATCCTTCTGAATAATGAAATTAAAGTCACTGGTTCAGATTTTAAAGACTCTCATAATGTACAAAGATTACGAAGCCAAGGAGCCGAAATTTTCTTTGGTCATGAAGAAACTAATATTACAGACCAAGACGTAGTGGTTTATACCGCAGCTATTTCAGATGACAACCCTGAGCTAAAAAAAGCCAAAGCTTTAAATTTAGAAACTTACGATCGAGCACATTTCCTGGGTCATATTATAAAGAATTTTTCTAATTCTATTGCGGTTACAGGTACCCACGGAAAAACCTCTACCACTTCTATGTTAACCTCCATTGCTTTAGCCGCTAATACGGACCCCACTATTTTAGTAGGGGCTAACCTCCCTTTAATTGGAGGAAACTACAGAATTGGAGATGGAGATTTATTCATTACTGAAGCTTGTGAATATAAGGGTTCATTTTTGCATTTCCCTGGTCAAGTAGCTGTATTGCTAAACTTAGAAGCCGATCATCTAGATTACTATCGAGATTTAGACCACATCATCTCCACTTTCAAGGAATATCTCACTCTAATCCCCAAAGATGGGACAGTAGTGGTAAATATGGATGATCTTAGTCTTCGTGAAGTCATGAAGGAAGCAAAAAACAAGAATATCATAACCTTTGGTCTGCACTCAGGAGACCTTTACGCCCGAACCATCACCTATGATGCTATAGGCCGAGCTAGCTTTAGTGTTTATCATGCTGGAGAATTTCTTATGACCTTAAAACTCAAAGTTCCTGGAGAATTTAATGTCTATAACGCTCTAGGTGCTATTGGATCTTCCATAGCATCTAACCTGCCCCTTGAAGATATTAAAAAAGGACTAGAAGAATATGGTGGTGTGGATAAGCGGTTCCAAGAGCTTTACCAAAAAAAAGGAATCAAAGTCATTGATGACTACGCTCATCACCCAAGAGAAATTCTTAACTCTATTGGTACAGCCCTCAAAATGCACGCGAAAAGAATTCACGTGGTTTTTCAACCCCATACTTATACTCGAACTAAACTATTATTTCATGACTTTACGGAGAGCTTTGATGGAGCAGATTCCTTAATTATTCTCCCGGTTTTTGCTGCTAGAGAACTAGATACAGGTTTAGTTACATCCATTGAATTAGTCGATGCCATCAATGAGAGAAAAACTGTAGAGACTTTATATTTTGAGACCTTTCTGGGTGCTGCTGAGCATCTAAAAGAGAATATCCAAGATGGAGATTTAGTCTTAACCATGGGAGCAGGAGACGCCGTAAATGTTGCTTACGAATTGGAACAATTGCTTTAAATTGACTTAATTGTGAGCTCTTTCTTGATATTTCATTTTTAGACCCTTCTCTTTTCTCAACAGAATATTCTTAATGACTGCTTAGCCATAATTCTTCTTATACGGGAAGTCTTGTCTAGTAAGAAGAATTAGGTTATACTAATGAAAGTTAAATTAATAGAAATAATCTTCTAAGATGGGAAGAGTACATGAAAAACTGGCTACATAAGCGAGCTAAAGACGGTGAAAGTTTAGCAAGTTAAGTCTCATGGAAAAACGACCCGGAGAATCTTTTTGGAAAGAACAGTACAAAAAGACGGACCAAACCGTTATCGGATAGAGTGATTGATGCTTTTAAGCATTAATAAATTGGGTGGTACCACGAGACCTTCGTCCCTTTAAAGACGAGAGGTCTTTTTTGTTCCCAAAAATCGTCCTTTGCCGTCTCTTCCTATGATTAAATCAAATAAAGGAGCATATTATGAAAAGAGTAAAAGAATTATACCAAGACCCTAAAGCCTATGATGGACAAGTTGTTGAAGTTAGTGGATGGATCAGAACCTCCAGAGTTTCCAAATCTTTCGGCTTTATTGAACTTAACGATGGGGGATTCTTTAAAAACATTCAAATTGTTTTTGAAGACACCTTATCTAACTTCCAAGAAATTGGAAAGTATCATATCTCATCAGCTATTACTGTAAGAGGAACTTTTGTCCATACCCCTGAAGCTAAACAAGCTTTTGAGATTAAAGCAGACGAAATCATTCTAGAAGGAGCATCTCATAGCGACTTCCCCCTGCAAAAGAAAAGACATACTTTTGAATATTTAAGAACCATTGCCCATTTAAGACCTAGGGGAAATACCTATTCCGCAGTTTTTAGAGTACGTAGTTTAGCTTCTTATGCTATTCATATGTTTTTCCAGGAAAGAGGGTTCGTTCACGTTCACACCCCTATCATCACCGGCTCTGATGCTGAAGGTGCAGGAGAAATGTTCCATGTCACTACACTGGACATGAAAAACACTCCACTGACTGAAGATGGTAAAGTTGATTTCAAAGAAGATTTCTTTGGAAAAGAGAGTAACCTTACCGTATCGGGACAGCTAAACGCCGAAACCTTCGCCATGGCCTTTAGAGATGTTTATACTTTTGGACCTACTTTTAGAGCCGAGAATTCAAATACCGCAAGGCATGCAGCTGAATTTTGGATGGTAGAGCCTGAGATTGCATTTGCTGATCTTAAAGACAATATGAAGTTAGCCGAAGACATGCTAAAGTTCGTAATAAAGTATGTGATGGACCACGCACCGGAGGAAATGAGCTTCTTTAATAGCTTTATTGATAAAGGATTGCTAGAAAGACTT
>LFRM01236129.1_pt1 | contig 14912 bp, 9 predicted proteins | sample 618341 | NCBI WGS metagenome assembly LFRM01 (sample SAMN03654438, study PRJNA283298) | anaerobic digester metagenome | isolation source: pool of bioreactors CSTR01a, CSTR02a, and CSTR03a thermophilic anaerobic... | place: Denmark: Kgs. Lyngby | collected 2014-05-21 | reverse complement strand
CCGGCAACCATGGCTTTCACCGGATGCTCGATCGCTGCTTTGGCTGCGTCAGGCATATTCACCAGTGCTTGCATCACAATCGGCGCACTGCACATATGCGTAACTTTCTCATCACGAATGAGAGTGAGTATTTTTTGCGGATCAACACGGCGCAAGAACACATTCACACCTGCTAATGCGGTAATGGTCCAGGGATAGCACCAGCCGTTGCAGTGAAACATCGGCAGAGTCCAGAGGTACACCGGATGGTTGCCCATCGCCCAGGTCATTTGGTTACCCATGGAGTTTAAAAATGCCCCGCGGTGGTGATAGACCACCCCTTTTGGGTTGCCCGTGGTGCCTGAAGTGTAGTTGAGCGAGATGGCTTGCCACTCATCCTCTGGCCACTGCCAGGCAAAATCTGGATCGCCTTCGGCTAAAAATGCTTCATAATCCAGATCACTAACCGGACTGCCTTCTCCGTACTCAGGATCGTTAACATCAATAATCAAGGGTGGGTTTTCCAGCATGCGACAGGCAGTTTGTGCAACTTCGCAAAATTCACGGTCGACGATTAAGACTTTCGCTTCGCCGTGTTGCAGCATAAAACTGATGGCATCAACGTCCAGACGTACGTTCAAGGTGTTAATCACAGCACCAATCATAGGAATGGAAAAGTGCGCTTCTAGCATTTCTGGAATATTGGGCAGCATGACTGCGATGGTGTCGCCTTTACCAAAGCCACGACTGGCCAGCGCCGACGCAAGTTTGCGACAGCGCGTATAGGTTTGTGCCCATGTGCGACGGATGGCACCATGTACAACCGCAGGGTAATTTGGATAAATAGCAGCGGTGCGCTCAATAAAACTGAGTGGAGTGAGTGCCATATGATTGACTGAGTTGCGGTCAAGGCCTTGTTCGTAGATCGACATATTGAATCCCTGTGGTTTATTGTTGGTTCCTGCCGTTAACCTATAAAAATTATACGGCTGATTTATCTCTCTGTTATAGGCTTAGTATTTTTACAGTGGTAGTTAAACTATAGCAATATAGTATTTATACTATATTGCCCTCAGGGATACTTATGCCTCATCAGATCAATCAAAAACTGCAACTGCGCTTGCTGCAGCGATTATTAAGTGAAGAGCAACCCTTGTCTGAATGTGCACGTGCGCTGCAAGCGCTGTTGCGTGCTGATCAACAGGTGCGTTCAGTCTGGTATTTCAGCTGGCAAGAGCGTGCGGGTATCTTTAGTCCTGAAGGTGATGTGCGTGGCTGGCCGCCAGGACTGGGTGATCAACTAGCAGTGACTGACCTCGACTTATTGACCGTCTTGCACAAGCAAACGCAGTTGAGTATCGAGCAGGTCAGCGCTATGGACGTTTTGCTATCTAGGCGTATACGCGGTGCTGGCATCCGTCATGGAGTGATTGCCAGCATGCCTTTGTCTGCGCAGCAATATGGCATTGTGGTGATTGAATTGCAGGCTGATGCGCCCTTGTTTGCTGTTAATAGTCTGTTGTTAGTACTCACGGCCTATTTGGATTGCGCGCAGGATCAGATATCGCCTGCGGAGTTGTTAACCACTGAGCCACATCCAGCGTTGTGGGTGGATGGTCAAGCCCAGTTGCTTGAGGTCAATAAAGCCGCTGCTGATCTGTTTGGCGCACAGTTGGTTGAGCGGGTGCAGCAGGCTTTGCCCAATAATCATCAGTACTTGGTGCACAGCTGTTTAAGCCAGCAGCGGGTGATTGAAGAGGTGGCGGCACAATTTGCTCAACAGGTATTTGTGTGGAGTTATATTCCCTGTTACGAGCAGCAGCGGGTTTTAGTGCGAGGGCGTGATATCACCGAGCAGGCCAAGCAGTTACAAGATGCAGCGCAAGCCTCACGGCTGTATCGCCTGATTACTGAAAACACCACCGACTTAATTTCTCGGCACTTACCCGATGGGCGTTTTATCAGTGCTTCACCGGCATCATGGAGTTTGCTTGGTTATTGGCCGGAGGAATTGCAAGGCAAACGTGCGCAGGCCTTGTTGCATCGACATGATATTGTGCTGGTGACGCAGCGGGCAAAAAACGCTTTAGCTGAAGACGGTTACCACACTATGACTCTGCGAGTGCGTCATCAAGCCGGGCATTATTTATGGTTTGAAACGGCCAGTCGTGCTATTCGTGAGACCTATACTGGTGCCATTGTTGAAGTGGTTAGCGTGTCACGTGATATCACTGCGCGCGTGCAGGCTGAAGAAAACCGCCGTCGTTTAGCTGAGGTCGTTGAGGTCAATACGGATCTGGTGCTCTTTGTAGATCCGACAGGTTTAATTCGCTGGATGAATCTATCAGCACAGCGTTCTTTGCAGGTTGATGCTGCACACACATGCTTACAGTTATCTGATGTGGTTGATACTGTTACTTTAAAAACATTAACTCAACAGGGTTGGCAGGCTGCCGATCAGCAGGGCGTATGGAGTTGTGAAGCGCGCTTGCAACCCTATGCTGATGACGCTTCTTTCCCTGTATCGTTAGTTTTGCTGGCGCATCAAGCTACCGATAATCAGCGCTACTATTCATTGGTAGCACGTAATATGGCCGAGCGTGAATTGCGTGAAGCCCAGTACCATAAGCACCAAGAAGAGCTGGCGCATACCGCACGGCTGGTGACTCTAGGTGAATTGGCTTCAGGGATTGCCCATGAAATGAATCAACCCTTAGCGGCGGTGATCAATTATGCCAGTGCCAGTCTGCGATATTTACAGTCTGCCGATATGCAATCGCCAGCCTTAGGGCGTGTGCGGCAGGGGCTAGAGCGTATTACCGAACATGCCAATCATGCTGCGCAAGTGATTAAACGTTTGCGCGCGTTTTTGCGTAAAGAACCGCGGCGCGTACAAGCACTGAATATCGTTGAAGTCTTGCAAGATACAGTGCAGCTCTGTGCCTGGGAAGCGGTGAATACGCAAGTGAGTATTGAGCAAAGTATTTTGACTAAGTTGTCCTATATCTATGCCGATCGCGTGTTATTAGAGCAGGTGCTGCTGAATGTGTTGCGCAATGCGATTGAGGCAAATCGTGAGCAACATCAGGATAAAAAACAGTCATCACGCATTTTAATCACCGCCGAGCAGCAGGCTGAGTATGTGTATATTAAAGTGCATGACCAAGGTGTTGGCGTCGCCTCGGTACAGTTGGAGCAGTTATTTACCCCGTTTTATACCAGCAAAGCGGATGGTTTAGGCTTAGGTTTGTCTATGAGTCGTACTATTGTTGAAGGCTTTGGTGGATCGCTGGAAGCAGCAGAAGGAGTATTGGGCGGCTTGTGCTTAACCTGTCGCTTACCAGTACGCACTAGCAGTGATGAGCTGATGACCTATTAACCATCAAGAATGATAAGGACTTAAGGTGAGTGCAGTAGAGCAGGTCGTATATGTGGTCGATGATGATCAAGGTATGTTGGAATCAACGCTATGGTTGCTGGAGTCGATTGGCTTGCGTGCCATCCCTTTTACCAGCGGCCAAGCTTTTCTGGATGCTGAACTACAGAGTCGTCATGCCTGCGTGATTTTAGATGTCCGCATGCCGGGTATGGGTGGGTTAAATGTGCAAGAAGCCTTGCACGCTAAGGGACTGGAGCTGCCTATTATCTTTGTCAGCGGCCATGCTGATGTGCCTATTGTCGTACGAGCCTTTCGTGCAGGTGCGGTGGACTTTATTGAAAAGCCCTATAACGAACAACTGCTGTTAGATAGCGTGCAACAAGCACTGAGTTGCTTTCATAAAGTTGCTGATGAGAGCCTGCTCGATGCTGTTATGCAGCGTATTGCCAGTCTGACTCCGCGTGAAAATGATGTGCTGCTGCCTTTGGTGCAAGGTTATACCAATCGTGAAATCGCTGAGCAGCTGGGTATTAGTGTGAAGACCATTGATCTCTACCGTTCGCGCGTGATGAAGCATATGCAAGCGCAGACCTTGCCTGATTTAGTGGGAATGGCGATTGCTGCCGACTTAGTTGCACCGCTGACTTTGCGCGGTGCAAGGGTATAGCCTTTTAGTCCGCAGCGCGGGCGTTGGCGACATAGGCTTGCAATGCCAGCAGGCGTTGAGCATTAAGCGCCAGGCCCAGTTCTGCACCTTGCAGGCCTTGCTCCAGTAGTGGTTTAACACTGACTGCGCGCATCGTTGCTGCGGCTTGGCGTAAATAGTCTGCCTGTGGATACAGTCGCTCTTCAAGGCCTAAGCGCCCGCGCGAATCCATCTCGCTGGCGCTGATAAAATCATCAAAACGCTGCGGACGCCGCATAATGTCGAACTTCATTAATAATTTTAATAAGGTTTCTGGGCGTAACTCCAATGCCCTGTGCGCATGAGTGTGATATTCGCCAACCAATAGCGCTAATTCAGCGCATTCATTGGGGGCCTTAAAGCGCTTATTAACTTTCTTAATTAATGGTAAGCCATGTTTTTCATGGGCGATATGCTGTGGCCAGAGTTCAGGATCAGTGCTGCCTTTACCTAGGTCATGCAACAAGCAGGCCCAGCGAATATTCAGCGTCTGTTTAAAACGCGCACATTGCTGTAAGACGCTGAGGATATGCACGCCAGTGTCGATTTCTGGATGATGCTCAGCAGGCTGTGGTACACCAAATAAGATATCCACTTCGGGGAGTAACGCTTTAAGAGCTGCGCAGTCATGCAGCACTTGAATAAAGACTTCAGGGTTATCTTCCATTAACGCATGGGCAAACTCTTGCCAAACCCGCTCAGCCGTCAGGTGCGCTAATTCGCCGGATTCAGATAACGAGCGCATCAGCGCTAAGGTTTCTGGCGCCACTGTAAAACCCAAATAGCTATAGCGTGCGGCAAAGCGTGCGACGCGTAAGACACGCAAGGGGTCTTCAGAAAAAGCAGGGGAGACATGACGTAATACCCGCGCTTTAAGGTCAGCTTGGCCGCCATAGGGGTCGAAGATCGTACCGTTGTCGTCTTGCGCCATGGCATTCACAGTTAAGTCGCGGCGCAGCAAATCGTCTTCCAAGGTGACGTCAGGGCTGGTATGAAAAGTAAAGCCGCCGTAGCCATGGCCACTTTTACGCTCAGTACGGGCGAGGGCATATTCTTCACCGGTTTTGGGATGCAGAAAGACGGGAAAGTCATCGCCCACTGGACGAAAACCTTGCGCGCGCATCTGCTCGGGTGTTGCGCCGACCACCACCCAATCGATATCCACTACTGGACGGCCTAAAAGTTGATCACGGACCGCGCCGCCGACCTTGAAAATCTGCATATAGAAACGTACCTTAAGTAAGCATAGCGCTCAGACGACTGATCAACAGTCAACTGGGCTGATTGTGTAGTGTGTCGCCAAAGTCTGCTGGTCACCAGCCTATATAATAGCAGTGCAGGTTCTGTGCTTGGCAGACTGGCGATACAGGTCAGTTATAGATGAAAAACTGTTCCATTGATAAAAGCTATCGATTCCATTCGATCAATTGATTGTATCTAAATCGAAAAGTGACCTACTATAAGCATCACAAGTTCTTAACCCCACAAAGGAATTATTAAATGTCCTACATTAATAGCGAAGTAAAAGCATTTAAAGCAACTGCATTCCACAACGGCGAATTTATCGAAGTTAGCGAAGCAGATATGAAAGGCAAGTGGTCAGTTGTATTTTTCTACCCAGCTGACTTCACCTTTGTTTGCCCAACCGAGTTAGGCGACTTAGCTGACAACTACGAAACGTTCAAAAAGCTTGGCGTAGAAATTTACGCAGTATCAACTGATACCCACTTCACCCACAAAGCGTGGCACGACACTTCACCAGAAATTGGCAAGATTCAGTACCCAATGATCGGTGACCCAACGGGCCAAATCACGCGTAACTTTGGCGTGATGATCGAAGAAGCTGGCTTGGCAGATCGCGGTACATTCGTAATCGACCCAGAAGGCAAAATCCAGATCGTTGAGATCAACGCTGGTGGTGTTGGCCGTGACGCACAAGAGTTACTGCGCAAAGTTAAAGCTGCACAGTACGTAGCTGCTCACCCAGGTGAAGTATGCCCAGCTAAGTGGAAAGAAGGCGAAGCAACATTGTCTCCTTCACTTGACCTCGTAGGTAAAATCTAAGGTTCAACCCTTAGCTTGATCCTAGCTTACTAAGTTGTGATCCAACTGTGTAAGCGTCCGACGCCCGGGCGCACACCGCTCGGGCGTTTTATTATCAAAAAAATGATTTTGGAGTACACCAGTCATGTTAGACGCGAATTTAAAAGGACAATTACAGGCTTACCTAGAGAAGGTCACGCAACCTTTCGAGATTGTTGCGTCTCTTGATAACGGTGCCAAATCGACCGAATTACACAACCTGCTAGAAGAAATAGCTGGTCTAAGTGACATGATCACTTTACGTACCGATGGCGATGATGCGCGTAAACCATCATTTGCCCTAAACCGAATCAATGGTGACATCAGCTTACGTTTTGCTGGTATCCCAATGGGTCACGAGTTCACTTCATTGGTGTTGGCGCTGCTGCAAGTCGGCGGACACCCATCGAAGCTTGGCCAAGAAGTGATTGAGCAAATTGCCAAACTACCCGGCAAAATGCATTTTGAAACTTACTTCTCACTGTCGTGCCAGAACTGCCCAGATGTGGTTCAAGCACTGAATCTCATGGCGGTGCTGAACCCTAATATCAGTCACGTCGCTATTGATGGCGCACTTTTCCAAGAGGAAGTTGAACAGCGTCAAGTGATGTCTGTGCCAATGGTCTTCTTAAATGGCGAAATGTTTGGCCAGGGTCGCATGGGCGTAGAAGAGATTCTCGCCAAAGTCGACACCGGCAGTGTTGAGCGTGATGCGGCTAAAATGAACGAAAAAGAGCCGTTTGAAGTGCTAGTCATCGGTGGCGGTCCCGCCGGCGCTGCAGCTTCAATCTACTCAGCACGTAAAGGTATTCGTACCGGTATTGCTGCAGAGCGTTTCGGTGGCCAAGTATTGGATACCATGTCGATTGAGAACTTTATTTCTGTCACAGAAACTGAAGGTCCAAAGCTGGTTCGCGCGATGGAACAGCATGTGCATGAATACGATATTGATGTGATGAACCTGCAAAAAGCCAGCCGCTTAGTGCCAGCTAAAGAAGAGGGTGGCTTGCACACGGTTGAGTTTGAATCCGGTGCTAGCTTAAAAGCTAAAACGGTGATTCTGTCGACCGGTGCACGCTGGCGCGAAATGAATGTACCTGGCGAGCAAGAGTACCGCACGCGTGGTGTGGCTTACTGCCCACACTGTGACGGTCCTTTGTATAAAGGTAAGCGCGTAGCAGTCATTGGTGGTGGTAACTCAGGTGTTGAGGCCGCGATTGACTTAGCTGGCTTGGTGAAACATGTGACCTTGCTTGAGTTTGCTGACACTCTGCGTGCTGACGACGTTCTGCAGAAAAAACTGAAAAGTTTGCCGAACGTCACTGTGATTAAGAGCGCCATGACCACAGAAGTGATCGGTGATGGCAGCAAAGTAACGGGTTTGATCTACCAAGATCGCACCACGGAAGAGCTGCACACGATTGAGCTGGAAGGTATCTTCGTGCAGATCGGCCTGCTACCTAACACTGAATGGCTGAAGGATACAGTTGCATTGTCCAAGCACGGCGAAATTGAAATCGACGCCCGCTGCGCAACTAACATCCCAGGTGTGTTTGCTGCTGGTGATGTCACTACTGTACCTTACAAGCAGATCATCATTGCCATGGGTGAAGGTTCAAAAGCATCGCTAAGTGCGTTTGATCATATTATTCGTTCGTAAGTACTGAGCGTAATAAAAAAGGAAGCAGAAATGCTTCCTTTTTTTATGTCTGATTTTTTATCGGTCATCAAATGTGAGCTGCAGATGCTCAGTAATGATAACGGCATGCGATAATTATTATCTTGTCAGCATCGACGATATACACCAAACGATCCGTTTCATTGATGCGGCGTGACCAAAATCCAGTTAGGTTTTCCTTTAACGGCTCTGGCTTACCAATACCGGTAAAGGGTTCGCGTTTAATATCTTTTATTAACTGATTTATACGTTTAAGCGTGCGCTTATCCTGGCCTTACCAATACTGGTAATCAGACCCGCAGGCATCCGTCCAAGCCAGCAACTTAGTCATCAGTTAGCTCTCTAGCTTTAGCTTTTCCTGCTCTATATTGTTCGATAGAAACAGCTAAGTGTGCTGCGTTTTTTGGTGATTTCACTCCGAGCCTTACAAACAAATGATTATTACAAAACTACGGTTTATCAGCCATCGCAAGATCACTTGACTCAAGCCCCCCTTCGTATAAGGCTGTATCACTCTCTTACTGGTACGACTTATATGAATTTAATAAAACTAGCCCGGTTTTTGGTTTTTTCTATCTTGCTGTCAAGTACCGTGTATGCGGAGACCATCATGATTGAACCACAGATATTGCCACCCTCGGTTCGCGTCGAGGTTGGCAAAGCCGATCAGATGATTGAGCTTAAGTCACTGGATATACGCAGTGAAATCGTTTCTGGTTTGGCGCGCACCCGTGTTGAGATGGTGTTTTTCAATCCCAATAATCGCGAGCTTGAAGGTGAGCTGCAGTTTCCGTTATTAGCCGGGCAAGAGATCGACGGTTTTGCGCTGGATATCAACGGTGAGTTGCGCGCTGCGGTGCCGGTTGAGAAAGCTAAGGGCAAAGAAGTTTTCGAAGAAGTAATCCGCCGCCGGGTTGATCCTGCGTTGCTGGAAACAACCAGCGGTGAGAATTTCCGTCTACGTGTGTATCCGCTGCCAGCCAAGGGCACGCGCCGTGTGGTTTTGCATTACAGCGAGCCGCTGCAAGTGACCCAAGGCCATTATCGTTACCGACTGGCTTTGGCGCATGCACAAGCGTTGCCGAAGTTCTCCCTCGAAGTGCTGGTCGCCTCACCTGCTGGCGTTCCCAGTGCGGTGATGCCTGGTGACACCACATTAACGCTGAGTTCAGCCGGAACTTGGTATCGCGGCACGATTCAGCGTGATGATTTCAGCGCGCGCGGCGGGCTCGAAGTGGCGATTCCTGATGGTAGTGCTAAACCACAGCTGGCATTAGCCAGCGTACAAAGCTGGCAGGGCGAGAGTTATATTCAGATTGATGCTCCAATTAAAGTGCGCCAATCGGCACGCAAAATTCCCTCGCAAGTCGGCATTGTCTGGGACAGCTCAATGTCCGGACGTCTGCGTGACCATGCCGCCGAGTTTGCTTTGCTCGATGCTTATTTTAAGGCAATGGGCAATGGCCAAGTCTCCCTGATACGGGTGAGAGATGTTGCCGAAAAAGAGCAAGTATTCAAGATTGTTAAGGGTGACTGGAGTGCGCTTAAACGCGCGCTGCAAGACACCGTTTACGATGGTGCGACCGATCTCAACTCTTGGCAGGTTGATGCAGGCATCAAAGAAGTCTTGTTGTTCAGCGACGGCCTCGCCAACTACGGTAGCAGCCTGACTGCACCTTTTGCTGCCGATCGTGATCTGAGCATCTATCCGGTAGTGGCCTCAGCGTCGGCGAATCGTGGCCTCATGCGCCAGTACGCGCACAATGCGCTGGCTGCTCGTGCTGGTGTGCTAATTGATCTGGTGGGTGATCGTCAGCAGGCCATTGATGCCTTGCTGCAGCAGCGCACATCCGTGAGTTCGATCAACGCAGCAGGCAACGGTGACCTGATGCTCGATGAGCAGGCTCTAACCCAAGGTCGTTTGCGCATCGCAGGCAAGTTCCGTGGTGAATTGCCGACCCGCATTGATGTGCGTTTGCAAGATCCCAGTGGTAGCCAGCAGGTTATTAGCGTACCGCTTTTCAACACTGCTGAAACCACTGTAAGCACTGATGAAATTCCACTGGTTGCGCGTCAATGGGCGCGGATGAAGATTGATCGTCTTAGCACTGAGCGCGAGCGTAATCGCGCTGAGATTCGTCGCCTCGGTCAGGCGTTTAATCTGCTCACTGCTGAAACCTCGCTGATCGTTCTCGATGAGGTCAGCGATTATGTTGATAACGATATTCTTCCACCCGCTGCTTTACGCGCTCAATACGATAAGCTTTTGGCCGAGAAAGTTCGTGATGAGCGCGATCGCTTGAGTCGCCATCTCGAACAAGTCGTTGCGCAGTATCAGGACAAGATTGACTGGTGGCAGCGCGACTTTCCCAAGACTCCAAAAGAACCCGCGCCAAAGAAACGCAAAGGCTCTCAAGAAGTTGAGTCGCAACGTTCTGCATCTGCAGGCTCCGTAGCACCATCACCATCAGCGGATGTCATGCTGATGGTAGAAGAAGAAAACGTGATGGATGTAGAAACCTCCAGTGCCAACGAAAGCGGCGAGCTGGCTTCGAGCAAGACAGCGCCAGAGATCAAAATTGGCTTAAAGAAGTGGACGCCTGATGCGCCGTATCTGACTCGGTTGCGCGAGGCGAGCAATGCAGACCTCTACGCCATCTATCTGGATCAGCGCGCCGACTGGATCAACAGTAGCGCCTACTATCTGGATGCCGCTGATGAACTGATCGAGCGTAAGCAGACTGAACTGGGCTTGCGCGTGTTATCCAATCTTGCCGAGATGGATCTGGAAAATCGCGCCATCTTACGCATTCTTGGCTATCGATTATTGCAAGCCGGTAAGCCGGCACTTGCCGTGCCAATCTTTGAGCAGGTGCGTGATCTTGCACCGTTCGAGCCGCAATCGTTCCGCGATCTCGGTCTGGCCTATGCTGACGTAGGTGAAATGCAGAAAGCTGCAGATGCACTTTACGAAGTTGCCAAGGGCGAATGGGACGGACGCTTTGCCGAAGTCGGCTTGATTGCTCTAACGGAATTAAATGCCTTAATCGCCACTCACCCAAACACGATCGATACCTCACGTTTTGACCAGCGCCTGTTGCGCAACCTGCCAGTCGATCTGCGTGTGGTGCTCAACTGGGATGCCGACAACACCGATATGGATCTCTGGGTGACCGACCCGAATGGTGAGCGCGCCTACTACGGCAATCGCTTGACCCATCAGGGCGGACGCATGTCCAACGACTTGACCGCAGGCTACGGCCCGGAAGAGTTTATGCTCAAACAGGCCATACCCGGCACCTACAAAGTTGAGGCCAACTACTACGGCAGCCAGCAGCAACTTATTTCAGGCAGCGTGACGCTACGTTTGGCTTTGATTACTGATTTCGGTAAGCCCAAGGCCAAACAGCAATCGGTGATTTTGCGGTTGGAAGAGCAACAGCAAAGGGTGCTGGTGGGGGAGTTTGAGGTGAGTCCTTAGTAAAGTCCGGAAATCTAGCGTTTTTATTGAGTGCTAGATTTCCGTTATACCTATGCATGCGTGTTTCCCTTTTGGGTTGTGCACAACTTCCTGATCTGTTTTATATAAAGTATTTTCAAAACAGTAAGTTATAGTCCGACCGAGAAAATAGCAGGCATGACTTAAGGGTGTTTTTGTGCATACTCGTTTGTATTCTGCTAGCTGGATTGCAGGCAGGGTAAAAGCTGAGTATAAATAAAGACATAGTTGTATTTTTTTAAATTTGGCATGACAGAGAAACGCGCATGCTTACTAATATAATGTTAGCCATAAAGGTAGAAATATATGCGCACAAGTAAAATTATAATTATTTTAACCATGTTTCTTTCTATGTCTTCGTTCGCTGAGTGCCTGAAAGACGGACAAGATGTTACTTTCGCGGGAACAGTTTCGCGCGAAACTTTCCCAGGGCCACCAAACTACGAAAGTATTGATGATGGTGATACTCCTGAAACATATTGGATATTAACCATCAGAACACCACAATGTGTCACTGCTGAATCTATGGAAAGTGGCGATCTTTATGAAGTTGCAAAATCAACCACGCGCTTTCAGCTCGTATTTGAAGACGCAAGTATTTACAAAACACAAAAAAATATTGTGGAGAATAGTGCAGTAGTGGAAGGCCAGTTATTTGCTGGTTTTTCTGGGCACCACCACACAAAAGCATTAGTTTCAGTGAAAAGCATAAGACCAGTTATTCAGTAGGCTAACAAGGCAATCAAATGGATGGTTTTTGCTCTGAGGGGATAGCCATAGAATTTGCTGAAGAGTTTTCAACAAAAGAAAAACAGAAAGAATAATCTTATATATACTATTCGATATTTTAGTTGTGATCACCCATCTAAAGTGGGTCTTCCCGTATATTAATTGGTATGCGAGTACTGCATATTGTCATACTCCCTTTGGCTACTCAGGAGTGATCGTACTTTGGTATTCTTTATTTTTCGGTTGACCTTTGTTAATCCCAATATTAGTGGGAGGGTATTTAGTTCCAATAGGGTTTAAAGGACTACGAGATAGTCAATTTCCTCCGAAAGGAACAAAAGTATATGAGCCGACTAAAATAATTAGTTGATGTGATGGAAGAGCTGGTGAAGTTCACCTTATTGTTATGCGACCGTCAGGATTACCTGGTGGACCGCTATTCTGAGCGTAAAGAAAGTGCAGAAGAATTATCGGCGCGGGTCAATCAGCGCTCGATTTGATCAATATTATTTATGGTGAATTGATTGTTTAAATCGGTCATTCAAGAAGAAAGCACCGGCTGTGGTATTGCTGCGGTGGCCAATATTCTCGGTAAAACCTATGCGCAAATGAAGGTTATAGCCAATGCTATGGGTATTGACGCGACGGATACATCCTTGTGGTCAGATACCCAGTATGTACGGCGTATGTTAGCGAGCGCAGGTGTGGCAACCTCTGCGGACGAAATACCTTTTACCTCTTGGGATGCGCTGCCAGAGTTGGCACTGTTGTCGATCAAGCATCACCGTGAAGGCGATAAAGACTTTTGGCATTGGGTGGTGTTTAAGCGTCTCGATGGACAGCCCGTGGTACTGGATTCAGCCAGCTATTTGCCCAGCAATACTCGAACAGATTTCGAGGCAATGCAGCCTAAATGGTTTATTACAGTCCATAATAGTCAGTAATAAGCACTATTATTGCTGCTATGACGTTTGGATATAAGATGTTTCTTTGTGCGTTTGTATGGGTTTTGGCGGCATGCAGCAGGGCTGGCAAATAGATTTGAAAAGCGAGGTTTATGATGAAATTAGCGGAAGCATTGATTCTGCGCGCGGATTACCAAAAGCGTGCAGCACAGTTGCGCCAACGCATTATCAGCAATGCCAAAGTACAAGAAGGTGAAGAGCCAGCGGAGAATCCGCAACGTCTGCTGAAGGAGTTTGAGCAGCTGGCGGAAGGTACTTTAAATCTGATCAAACGCATCAATAAAACCAATATCAACACTCAGTTTGACGCCGAGCGCAGCTTAACCGATGCCTTAGCTGAGCGTGATATTTTGGCTGCACGGCGCAAGGTGTATGCGGATCTGGTTGAAGCCGCTTCAGCTTCGCAAGACCGTTATAGCCGGTCAGAAATTAAGTTTGAAAGCACTGTTAGTGTCAAAGAGATACAAAAACAGGTGGATGCGTTGGCCAAAGCCTACCGTGAGTTGGATACGGCAATTCAAGGATTGAACTGGAGTACAGACTTAGTAGACTAGCCATGTAGTGGGTAGCCGCATTGATCGAGGCGAACGCACCCGCCAACTGGGTTAAGTTGGCAATCACGGCTCGGCCGTTAACCGGTAGGTGTGAGGGGCAACACCTTTGCTAACACGTTTTGCCTTGCACAAATTACACGGGTATTGAGCATTGTTACTGTGCATAACCGCGCGTTGATCGATCAAAGAGGTGAGGGTGGGTTTGGGGACTACATTTAGCAACATATCCTGCTGGAATACTGGATAATAGCCGCCATTCTTTTGCTATGTATTCTGGTGATTCGCTGTGGAAATCAAGGTTAACTTTCTCGACAACTTGCGTCTTGAAGCCAAGTTCGACGACTTTACTGTGGTGGCTGATCAGCCAATTCGCTACAAAGGTGACGGCTCTGCGCCCGGTCCGTTCGATTACTTTTTAGCCTCATCGGCGTTGTGTGCGGCGTATTTCGTCAAGTTGTACTGCCAAGCCCGTGATATTCCAACGGAAAATATTCGCCTGTCGCAGAACAATATCGTTGATCCAGAAGATCGCTATAAGCAGATATTTAAAATTCAGGTTGAGTTGCCAAACGATATATCTGATAAAGATCGCCAAGGCATTCTGCGCTCCATCGACCGCTGTACGGTTAAGCGCGTGGTGCAGACCGGGCCTGATTTTGTCATTGATATTGTCGATAACCTCGACGCTGATGCGCAGGCGCTGCTGGGCACGTCAGTGGATGAAAACAGTCAGACGTTTATTCCCGGTAAAGACCTGCCGCTGGAAAAAACCATCGCTACCATGTCGGGTCTTATTGCTGATCTGGGCATGAAGATTGAAATCGCTTCGTGGCGTAATATTGTGCCTAATGTTTGGTCGCTGCATGTGCGTGATTCGCAGTCGCAGCTGTGTTTTACCAACGGTAAGGGCGCAACCAAAGAAAGCGCGCTGGCCTCAGCCTTGGGCGAGTTTATTGAGCGTCTCAATTGCAACTTCTTTTACAACGACCAGTTCTGGGGCGAAGAGCTGGCCAATGCAGACTTTGTGCATTACCCCAATGAGCGTTGGTTTCAGCCAGGTCCTAAGGACGAGTTGCCAGAGGGTTTGCTCGACGAACATTGCTTAGCGATTTATAACCCAGATGGCGAGCTGCGTGGTTCACATTTATACGACACCAATTCGGGCAATATTGAGCGTGGTATTTGCTCTATACCCTATGTGCGTCAGTCCGATGGTGCAGAGGTGTTTTTCCCCTCGAATCTAATTGAAAACCTCTTCTTAAGTAACGGTATGAGTGCCGGTAACACCCTAGCGGAAGCGCAAGTACAGTGTTTGTCAGAGATTTTTGAGCGCGCAGTGAAGCGTGAAATTATCGAAGGTGA
>LFRM01037687.1_pt1 | contig 14915 bp, 17 predicted proteins | sample 618341 | NCBI WGS metagenome assembly LFRM01 (sample SAMN03654438, study PRJNA283298) | anaerobic digester metagenome | isolation source: pool of bioreactors CSTR01a, CSTR02a, and CSTR03a thermophilic anaerobic... | place: Denmark: Kgs. Lyngby | collected 2014-05-21 | reverse complement strand
CCCTTGGCAAGTGGCCGCAGTATTGAGCATTGTCGCCGGTGTGATTGTACTGGCGTGGCAAGCAGGACGTTAATAATGACAGATCAGAAACAAACACCGATGCAGGCCTATACGCAGGCGATGGAGCGTGGCTTTGTCGATGATCCAGCGCAGCGTTATGCGGTTGAAGCGTTAGAAAAGTGCTATCAGGCAGTCGAGACAGGCTCTGTTAAGCCACAGGGTGTCTATCTTTATGGGCGTGTTGGGCGTGGTAAAACTTGGTTGATGGATCAGTTTTATCGCAATTTAACTGTGCCAGCCCGACGTCAGCATTTTCATCATTTTATGAAAGATATCCATCAGCGCTTATTTCGCGTGGTGGGCAGCGCTCAGCCGCTGCAGAAAATTGCTAAAGAGCTGAGTAGTGAAATTAAAGTGCTGTGCTTTGACGAATTGTTTGTCAGTGATATTGGCGATGCAATGATTTTAGGTGGCTTATTTCAAGCACTGTTTGCTCAGGGTTTAGTTATAGTGGCAACCTCGAACCAGCCGCCTAGCGATCTCTACAGTGATGGTTATAACCGTGGCCAGTTGCTGCCGGCAATTGCTGCCATTGAGAAACATATGGTCTTGGTCAATGTTAATGGTGAGCAAGACCACCGTTTGCATGAAGGGCCGACCACGCAGCGCTATTGGATTAAAACACCTGAACAAGACAGCGTGATGCCTGAGCTCTTTGCACGACTGAATGATGGGCAAGCGTTCGAGCAGGGTGATTTGGCTTTAGGCCAGCGCACTTTAGTGACCCAAGCTTATTCAGAGAGCGTGCTGTGGTGTGATTTCGCTCAATTATGTGAACAGCCGTTTGCTGCTCAAGATTTTATGCTGCTCTGTGATCGCTTTCAGATGTTGCTGATCGGTGCCATCCCAGCTTTAGGCGGTGAGCAGCAGGTGGCAAAAATTGCCCGCGGCACTGAAGATGCGGCGCAGCGTGTGGATGCTGGTGATCGAGAGCTGCCGATGTTGGCTCCAGGTGATGATGGGGTGCGTCGCTTTATTGCTTTGATTGATGAGTGTTATGACCGCCGTATACCTGTGTATATTGAAGCTGATGTGGCACTGGAAGAACTGTATATGCATGGTTATTTAGCTTTTGCTTTTCGTCGCACCTACAGTCGCCTTAAAGAGATGCAATTAGAAAATTTTGCAAAGTACTGAGTGTGGCTTTGTTATAGTGCTTATTATTGTTGATATTGATAAAAAGGAAAGGTTACATGCATGTGAGCATTCGCCTGCTGGGTTTAGCCAGTCTGGTTTTTTTAACTGCCTGTTCATCACGTGCCCCTGTGACTGAATCTGCTCCTGCACCTCGCGTTGCCGCCGTGACATTATTTGACCCTGCGGCGGATGATGTGTTATTTCGTGCGATTGGCTTGGTCGGCACACCTTATGTCTGGGGCGGGAATACACCGGCTTCAGGCTTTGATTGCAGTGGTTTGATTGGTTTTGTCTATAACGATGTTGCAGGTATTCGTTTACCCAGAACCACTCAGCAAATGATTCAGATGAAAGGCCAAAATATCGAGCGCAGCAAACTACGCAGTGGCGATATTCTCTTCTTTAGTACTGCAGGGCATGGGCGCGTCAGTCATGCCGGTATCTATGTGGGTGAAGGGCGCTTTGTGCATGCACCTTCTTCTGGCGGTACGGTGCGCTTGGATAGTGTTGATTCTAAGTATTGGAATAACGCTTATTTGCAGGCCAAGCGCGTCTTAAACAGTGAAACGCTGGTAGTGAATCCTTAAGCTAAGTTTATCTGTCGTTGTGTTTTTTAAGTGATATGTGCACAGTCAAAAAACAAGAGAGTTGATATGAGTGAAGAACAACAGCCGCGTATTGGCATTATTGGTACCGGCGCTATTGGTGGTTTTTATGGCTTAATGCTGGCGCGAGCCGGTTTTGAAGTGCATTTTTTATTGCGCAGTGAATATGACGCCGTCAGCCGCAATGGCTTACGTGTTAACAGTGCTGTGCACGGTGAATTGTATTTACCAAAAGTACATGCCTGGAATGATCCGGCACAGATGCCTCAATGTGACTGGTTATTTGTTGGTGCAAAAACTACCAGCAATGCTGAGATGGCACCCATTATTAATCAAGTGGCCGCTGCTGGCGCTAAAGTGGTGCTATTACAAAATGGTTTGGCTGTTGAAGAGCAAGTGCGTCCTTTACTGGACCCGCATTTGCATTTATTAGGTGGATTGTGCTTTATCTGTGTGCATCGCAGCGCGCCTGGTGTGATTGAGCATCAGTCGCAAGGCGGTGTGAACTTGGGTTATCACAGCGGCCCAGCCACAGAAGAAGAGGGCTATGCCATTGTTCAACAAGGCGCTGTTTTTTTTCAGCAGGCGGGGCTTGAGTCCAAAGCAGCGCTGAAATTACAGCAAGCGCGCTGGCAGAAACTGGTGTGGAATATTCCGTATAACGGTTTGTCGGTTTTGCTCAACAGCAATACCGAGCAATTAATGGGCGAGCCTCATAGCCGCCAATTAGTCACTGAGTTAATGGAAGAAGTGATGGCCGGTGCTGCAGCCTGTGGCTATTCGCTGCCGGAGAACTTAGTACAGGCCATGCTTAAGTTCACTGACGCTATGCCTGCCTACCTACCCAGTATGTACCATGACTTCAGCCTGAAACGAGTGATGGAGTTGCAGGCTATTTATCGCGCACCACTTGAAGCAGCGCAGGCGGCAGGTTGTGCCATGCCTAAAACCAGCATGTTGCTGCAAACATTAGACTATTTGTCAGCGCAGTAAATACTGCTGGCGCAGCGTATCCATGGCTTGGTTGATCCGCTGTAAACGTTCGGTACAGCCGCCGCGATCGGGATGGTGGCGGCTGACCAGTTGCCTGTAGTGATAACGTAAATCTTGAGCGCTGAGTGACTGCAAGGGTTGCTCAATACCTAGCTCAGTTAATGCATCAGTGACTTGTGGTGATTGAGTTAAACGGTTGAGACTGCCATAGAGTAACTGCTCTACGGCAGCGCGATCAGTGCTGGCCAGCTGATTTATATCTAAATAATAGGCACGTAACGCATCACTGCGCTCAATGGCTTGGCTGATTGTCGAGTCATCTACGATCAGAGAGTGCAGTTGAATGCGCAGTGGGCTGATCAGTAGGTCATATTTGCCGATACTACGCAGCCTGTCGCGCAATAGGTAGAGTGCATGAAACAGAATAAAATGTGTGCGAAATAAGCTTAAGGGATCACCTAGATTAGCCTTGATAAACAGCGGGTGCTGCTGTTGTTTCAGTGTCTGAATCAGCGCATATTCGCTTAAGCCTGTTGGAGACGCTTGCAATATTTGCTGCACTCTAGTGAGTAATTTAGTTTTTTCTAAGCTGGGCACAAAGTTGAGCTCGTATAAGACGGGTTGCTGACAAGAGAGTATATCTGCAGTCTAGGGCGGTTGCCCAAGCGAGGCAATCAATCGGCTTTTACCATTCAAGCGACACTCGCTGCAGTGCCGTCTGTGGCAAATCCCCCTCAGTTACAAGACAGCGCTAGGGTTTGCCCCGCGCAACAGGTAAAATGCTGGTTTTTACCTGTTGCGGATCATGTCATGAGTAGTGTGTTAGCCAGTCAAAAGAAATTACAGAAACGTTTACAGCGCTTAGCCGGCGAAGCAGTGACTGATTTCAATATGATTGAAGAGGGCGACAAGATTATGGTGTGCTTGTCGGGCGGTAAAGACAGCTATGCCATGTTGGATATGTTGCTGCATTTACAAAAAGTGGCACCGGTGCGCTTTTCTCTGGTGGCGGTGAATATGGACCAGAAACAGCCCGGCTTCCCTGAGCATGTGCTGCCGGCCTATTTAGAGTCGGTGGGTGTGGAATACCATATTATTGAAAAAGACACCTACTCAGTGGTCAAGGAAAAGATCCCAGAGGGCAAAACCACCTGCTCACTGTGTTCACGTCTACGCCGCGGCACGCTCTATACCTACGCCGATGAGATTGGTGCAACCAAAATGGCGCTGGGTCATCACCGCGATGATATTTTAGAAACCTTTTTCTTAAATATGTTCTTTGGTGGCACTCTCAAAGCCATGCCGCCGAAATTGCTCTCGGATGACGGGCGTAATGTGGTGATTCGTCCTTTGGCTTACTGCAAGGAAAGCGATATTGCTGAGTATGCACAGATACAGGGCTACCCGATTATTCCGTGTAATTTATGTGGTTCGCAAGAAAACTTACAGCGCCAAGTGGTTAAAGGTATGCTGCAAGAGTGGGAGCAAAAGACGCCGGGTCGTTTAGATATTATGTTTCGTTCACTGCAAAACGTAGCGCCGTCACAATTGGCTGATCGCCAGTTGTTTGATTTCGCCAGTTTAAGCATTGATACCCAAGCACAGCCGCGCTATTTAGATGTGATGAGTCTGTAAGAAAGGTCAATTTAATGGCAGCTCACAGATGATTGTGCGGTTGTAATGCATTAAAGGCCTGACAAGACTGTTATTGTGCTGGTTGGCTTGGTTATTGCTTTGATTATGCCAGTATTGGTTTATTGTAGGAGCATCACTATGGCGAGCACGGACTTTTTATTACAATCTTCCACGCCGTCCAAGCGTGTGCAGCCGGCTATGCAGGATAAGGTAGCGAATCAACGCAGTGCAAAGCCCGCACCTGCGCAGAGTTTTTCATCGGTCTACGCACAACAACGTTCAACTCACGCTAGTCAGCAGCAAGCGCAGCAGGCTAAGCAGCGTGATGCCGTGGCAGAACAAGATCAACAGCAGGCTGCTCGACACACCACCTCAACGTCGGTGGCGCAGCCGACAAAAGATAAAACTGTTGCTCCGAATAAAGAGCCGGTGAGCTCTGAAAGGGTCGAGACTGAGTCATATCAGAGTGCTAGCGATGCAGAGGTCGAACAGACTGACGCAGTGTCATCGCAGGTTCCGACGGCTCAAACTGAAAAGCCTGAGCAGAATTTACTTGATCCTTTATTGTTGATGGCGATGACAGTGATGCCAACAGACTATGCTGCAGATACAAATACAGATCTGGATCTGGATCTGGATCTTGAGTCTGAAGGTGCAGTAGAAGGATTGTTAAATGCTCCCACAGTCGCTTTGGAGCCTGTCAGTACAGATGCAATAGCCGCGTATCAAAATGAGTTAACTGCGCTGATAGATGAGCCTGTTATTCAGGATTTTGAGTCTCTGCAAGGGCTTGCTATGACTGAAGCGGGTAGCAGTAAAATCACCACAGTAACGGGCGCAACCAATCCAGTGAGCCTCAATGGTGAAGAAGAGCTGAGAGATGTGGATAAGTTGCAGTTTAAAACTGATGCGACGAATACCTCATCAAATACAAATGTGAAAGACGATGTGACAAACGACTCAGGAAAGTCGGTGCTGTTGGGCACCTCATCAGCCAAGTCATTTGATGCTTTTATTGAAAAAACTCATGCAGATAAAAATAGTTCTGAAGGGCTGGCTGAAACACTCAAAGCTGCGCCTGAAACCTTGCTGAATAATAAAGCAGTGACGCCCACTGATGGCATTCGTGCAGATTTACAGCCGCGGGCTGAGCAGTTGTTAACAGCGCAAGGCGTGCGCCAAGTACCGGGTGCTATTTCTATGCAGCAACCGGGTTGGACGCAGGAGGTGACAGATAAAGTGATGTGGATGTCGTCGCAAAACTTGCGTTCGGCAGAAATCAAGTTGGATCCGGCTGAACTGGGGCGCTTGGATATCAAAGTCGATATCACTCAGGATCATACGCAGATCAGCTTTAGCAGTGCCAATGCCGGGGTGCGCGATTCTTTAGAGTCGCAGATGTATCGCTTGCGCGAACTGTTTAATCAGCAAGGTATGCAGAATGTGGATGTGAATGTCTCTGACCAGTCACAGCGTGAGCAGTCTGAGACGCAAGCACAGGCTGCAACTCAAGGCCGTTCAGGTGCAGGCACGGATAACGCTGAGGGCAGCCAGCAACATGTGAGCTCGATTCCTGAGCAGCATGATGGGCGGCTGGGCTTAGTTGACTATTATGCCTAATCAATCCTGCATCCTGTGCTGAGACTGGTAAACTGTTGCATACAATTTTTAAGTAATGGTAGGGATATGGCAAAACAACCTGACACTTTGGGGCCAGCCACAGCAGCACCGAAAAAAAGTAATATAAAAATGATTGTGTTGTTGGTGGTTGCTTTGATCCTAGCAATTGCACTTTCGGTGGCTGGCACTTGGTTTTTCTTAGGACAGTCAGCCGACTCGCCTGAGCGCGAGTCGGCGGTAGAAGTTGTAGTAAAGCAGGCGGCGATTTATGAGGTATTAACCCCTGCCTTTGTGGTGAACTTTAAAAGCCAAGGCAAGCCTCGGTATTTGCAAGTCAGTGTGGCGCTGATGGCGCGTAATAAAGCTGATCTGGATGCATTAAAAGTACATATGCCGACATTACGTAATCAGTTAGTGATGTTGTTTTCCAGTCAAGAGTTTGAAGAGTTGAATACGCCATTGGGTGTTGAGTTACTGAAACAAAAAGCAACCATAGCAGTACAAGAGTTGGCGTTAATCGAAGTGGGTAAGCCAGTGGTTGAGCAGGTGTTATTTACCAATGTTGTCATGCAGTAAAACTTTGATAGGAACAACTTAAAATGGCAGTACAAGATTTACTTTCACAAGATGAAATTGATGCCTTATTACATGGTGTTGATGATGGTCTTGTGGACACCAATGACGACGATGTTCCAAACGCAATTAAACAATATGATTTAACCAGTCAAGATCGTATTGTGCGTGGGCGTATGCCAACGCTGGAAATGATTAATGAGCGCTTTGCGCGCTATACCCGTATCAGTATGTTTAACCTGTTACGACGTTCCGCGGATGTCTCTGTCAGTGGTGTGCAGGTGATGAAGTTTGGCGAGTATGTACACTCCTTGTATGTACCTACTAGTCTGAACCTCGTGAAAATGAAACCTTTGCGTGGTACTGCTTTATTTATTTTAGATTCACGCTTGGTATTTACTTTGGTGGATAATTTTTTTGGTGGCGATGGTCGTCACGCGAAAATTGAAGGCCGCGAGTTTACGCCCACTGAATTGCGTGTGGTACGGATGGTTTTAGATCAGGCTTTTGTGGATTTAGAAGAAGCTTGGCACGCGATTTTAGATGTTAAATTTGAGTATATGAATTCGGAAGTTAACCCCGCGTTGGCGAATATTGTCAGCCCCAGCGAAGTGGTAGTGGTGTCGACCTTCCACATTGAATTGGATGGTGGTGGTGGTGATTTGCATGTGACTATGCCGTATTCCATGATCGAACCTATTCGTGAAATGTTGGATGCGGGTTTTCAGTCGGATGTGGATGATCAGGATGAGCGTTGGAGTAAAGCCATCCGTGAAGATATTTTAGATGTCAAAGTACCCTTGCACTCTACCGTGGTACGTCGACAATTAAAGTTGCGTGATATTTTGAATATGAAACCCGGTGATATTATTCCCGTGGATATGCCTGAGACGATGTTACTGCGCGCCAATGGCGTGCCAACCTTTAAGGTTAAGCTTGGGGCAAATCATGGCAACTTAGCATTACAAATTCTTGGCCCCGTAATTAAAAATCGCTGATTGGCCTGTATTGGCCTGTTGAGAAAAGACTATGAATGACGAAAACGAACAGATTTCCAGTGAAGATCAAGCCTTAGCTGATGAGTGGGCTGCGGCCTTATCTGAGGCGGGCAATGATGCTGATCAAGATGAGATTGATGCCATGTTGGCTGAAAGCTCAGGCCCTGCCAAAGCACCCATGCAAGATTTTCCTGATCAGCCGCATGCTGGTGATGCGATCACCACATTAGGTGGCCCCAACTTAGATGTTATTTTGGATATTCCAGTGAGCATCTCAATGGAAGTTGGCAGTGCCGATATCAGTATTCGTAACTTACTGCAGCTCAATCAAGGCTCGGTAGTGGAACTCGATCGCCTCGCTGGTGAGCCTTTAGATGTATTAGTTAACGGTACTTTGATTGCACACGGCGAAGTGGTTGTTGTGAATGAGAAATTTGGTATTCGTTTGACTGATGTGATCAGTCCGAGCGAGCGCATTAAGAAGTTACAGTAAGCTGATGCGTTTTCTTATCTTGTTAATGCTCAGCAGTTCAAGTGCTTGGGCGGTAGATAACGCCGTCTCTAATAAAATGAGTGAGCCTAAAGCGCAGTCTGTAAGCTCAGGTTTATTGGAAGTCGCACCGGTCAGCGGCCAGTTATTGCAACTGGTGCTGGGTTTGATGCTAGTGATTGGCTTGATTTTTTTACTGGCATGGTTGGTGCGGCGTATTCAACAAAGCCTACCGGTTAAGAGTTCCAATCAAGTGATTTCCTTATTGGCCAGTCAGGCTCTGGGGCCGCGTGATCGTTTGTTGTTAGTGCAAGTGGGCAAGGAACAGATTCTCCTAGGCTTAACCCCCGGTACTATTACGCCTCTGCATGTCTTACAAGAGCCAGTGGATATCAGTGCGCCGGAGGGCAATATGACTTCTGCTTTTGCTCAGCGTTTGGCTAAGGCGTTAAAAACTTCAGCTAAGGATAAGTCATGATCACGTTCATGCTGCGTTTGATACTGGCCAGTGGCTTGCTGTTTCTCACAACAAGTGCGTTTGCGGCGGATAACCCATTATCGATTTCGGCGATTAAATTAACCACGGATGCGGCAGGTCAGCAAGAGTATTCAGTTAACTTACAAATTCTATTGATTATGACTGCGCTGGGCTTTATTCCAGCGTTTGTGATGTTAATGACCTGTTTTACGCGGATTATTATTGTCTTTTCAATTTTAAGACAGGCCTTAGGTTTACAACAAACACCGTCTAATCAGATTTTAGTGGGGCTGACGATTTTCTTAACTTTATTTATTATGGCGCCGGTCTTTGAGCGTATTAATGAAGATGCTTTACAGCCATATTTAAATGAGCAAATTGGCGTGCAAGAGGCGTTAACGGCAGCAGAGCAGCCGATTCGAGGCTTTATGCTAGCGCAAACCCGCGAAACTGATTTAGAGCTGTTTGTGCGCCTGTCTAAACGCACTGATATTGTCTCGGCTGAAGAAACACCGCTGGTGATTTTGATTCCCGCTTTTGTCACTTCAGAGTTAAAAACGGCATTTCAAATTGGTTTTATGATTTTTATCCCGTTTTTGATTATTGACTTAGTAGTGGCCAGTATCTTGATGGCAATGGGTATGATGATGCTGTCACCACTGATTATTTCTTTGCCTTTTAAAATTATGCTGTTTGTATTAATTGATGGCTGGGCGCTGATTATTGGTACCTTAGCCAGCAGTTTCGGCACACTATAGGGAGCCGAGTATGAGTCCTGAAGTTGCTGTAGATTTATTCCGCGAAGCATTGTCGCTGACGGCCTTGGTCGTGGCGGCTATTGTTGTACCCAGCTTGTTGGTGGGTTTGTTAGTGGCGATGTTTCAGGCTGCGACACAAATTAACGAGCAAACCTTGAGTTTCTTACCCAGATTGATGGTCAGTTTCACTACGCTTATTGTGCTGGGACCCTGGCTATTTGAGCGTTGGATGGACTTTACAACACGCCTGATTCATAACATCCCCTTTGTGATAGGTTGAGTTGCCGCGGCTATGCTAGAGCTCAGTGATACACAGATTACGGGCTGGATCAGCAGTTTTTTATTGCCGCTATTTCGTATTGCTGCGGTATTAATGGTGATGCCTATTATTGGCACTCAGTTAGTACCGCAACGTGTGCGCTTATATATGTCGCTGGCGATTACCTTGCTGTTAATGCCGGTATTGCCGGATATGCCGCCGGTGGATGCCTTAAGTCTACAAAGTATTTTGCTCATCGGTGAGCAAATTGTGATTGGCGCAATGCTAGGGTTTTCACTGCAATTGTTTTTCCATATTTTTGTCTTTGCTGGACAGCTGATTTCCATGCAAATGGGGCTGGGTTTTGCCTCGATGATGGACCCTGCAACGGGTGTATCGGTACCTGTACTGGGACAGTTCTTACTGATGCTGGTCAGTTTGCTATTTTTAGCCATGAACGGCCATCTGGTAGTGTTTGATATATTGGCTGAGAGCTTTGTCACCTTACCGGTAGGGCAGGCCTTGAATGTGGATCACTTTGCGCTGTTAGCAGGGCGTTTAAGCTGGGTGATTGGCGCGGCATTGTTATTGTCTTTGCCCGCTGTTAGTGCTTTGTTAGTGATCAATATTGCGTTTGGCGTGATGACCCGTGCTGCACCACAATTGAATATTTTTACTATCGGTTTCCCATTGACCTTAGTGATGGGGTTGATTATTTTCTGGATTTCTACATCAGATATTTTAGCGCAATACCATAGTATTTCCACCGATGCTTTGATGATGTTGCGCAGCCTTGCGCAAGCGCAATAAGGGAGGCTGAGCATGGCTGAAAACGAAAATGGTGCTGAAAAAAGTGAAGACCCTACAGAAAAACGCAAACAAGACTCGCGTAAAAAAGGTGAGATTGCCCGTTCACGTGAGCTCAATACTCTTGCCGTAGTATTAGCCGGTACCGGTGGTTTATTAATGTTTGGCGGTGCGCTGGGTCAGCGTCTGATGCAAGTGATGCAAAAAAACTTCTCCATACCGCGTGAGTTGCTGATGGAGGAGCGCTATATGGCCATCAGTTTATTACAGTCAGCGCAGATGGCCGGTGATGCCTTAATTCCTTTGTTTTTTCTATTATTGGTTGCCGCTATTGTCGGGCCTGTGGCTTTGGGTGGTTGGTTGTTTTCTATGGAGTCGCTGGCTCCTAAATTCAGCCGAATGAATCCTATGGCTGGCATTAAGCGCATGTTCTCAATGAAGTCGATTGTTGAGCTGCTCAAGGCTTTGGGTAAGTTTTTTATTGTCTTAGCCGTGGCGCTGTTTGTATTGTTACGGGCGCGTAAAGAGTTGATTCAAATTGCTGGTGAGCCATTGGAAATGGCTATCTTGCACAGTATGCAGATCGTGGGCTGGAGTGCTTTATGGTTGGCTTGCGGTTTGATTATTATTGCTGCTATTGATGTGCCCTTTCAGATTTGGGAAAGTAAGCAAAAACTGAAAATGACCAAGCAAGAAATACGTGATGAATATAAGGACTCTGAAGGCAAGCCTGAAGTCAAGGGTCGTATACGCCAAATGCAGCGTGAAATGGCCGAGCGACGCATGATGAGTTCGGTGCCTGAAGCCGATGTGATTATTACCAACCCAACCCACTTTGCTGTAGCACTTAAGTATGATTCAGAGAATGGCCAGGCACCCGTTTTACTGGCCAAAGGTGCTGATTACACGGCATTAAAAATTCGTGAAATTGGCAATGAACATAAAATTGTTTTGCTTGAATCACCCGCTTTGGCACGAGCGGTATACTACTCCACAGAGCTTGATCAAGAAATTCCCGCAGGTTTGTATATGGCAGTGGCCCAAGTCTTGGCCTATGTGTATCAACTGCGTCAATTCCATGCGGGTAAAGCGAAAAAACCATCGATGCTAAAAGAGCCTAATATTCCAGATGATTTACGCAGGGACGAATAGTGTTAAATCCACTAGACAGCAAGCTCGCTGCCAGTTCTGCTAGTGTTTAGAAGGGTTTTAGATTTTAGTGACTGTAGTTGAAATCTTGCAATTCTATCGGCTAAGTCCTAGCGCATCACTGTGCAGCGCTATTGAAGAAGCAAGAATCTATCATAAGGGGCATGCATGAAACTGTTGGTCGTTGAAGATGAGGCGTTATTACGTCACCACTTATATACACGACTTGGAGAGCACGGCCATGTGGTTGATGCCGTGGCTAACGCTGAAGAAGCGTTATACCGAGTCAGTGAATATAATCATGACTTAGCCATTATCGATCTAGGCTTGCCAGGAATGAGTGGTTTAGATTTAATTTTGGAGCTGCGTCGCCAAGGCAAAAAGTTTCCGATTTTGATTTTAACAGCACGGGGTAATTGGCAGAACAAAGTTGAAGGTTTAGCGGCTGGCGCAGATGACTATGTAGTGAAACCCTTTCAATTTGAAGAGCTTGAAGCTCGCTTAAATGCCTTATTGCGTCGCTCTTCAGGTTTTGTGCAGTCAACCATTGGTGCCGGTCCTCTAGTGCTGGATTTAAACCGTAAGCAAGCAGTTTTATTTGATGAGCCGCTGGCATTAACGGCATATGAGTACCGTATTCTTGAGTACTTAATGCGTCACCACCAGCATGTGGTTTCTAAAGATCGGCTGATTGAGCAGCTGTATCCAGACGATGAAGAGCGTGATCCTAATGTAATTGAAGTCTTGGTGGGACGTCTGCGTCGTAAGCTTGAGGGTGAGACAGCTTTTAAACCCATTGAAACCGTGCGCGGGCAGGGCTATTTGTTTACTGAAGTCTGCCGTTAAATGAGTTGAGTTAAGCTATGTATACACCAAAGAAAATCAGAGTGTCTTCGTTACGAATGCGCTTGATGGTGGGCGCTGCTGTGACTGTCTCATTGTTTATGCTGGCTTTGTTTCCAGCGTTACAACAAGTGTTTACCTCAGCTTTAGAAGAGTCGATTGAACAACGCCTAGCTGCTGATGCCAGTGCCTTGATTTCTGCTGCCCGCATTTCTAAAGGGCAGTTGCGCATGCCAGAAAAACTACCTGATGAAGAGTTTGATATTCTTCCTGCGCGCCAGTTGGGCTTTATTTACGATAATAAAGGCACGCTACTATGGCGCTCACGCAGTTCAAATAATGTCAGCATCAACTATCAGCCGAAGTATGACGGGCACGGGCATGAGTTTTTGCGTGCACAAGATAATGATGGGCGTGAATTTTTTATTTATGATGTTGAGGTTGATTTGCTCAGAGGTCAGAGCGCCGACTTTAGTATTGTCACCATGCAGCCGGTCAGTGATTATCAAACCATGTATGACAATCTGCGTCAGCAGTTATATGTGTGGCTGGGCTTGGCATTATTACTATTGCTGGGCTTTTTATGGCTGGGACTAGGCTGGGGCATTCGCAGTTTACGCAGTTTAAGTGCTGAGTTGGATGAAGTGGAAACGGGGCAGCGCGAATCATTAAGTGATGAGCATCCGCGCGAATTGCTGCGTTTAACCCGCTCTTTAAACCGTTTGCTGGAAAGTGAGCGTCAGCAGAGTGAGCGCTATCGCCATTCTTTAGATGATTTAGCGCACAGCTTAAAAACACCCTTGGCGGTTTTGCAAAGTGTTGGTGAAGTGTTATCTGAGCAGCCCAGTAATATTGAGCAAGGGCGAACTTTACACGGTCAAGTCAACCGTATGAGTCAACAGATCAGCTATCAGCTGCAACGGGCCAGCTTACGCAAAAGTGGCTTATTGCGTTATCAAGTGAAGCTTGCCCCTTTGTTAGAGAGCTTAATTGAAGCCTTGGATAAGGTCTATCGTGATAAGTGCGTGCGCGTGACCCAGGTCTTTGCAGCTGAATTGTGGGTGCCGGTCGAGCAGGGTGCATTACTTGAGTTGTTGGGTAATGTTTTAGAGAACGCTTATCGATTATGTATTACACAAGTGCGTATCAGTGCACAACTGAGCGCAACCCATTGTGAGCTTGTGGTGGAAGACGATGGGCCTGGTGTGCCTGAGCATCAACGAGAGCGCATTCTAAAACGCGGTGAGCGTTTGGATACGCAATACCCAGGGCAGGGCATTGGGACCGCTGTGGTCAAAGATATTATTGATAGCTATGGTGGGCAGTTGTTTGTTGAAGACTCGGAATTAGGTGGTGCACAATTTCGAATTATCTTCCCGCTGAATTAACGTTAATCGCTTTGTATTGAGTTTAGCGTTGTATGCTTTTATTAAGATAGATGAGCTTAGCACTGCAGCTTTGACATCTATATTGCATGCCTTTGTTAATGCGCGCATGGCGCTGAGCACTGAGGGCAAAAGGCTCGCGTTCTTTGCATTGGCAGCGATAGAGGTAATGCGCCTTGGGCGTGCGCTGGACTACATAATTGTGACAGCGATTGGCCGGCAGTTGATAGATATTGTGCATAATCGCCTGCCACTCTGGGCCGTGCGCGCGAATAGATCGACCGTAGACCGCATAGGACACCAGATGTGCCACTTCATGGGCAACGGTATGCAGTAGAAAGTGCTTACAGTTTTCTTGGTATAAAAGTGGGTTAAAACGTAAACGATTTTCACAGATATGGGCTACGCCGGCTTTTTGCCCACGCAGTTTAAAACTGATCTCAGGGCGTTTAAATACGCAGTTAAAGTGGCGCTCTGCAGCTTGGTAGCAGCTTTCAACACGTTGTTGGATTAAGTCAGGCATGCTTCGGTTACATTAGGCAGGTTATTGCAGATAGAGCATTGAGCATAGCAAGCTGTGAGTCAGTAATCAGGTGCTTTTATAACGCCTCACTTGCCGTTAGAGCAAGTGAGGCGAGTTGCGGCTTAGATTTAGACTCTAAATTGTTCCAGCTGACGGCTGAGTTCTACGGCCAACATATTCAGTTGTTTGCTGGATTTGGTCAGTTGGTGGGCAGCTTGGTTACTGGCTTGGGATAAGCTGGCAACTTCGGTGACGTTTTGATTGATTTCCTCAGCCACATGCGATTGTTGCAGGGTTGAGCTGGCAATGGATGCGTTGAGTTCATTGATCATATGCAGTGCATGACTGATGCTGGTCAGACTCGTGTGCGCTTGGTGCGCTTGTTCTACAGTCGCGTGCGCAGTCTCGCTACTTTCACCTATCACCCGCACTGCTGCTTGTGAATTATGCTGCAAGCTTTCAATCATGGTTTGCACTTCATCAGTGGATTGCTGCGTACGTTGTGCCAGCAGGCGCACTTCATCAGCAACAACCGCAAAGCCACGACCTTGCTCACCGGCTCGCGCGGCTTCAATGGCAGCGTTTAATGCCAAGAGGTTAGT
>LFRM01333576.1_pt1 | contig 14920 bp, 16 predicted proteins | sample 618341 | NCBI WGS metagenome assembly LFRM01 (sample SAMN03654438, study PRJNA283298) | anaerobic digester metagenome | isolation source: pool of bioreactors CSTR01a, CSTR02a, and CSTR03a thermophilic anaerobic... | place: Denmark: Kgs. Lyngby | collected 2014-05-21 | reverse complement strand
TGGAAAGAGCCGTCAGTGTTAACAATGCTTAAGCCTCCGCTTGAAACATAAAGTATTTGCATCCCGTTTGGTGCAAAACTTGGAGAAAGATCATTGGGTCCGGAAGTAAGGGTTTGATCCGAGCCACTTCCAAGCCCTTGCAGGGCGATGGAGTATGAGCCTCCTCTTAGACTAGAATATACCAGTTTTGTGCCATCTGGTGAAATTTTTCCAGAGACGTTTTGTGAGCCGTTGAAGGTGATTCGACTGGCACCACCCCCACCCAGGCCAGTGCGGTAAATTTGTGCACTGCCGCCACGGTCACTGGTAAAGATGAGACCGCTGCCATTCGGGAAGTAGAAAGGCTCGGTATCGATCTCGGCTGAATCAGTGATTTTACGGGCATTGGAGCCACCTGTGGCACTGATTTGGTAGATGTTTGAAAGCGCATTCATACTAAGCGCCACGGCAAGCTGGCTGCCGTCTGGGGACCATGCCGGGGCACTGTTATTGCCTTTGAAGTTGGCGACAGCCTGGCGTGAACCGGTAGCCAGGTTTTGCACATAAACAACGGGTTTGCCGGTTTCAAAACTGACATAAGCCAGCTTTGAACCATCAGGAGACCAGGCGGGGGAAATGATGGAGCTGGGTGAGTTGACAACGACTTTTCTGTTTTCACCATCGGCATCGGCTACGACCAATTGTTGCCCCGTTGCATAGGCGACTCGTGTTGCGAAAATGCCACGAACGCCCGTCATTTTTTCGTAAATCGCATCGGCAATTTTATGGGCCAGGCGACGCATTTGGGGTTCTGTAATATTTTTAGCTTCTAACGGTGCTTTCAGGGCCGTGTCAGTCAGCTGGTAATTGGCGGTTGTGCCGCTGATTGAACCATAGGCAACCGTTGTTGCGCCCAGTGTGGAAAGGGCGGCCCAGTTAGGGGTGCCACTTGAGTCGATGGTAAGGGCCTGGGTACGGGTAACCTCAAACTGTCCGGAGCGGATCAGATCGGCGCTGATGATATCGGCAATTTCTTTGCCATTGGGTCCGGCAAAATCGGCAATGACGACAGGAAATTTATTGGAAGTACCTGAACCTTGCAGGGCGACCTGAACCTGGGCTTGGGCAAAATTGCCCAGATGCAGGAAACATGCAAAAACAAGGAACAGAAAAAAACGGTGCATGAATGCGAGCCGGCCTTGGCCGGTATTCCGCATGCTGCGATTATCAAGGGTTGCAGTCATAGCACATCTCCTTAGTCAGAAAAAAGTAAGAGTTATCGTGGTGTGTAGGTATAGGGACCCGTCACAAATGTATTTCCTGATGGCGGCTTTGGAAATGGGTCGCATGCCATCAGGGCTTTTTGTACAGCGGCATCAAACGCGGGATTGCCTGAGCGTTTTGTTATTTTGGCTGATTTTGGCTTGAATGAGGCGTCAAAATCAACACGATAGGTTAATTCCAGTTTGGCATTGCCATTAAAACGCAAGCGGGGCTGCACGCACTGTTGTACTTGCCTGGCGTAGGCTGAATTGCCGCCACCACCGCCTATCTGGTTTCGGTTGCTGGCTCCGCCCTTGATGCCCGCGGCACTGGCAATGTCGCCACGCATGGCAGCACGCAAGGCTTCACCTTGTGATTCGGCTTTCTGCTTGGCTTGTGCCGCTTTTTTGGCATCGGCTTTTGCTTTAGCCAATGCTTTTTCTTTTTCCTGTTTGGCCTTGGCTTCTGCCAGTGCCTTGGCTTTATTTGCAGCCTCTTCCTTGGCCTTGGCTTCTGCCAATGCTTTGGCCTTGGCTTCGGCTTCCTGTTTAGCCTTGGCTTCGGCCAGCGCCTTGGCTTTTTTATCGGCCTCTAGTTTGGCAGCTTTTGCTTCAGCCAGCGCTTTCACGCGGGCGGCTTCAAGGGCTCGTGTTTCAGCCAGCGCTTTTTCGCGGGCTTCTTTGGCTGCCCTGGCGTCTGCCAATGCTTTTTGGCGCTGTTCCTCCTGTGCCTGCTGACGTTTCTTTTCTATGGCAATTTCAGGGTCTTCCTGCTGCTGGGCGTTGGCTACTGGCTGCCGGGGAGCAGGAGGGGGTTCGGGTGCCTGTGCTGCTTCGGGTTCGGCCTGTGGCTCCTGTACTTCCGGTTCTTCAGCGGGAGGATCAATATCTTCATCGCTTGTGGTATCTTCTTCTGCCAGTTCCTGGGATTGTGTTTGTGCCGGGGCCTTAAGTACCTGTTCCGTACCCTCTGTCCATAACTCCAATTGTATGGGGCCGGTAGGGGCCTCGGGAGAGGCCAGCAGACTGACGATAAGTGCGATCACTAACAGGCTATGAAGCGTCAGGGCGCCGATAAGCCCTTTGCGGTCGTCGGACTGCTCATAGAACTCGTTAGGATTTTCAGTGTGTTTCATGAAAATAGGTCGTGTTAATCAGGCAATCTTAATTTGAGGAGTTTTCACTGTTTTGGTTCACCAATAAACCAAGGCGGTTCAGGCCATTGCTACGCAGGGTATCCATGACTTTGACGACATCTTCATAGGGCACTTTTCCATCGGCGGCAATAATGACGGGTGTGTCCGCCTGAACCAGTGCCTGTACCTCAGAAAGCAAATTGTCTTTTTCAATTTTCTGGAAGGTATTGCCGGCTTCACGCAGGCGAATGGAAACGTCGCCGTTTTCGGCTAGCTCGATTTCAACCGGTGTTGACGGAACCGTTGCTGCCTGGCCAACCGATGGCAGGTTGATCAGGCCTGGTGTGATCATGGGGGCGGTTACCATGAAAATAACCAGCAATACCAGCATGACGTCGATATAGGGAACCACGTTCATTTCATTTTTCATTCGACGGCCGCGTCGATGGCTATTTCTTCTGGAAGACATGATTAGCGTACCTGACGTTGCAAAATATTCAGAAACTCATCAATGAAGCTGTCAAAACGGCTGGCAAGTTTGTCAATGTCGTTTGAAAAGTGGTTGTAGGCAATGACAGCGGGAATGGCGGCAAACAGGCCGATTGCCGTGGCGATAAGTGCCTCGGCAATGCCTGGGGCAACCGCGGCAAGGGTTGCCTGTTGAGCGGTTGAAAGCCCGATGAAAGAGTGCATGATGCCCCAAACAGTGCCTAACAGGCCGATATATGGGCTGACCGAACCGGCTGAAGCCAGAAAGTTGAGGCGTGAATCAAGCAGGTCCAGTTCGCGCTGGTAGGTAGCTCGCATGGCGCGGTTGGGACCGTCCATTAGCGCATTGATATCGGTGTTGCCGGTACGGCGGGCTTTCATGAATTCGCTCATGCCCGCTTCGAAAATACGGGCCAGTGCACCATGCTCATCGGTGTTGCGGGTGATGGACTGGTGTAAAGAAGACAGGTCGCCGCCTTTCCAGAAAGCATTTTCAAATTCACGTGTTTGTGACAGCGTACGTTTTAAGGTTAGCCGTTTGCTAATGATGTAAGTCCAGGAGACCACCGAGATGGCCAGCAGGATAAGCATAACGATTTGTACGGGGATGCTCGCATTGACTATCAGCGAGAAAATTGACATCTCATCTTGAACGGGTTGCATAATAAAGTATTAGTCCTGCACGGAAATTAATAAGGTTCTGACTGAAGGAGGTATGGCCGCAGGCCGGAAAGTTTGATTGTTGACGCAACATATTTTAATGGTGCTTTCAACCAGTAGCCGGGAGTCTCGTTCTGCCCATTGTACGAAGGTGGCAGAAGCGTCACCGACTTTGGTGATTTTGCTTTTAATAAAAATCAGGTCATCAAGCCGGGCGGGTTTTTTGTAGTTCAGCTGGGTGTTGACAACCACAAAAATGCGGTTGTCGCTGCAGGCCAGCGCTGATTGATTAACACCCAGATGGCGCAGCCATTCGGTGCGGGCCCGCTCAAAAAACTTTAAATAGTTGGCGTAAAAAACAACACCTCCGGCATCCGTGTCTTCGTAGTAAACCCGGATGGGGAGCGTAAATTGCCTGTTGTCTTGTTTTTCAGACATGTAAAGCCCTGATAAATCAGTGAATTATAGCGTATTTTTAAGGTTTTCAAACAAGGATAAAACGTAAGCGTTTACTTCTGCCACAGGGACTTTGACTGCCTCTGCCTTGCTGCGTTCCTGGACCTCGATAACGCCGTCCTTGAGTCCGCGATCGCCAATGGTAACCCTGATTGGCACGCCAATCAGTTCCCACTCCGAGAACATGACACCTGGTCGAGCATCACGATCGTCAAGTATAACGTCTATATTGTTTTGTTTCAGTGTTTCGTAAAGTGCTGTGGCTTCATTGCGAATTGTTTCGCTTTTTCCCCAGCCCACCGGGCAAATGACAACCTCGAAGGGGGCCATGGCGATTGGCCAGATAATACCTTTTTCATCATGGTTCTGTTCAATCGCGGCGGCCGTGATACGGCTGATACCAATACCGTAGCAGCCCATTTGCAAGGTTTCGGGTTTGCCGTTTTCGTTCAGGAAGGTGGCTTTCAGTCCTGACGAGTATTTGTCACCCAGGAAAAAAACATGCCCCACCTCAATGCCACGCTGGATCGCCAGGTTGCCGGGCTCTCCAATGGCCGGGTCTCCTGCAATCACATTACGCAAATCGGCTACCTCGGGTTCGGGCAGGTCACGACCCCAGTTGATGCCTGTGATGTGGTAAGGCGCTTTATTGGCACCACAAATAAAGTCGGACATATTGGCAACCGTGGTGTCAACAATGATATTGACGGGTTTGACGGTATTGAGCGGCCCAAGATAACCGGGCTCTGAGCCAAAATATTCAAGAATTTCTTCTTCAGTGGCCAGACGGAAGCCGTTTTTGAATGCCGGTAACTTGCCGATCTTGATTTCATTGACTTCATGGTCGCCACGCACCATGAGCAGCCATACTTTGGCAGGGCCCTCTTCAGGCGTGGTTACAAATACCACTGACTTGACGGTTTTGTCCAGGCCTACCCCCAGTTGTTGTGCGACCAGTTCGCATTTGTTGGCGTTGGGTGTTTCAATTTCCTGCAGCGCCTGGGTTGGCGCTTCGCGTTTTGCAATCAGGCAGGGCGCTTCGGCCAATTCTATGTTGGCTGCATAGTCGGAATCGGGGTTGTACACAATAAGGTCTTCGCCGGTCTCGGCAATGACCTGAAATTCATGACTGCGTGAGCCGCCAATAGAGCCTGTGTCGGCAGCCACGGCCCGGAAAGTAAGGCCAAGACGCTTGAAAATGCGCATGTAAGCGTTAAACATAATGTCGTAACTGGCAAGGGCGCCGGCTTCATCGCGATCGAAAGAGTAGGCGTCTTTCATGGTGAATTCACGGCCTCGCATCAGGCCAAAGCGGGGGCGCCGTTCGTCACGGAACTTGGTTTGGATGTGGTAAAAATTAACGGGTAGTTGCCGGTAACTGTGAATTTCATTACGGGCAATGTCGGTAATGACTTCTTCAGAGGTGGGTTGCAGCACAAAGTCGCGCTGATGGCGATCCTTGATGCGCAGCAGTTCAGGGCCGTATTCTTCCCAGCGGCCGGATTCAATCCAAAGTTCTGCGGGCTGTACAACAGGCATCAGCAGCTCAATCGCGCCGGCGTTGTTCATTTCCTCACGAACAATCGCCTCTACTTTGCGCATGATTTTCAGGCCCAATGGCATGTAGGTATAAATGCCGCCAGCGTGTTTGCGAATCATGCCGGCACGGGTCATTAATTGATGACTGGCGATTTCGGCTTCTGTTGGGGCTTCTTTTAAGGTATTTAAGTGAAATTTGGATGCTAACATGGTTACAGACTCAATAGATACGTATAATCAACTAAATTGTATTTGAAAATGGGGGTGGCCGCATGCTGGATCGCGAAGGCTACCGTCCCAATGTTGGTATTATCCTTGTTAATCAGAAGAATGAGGTGTTCTGGGGTAAAAGAATTCGAGAGCATTCATGGCAGTTTCCGCAAGGTGGCATTAATCATGGTGAAAGCCCTGTGCAGGCCATGTTCCGTGAACTTCATGAAGAAGTTGGTCTGAAACCAGAGCATGTACGAATATTGGGACGAACACGTAATTGGTTACGGTACAACGTACCGGATAATTTTGTGCGACGCGAGTCGCGAGGATATTATAAGGGGCAAAAGCAGATTTGGTTTTTATTACGTTTGGTGGGTAAAGATTCTGATGTCAGTTTACGGGCAACCAATCATCCGGAATTTGATGCCTGGCGCTGGAGCCGGTACTGGGTTCCCCTTGATGCGGTAATAGAATTCAAGCGTGAAGTATATATGCAGGCACTGAATGAGTTGTCGAAAATCATTTTTCGCAATCCGTCAGAAACCCGCCTTTCAAGACCTCGACAGTTCTACGGTCGCAAATCCCAGGCTGGGCGTGGCAAAAAAACAGATACAGGTAATATCCAAAAACCGGAGAAAGCAAAAATCCCGTTGGGTGTTGAATAACGTGTAATTTGTTTATCACTAACTGGCTGGTGCTATTCAAATGGTACCAGCCGTTTTTTATTGTGATGGTTAAAATTGTTGTTTTATTGCATTGAAAACAACGAAAATGAAAAAATCATCAAATAAGCAAAAATAGGACTTGTGTTTTTTTATGATGGGATTATAATTTCATCTTCTTCGCGAAACGCAGTAAAAAGCAAATCGCAAGCAAGTGCCCAGGTGGCGGAATTGGTAGACGCACTAGGTTCAGGTCCTAGCGGGAGCAATCCTGTGGAAGTTCGAGTCTTCTCCTGGGCACCATTGATTGTATTTTAATAAAAAAATAAAAAAGCAATTAATGTAAATTTCATCTTTCATTGTTTTTCACTGTTAAATATTTTACACAGCAATAGCTGATATACAGCTATTGCATTGTCACATTCATTTTCCCTTATGTATTCCAGGCCTTGGCCACCAGTTCGCTGTAATGCACAGGTGTGTGTCCAATCAGGGCTTCAAAATCAGCGCAGCTGTCTTCATTGTTCGTGGCTAGCATGGTCATGGTTTCAGTGCACCAGGGAACGCCGGGAACCAGGTCTCCCAGGCGGGCGCTCAGGGTGCTTAGGCTGTCTGGCAAAGGAAGAACGCTGGCCGGGCGTCGGCCACATTGTTGCCGCAGGCTGGCAATGAAGTCACTCATGAGCACCGGTTCTGCTCCCGTGCAGCTGATAATTCCCTGTTGAACAAAAGAGGGGCCCAGAAAGGCGACAATGGCTTCAGCCAGATTAAGCACGGAAACCGGCTGGACACGTGCACGCAATACCGGTTTGGGCAAAACCAGAAAAGGCAGCCTGGCCAAATTCATGAATAGTGCACTGCTGGCGCCACCTTTGCCAAATACAATGCTGGGGCGCAATATGTTGTGGCTTATTTTTCCACTGTCAGCCAGAGTCATAAGATGATGGTCGGCAGCCCGTTTGGTGCGGGCGTATTGCGTTTGGCTGGTTTCGGCGCCAAGGGCTGAAATTTGTATGACTTTTTTAATATTTGCCTGAACACAGGCATCCCATAAGGCGATGGGGGTGTGTTGATGCACAGCCTCTATAGGACGCGAACTTGATGTGCGCAACACGCCAACCGCATTGATGACGGCATCTACATTGTCAAGTCGGGGCAACCAGGCCTGGGCGGTGGTGTCTTTGGCGTAGTCAACAACCACGCTTTTGGGCAAGGCGTCTGCATGGCGTGACGAGACGCCGGCAATCACCTCGTGCCCCGCCTGTTTTAGTGCGCGGGAAATGTTTCCGCCAATAAAGCCTTTTGCACCACATACAAGCACTTTCATAATGATTCTCCAGTTTGTTTGTGATTGATTATGACTAAAGTGATAATAAATATTCTTAATTCTAGGGTCAATGTCTAATTATATTTCCATTAATGGAAATATAATTGCAACAATCGCTATTTTTCTATCACGTTTACCGCTTCATAATAAACCCATCAAATCAACTTTCCCGAAATTTTACACATCGGTATGAAACTTGATTTTTATTGAAAGTCATTAATATTTTGGAGTTTATTATGAAAAACATCATTAAAGTCGCCTTTGTTGCCACTACTCTTGCCGCGGGTGCTGTGCATGCCGCAGCCTTGAGTGAGTCTGATTATCCGTTTGTGCCCAATGCCGCAAGTATCGATGCAGGACAAAAAGTCGAACAGCGCATGACTAAAGAGTCTTCTTCTCCGTCGGTTGCGGTAAACAGTACCAAAACCCGTGAGGTGGTGATGCAGGAGCTGGTTGAGTACAAACAGAGCCAAGGTGATGATTTTATTTCATATTGATCAGTTTTGTGCCTGGCAGGCGTTAACATTTTTTGACGCTAAGGCCTTGATTGTATGGTGAAAAAAAAGTCGTGCCATTTTGGGTGGCACGACTTTTTTTATGCATGGATGGTGCTTATCAAGGTTTCAGGCGGGAAATGAGGCTGGAGGTATCCCACCGGTGACCACCTTTTTGTTGTACTTCAGCATAAAACTGGTCGACCAAGGCCGTTACCGGTAGCAAAGCCCCGTTGCGCTTGGCTTCATCCAGGACCAGTCCCAGGTCTTTGCGCATCCAGTCTACGGCAAAGCCAAAATCAAATTTATTTTCAATCATGGTTTTACCACGGTTATCCATTTGCCAGCTTTGGGCTGCGCCTTTGCCTATCACATCCAGTACGGCATACATATCAAGACCTGACCGCTCTCCGAAGGCAATGGCTTCCGACAGGCCCTGGACCAGGCCGGCAATGCAAATCTGGTTGACCATTTTGGCCAGTTGGCCGGCACCGGGTTCACCCAAAAGGGTAATCGCACGTGAGTAGGGTTTTGCAACCGCCTGGATTTTGTCGAAAACAGCTGGTTCGCCACCGCACATGACAGTAAGCACGCCGTTGACAGCGCCCGCCTGCCCGCCAGAAACGGGGGCATCGATAAATTCCAGCTGTTTTTCTTTGGCTAATTGATATAGTTCGCGCGCAACATCGGCAGAGGCCGTGGTGTGATCAACAAAAACGGCACCTGGTTTCATGCCATTGAAAGCGCCCGTTTCTCCCAGGACAACGCTACGCAGGTCATCATCATTGCCCACGCAACAAAAAACAGCATCGGCGTCTTTGCTGGCCTGTGCCGGAGTAGGAGCCCATGATCCGCCAAACTCGGCAGCCCAGCTTTCGGCTTTGGCGGTGGTGCGGTTGTAGACGCAAACCTTGTGACCCGCCCTGGCCAGGTGACCAGCCATGGGAAAGCCCATAACGCCCAAACCTATAAAAGCCACATTGATGGCAGGGGTCGTTTCGTAAGATTTTTCGGTAATTGATGCCATGGCAATCCTGTTGATGTCAAAATGGAAAAAACACTTGAAAGATTAATATACCTTAATATTAAAAAATCCGGTTTGTGGTTTTGAATACAGGGTAAAATCAATATCTTCTTATTTTTAATCCAGTGCGTTTACTTGTAAGCGCGCCTTTTGTACTGAATACGATATCACTATGTTGCAAGACTTAGATCAGTATGCTGCTCGTGTCGGGCAAGTGGTTCAATTATCACGCAGTTTAATGGCTGAGCGTCAGTCCATTGCCACACGGCTGGAGTTGGCCGAAAAGGCCCGTGACTCATACCGCGATCAATTCCAGGCCCGTGAGGACGAGTTCAAGAGCATTATGCAGCGCCTGGATAACCATGAGCAGGAAGTGGGTGAAATCCGTGCCAAGGCTGAGCATGAGAATGTTCGGTTAAAATCCGAGCTCGAAAGTGCGCAACAGGAAATTGCCCGGTTGCAGATCGATATGGCCAAGGCGCAAAGCGAGCTGGCTGCTTTTCGTGAGGGAGCCATGAAGGCACGTGATCGTGTAGAACACGTGTTGGCCAATTTGCCTGGTGCTGTTACGGAAGGAGCTAAATAATGGAACGGGTCAATGTATCAATTCTGGGGCGTGAGCTTTCTCTTGCCTGCCCTTCTGAAGAACGGCAAAAGCTGGTAGAGGCCGTCAGGCATGCAGATCAGCTTATGCTCAAAATCAAAGGCTCTGGCAATGCATCGGTTAGCAATGAGCGTATTGCGATCATGGCATGTATTCAAATGGCTTCCGATCTTTTGTCTGTGAGGGCGGTTGACGGGCCTTTTGCTGGTGTACAATACGGTGACTTCAAGAAAAAAATTGAGGAACTCAATACTTTGCTTGATGATGGAATTAATGAATTAAAAGGCTTGTAAAAGTCAGGCTGGAAAACAAGTTTTAGTGTATTATCAATTTACACGAAAGGTTGTCCCTGCGGTATTCGTGACTTGGCTTATCATCTCTTACCTATGCTTATGGCATCAGGTTATCGGATTATGAAGTGGGTGTGAGCGTCTCTCGTCAGACGAACCCGAAGCTTTATTGATGGTGACCAATCTTGAACTTTAGGGTTCGAGGTGCCGGCCTAGACGGTACATGCGGGGCATTTAATGAAAAGCGGATCTTGTATTTCAAGATCCGCTTTTTTGTTTGGTATAGGCCTTTTCTTATTGGTCAGTTTGTTTTTTTTGCGCTGCTTATATACAACCAGATACCTGCCAGAATCATGGGAATCGACAGCCATTGCCCCATACTGAGCCCCAGTGCCAGGAAGCCCAGGTAACTGTCGGGTTCACGTGTATATTCGGCAATAAAGCGAAAAACGCCATATCCCATCAGGAAAACGGCACTGACTTGACCAACGGGTCTTTTCTTGCCTGAAAATAACCACAGGATGATAAATAATAGAATCCCTTCGAGCAGCATCTGGTAAATTTGTGAAGGGTGGCGGGGAATATTGCCGGCACCTGGAAAAATCATGGCCCAGGGGACATCGGTCGGGCGGCCCCAAAGTTCACCGTTAATGAAATTGCCCAGACGTCCGCAGGCCAAACCCAGTGGCACCAAGGGGGCGATGAAATCGGTCACTTCGAAAAAAGTCTTGCCTACTTTACGGCCAAACAGATACATGGCCAGTAACACGCCAAGAAGCCCGCCATGAAAAGACATACCGCCGTCCCAGATCGAGAAGATTTCCAGTGGATGTGCAAGGTAAAAAGAAGGTTGGTAAAACAGGATATAGCCAAGGCGACCACCCAGGATGACGCCCAGTACACCATAAAAGATCAGATCTTCAAAGCGTTGTTGGGTCAGGTCAATCATGCCTTTTTTTATGCGGTATCTGCCCAGTATCCATACCAGGGCAAAGGCAAGCAAGTACATCAGCCCATACCAATGGACTTTTAATGGGCCAATTTCGATGGCAACAGGATTGATTTCGGGAAATGGGATCATGTGTTCGGTTCTGTTGTATGGGAATGAGAAATAATTGGTTCAGTCAATTTTCTGGATACAATAGCATTATCGCAGTTAAAAAAGTATAAAGTGTTGTGGCGAATGTTCCGGAAGTTGTCGTGTAAATACATTTAATTGTTTAAATTTTAATTATGTTTGGGTTGAATATGTGGCGTTCGCTGGGTAAATGGTGTTTTTTATTAATGATGTGCGGGTCAACGGCCGTTTATGCTTCCGGTCAGCTTGATGGGGCAAAACTGGCGCAGGAAAAAGTTTGCCTGGGTTGTCACCAGGTGGAAAAGGCCCGGGTAGGGCCACCGTTCAAAGCCATAGCCCAACGCTACCAGCAGGCCAGCGATGAAATTGAAGTCTATCTGGCTCAGGCAATTCGCCAGGGGGGGCGAGGTCGATGGGGGGTCATTCCCATGCCAGCCCAGCCACAAATCAGTGAGGAAGACGCATTGACGATTGCCCGATGGATTCGGGGTTTGAGTTTGGAGGGGGCGACTAATGAATAATACATTAACAGAAACAGCGGTATTGGGAGGTGGTTGCTTCTGGTGCACCGAGGCGGTTTTTTTACGTCTGCGCGGTGTGATTGATGTGCAGTCGGGTTATTGTGGTGGCCATGTGGATAATCCCAGTTACGAGCAGGTGTGTGAAAAAAATACCGGTCATATTGAAGTGGTGAAAATTGAGTTTAATCCACAGGAAATCGGTTTTGATGACTTGTTGACGGTTTTTTTTGAAACGCATGACCCGACCACGCCCGATCGTCAGGGAAATGATGTGGGGCCGCAATATGCGTCGGCCATTTTCTTACAGAACCCCGGGCAGGAGGCCGTTGCCCGTTCACACATAGAACGGCTGCAAGAACAGTTTGCTTTGCCGGTGGTTACCAAGTTGTTGCCCAAGGCGCAATTCTGGCCAGCCGAAGCCTATCATGACAATTATTTTGCCCGTAATCCCAATCAGCCTTATTGCGCTTTTGTGGTGTCTGAAAAAGTAAACAGGTTCATGAAACATTTTCCCGATAAATTGAAGGCTTTTTGATGTGGCAGGCATGCTGCTGTCTTATAAAAAAAGCCCGGTTTTTACCTGTTAACGACATAATCACTGCGTGAACTGGTTTTATGAGGGCTTTATATTAATGAAAGGGCGATTGACCACATAATCATACCGGTGCCTATATCCAGTATTTGCCAGGCCCTTGCCCTTTTGAACAAAGGTTGCAGCAAACGGGCACCATAGCCCAATGAAAAGAAAAACAAAAGGGATGCCAGGCTGGCGCCTAGGAAAAAGTTCAGGCCCTTGCCCGGGTAGCGGGTAGAAACAGAACCGATCAAAAGCAGGGTGTCCAGGTAGACATGCGGATTCAGCCAGGTAAAGGCCAGGCAGATTAATAGTGTTTTTTTCAGGCTGCTGGGTGTGTTGATCTGGCTTGCATTCAAGCTGCTTTGCCCTTTGAGGGCGGAAATGAAATTCATGAGTCCATAAAAAAACAGGAAAGCGGCACCGGCATAGCGGATGGTGGCCAGCCAGAAACCGGATTGGGACAAAACCACGCTAAAACCGGCAACACCTATGCCAATAAGCGTTGCGTCAGAAATGGCGCAAATCAGGCATACCCAGAAAACATGTTCAGCCTTAAGGCCCTGGCGAAGAATAAACGCGTTTTGCGAACCAATGGCTAAAATAAGGGAAAGTGAGAGCAGGAATCCTGCAAAAAGAGCGCTCATGGGGAAATCGAATGGGATATAGTTCAGAAGACTGGATTATGCATTGAACGGATTGTTATTTAAATATAATTTAATTTATTTTATATGTATTAAATTATATTTAAGGAAGTGTTGTGATTCATGACTTTGATCCGCGTCAGACCCAGGCATTTATCGCTATTCTTGAAGGCGGCAGTTTTGAGGCAGCAGCCCAAAAACTGAATATTACGCCAGCAGCAATATCGCAACGAATACGGGCGCTGGAAAATGCGCTGGGTGCGCCATTGGTGCAAAGAACCCGGCCGTGTCAGGTAACCAGGCAAGGTATGAAGCTGGCGCAGTTTATACGTAAGCGAGAGTTGTTGTTCAAGGATTTCCAACGCACTTTTTTTCCTTCAGAAAACCAGTTTCTGGAGCTGAATATATCCGTTAATAATGACTCAATCGGATCCTGGTTCATGCCCGCTATTTCAACGTTTGTAATAGAAAACCGGATTTTGCTTAATATCCTGTTAATTGATCAGGATTTAACACATCGTCATATGGAGGAGGGGCTGGTGGTGGCGGCGTTATCCTCCAATCAACAGGCCATGAGGGGTTGTTCCAGCCGTTTCCTGGGGAATTTGCGTTATTCCATGATGGCAAGCCGTGAGTTCATGCAGCGTTGGTTTTCGCTTGGTTTTAATCGGGAGACAGCTGTGCAGGCGCCCATGTTGATTTTTGATCAAAATGATTTACTGCAGGAACAGTTCCTCAAAAAATATCTGGGTTTATCGCAAAGTGCCTGCCCCTGTCATTACATACCTGCTTCGGAACCCTTTACTGATGCCATACGTCTGGGCTTGGGTTATGGCATGGTGCCTCACACAATGTTAAACGATAAAGACAATGCTCGTCTGGTGCAGGTCATGCCGGGGGCTTATATTGATGTCCCTTTGTATTGGCATCAATGGAATCAGGAATCTGCGGTGCTTTCAGCACTGGGCAATGAGGTTGCCCATCGTGCTGAAGGTGTGTTGCTTCAATAAAGCAGTCTGATTCAATTAATGACGGGCATGTTTTGTTGCTTATCAACTCCTGGTTTTGAAGGGCAGAATTACTCTACTGTTTTCAAGACGCCCCGGCGCATCTGATCCAGTTCGATGGATTCAAACAGGGCCTTGAAGTTGCCTTCGCCAAAACCTTCATTGCCTTTACGCTGGATAATCTCAAAGAAAATGGGACCAATCTGGTTTTCGGTAAAAATCTGCAAGAGTAAATCGTTGTTCGGTCCACCGTCCAGAAGAATACGGTTCTTTTTCAAGCGTGCTACATCTTCGTTGTGGTTGGGCAGGCGTTGGCTTAACAATTCATAATAGGTGTAAGGCGTATCCAGAAATTTCAGCTTGTTTTGCCTTAGTGCTTCTACCGTCTCATAAATATTGTGGGTGCCCAGGGCAATATGCTGGATGCCCTCACCATGATATAAGTCCAGATATTCCTGGATTTGTCCTTTTTCTTCGGTACCTTCTTCATTAATCGGGATGCGGATTTTTCCACAAGGAGAAGTCATGGCCTTGGACTTGACGCCGGTTACTTTTCCTTCAATGTCAAAATAACGGATTTCCCTGAAGTTGAACAGGCGCTCATAAAACTCGGCCCATTCCTGCATGCGACCTTTATGAACGTTATGGGTAAGATGGTCAATAATTTGCAGGCCGGCACCTTTGTGATTCATGTCTTCGCTGGCGGTCTCATAATTGATGGGTTCAAAGTCGACATCATAAATGCTGATGTCGCCAATACCACCGTGTCCGTCTTTTCCTTTCCAGCGGTCAACCAGATAGATCAGTGAGTCACCAATGCCTTTAATGGCAGGAATATTCAATTCCATCGGGCCGCTTTGTGAATCAAAACCCCAGGCGCCCAGTTCCAGTGCGCGTTGATAGGCTTTGGCGGCATCCTGGACCCGAAAGGCAATGGCGCATATGGAAGGGCCGTGCAGAC
>LFRM01234389.1_pt1 | contig 14920 bp, 17 predicted proteins | sample 618341 | NCBI WGS metagenome assembly LFRM01 (sample SAMN03654438, study PRJNA283298) | anaerobic digester metagenome | isolation source: pool of bioreactors CSTR01a, CSTR02a, and CSTR03a thermophilic anaerobic... | place: Denmark: Kgs. Lyngby | collected 2014-05-21 | reverse complement strand
GACGGTACCTACGCTGTGCAGCGTGTTGAGCCAGCACAACCTGCCTTGTTGGGTCAGGATACGTTTTACTCGGTACAGGCCATTATCAGCAGTGCTGGCGCGGTGACGCTCTACTGTAATCACCAAGAGTTTACCGAGCTTGAATATGGCGACAAGCTGTACGAAAAAGTTGCAGGTACTATTTTGGCGATGCGTCGCTCAGCCGAGCCTTATCCGTGTTATATCACGGATCTGGATTTGTCCAGACGCTTGCCCGCCGAAGAGTTGCAAACCGTACGCTTTTTAAAGAAAAAAGCCGAGCTGGAGCGGCGACTTAATACAGCGATGCAAACCTTTGTCTAAACGGGTTATCCACTGTTTATAGTGGTGGAAAATCGAGCGCAGCCTCTGCTTGTTCAGCAAAGATTTTGTTGAGCATGGCGTCTAAATATAGCTGCTCTGTAGCGCAATACCAGCGTTGCTCAGTGTGCAGGTAATCAAAATGAAATCCACCGCTGCGTGCGGCTAACCACAGTTGTTTAAGGGGTTCTTGACGGCTGAAAATCAGCTGGCTGCCATTGGTGAAAATAATGGTTAATATGCCGCCTTGGTTTTCTATATCTAAATCGAGTTCGGACTCATCAAACAAATCTTCTAGCTGCTCTTGTAACGTATCAATCAGATCATGAAATTGGCTTGAATTTAGGGACATTGGCTTTTCCTCGGGCAGGCTCTGAATGGTACAAAGCTGCTAAACTAAAAATTAGTCAAGAACTTGCGGTGTGGGTATACTCGCAACAATTTATCGCAACAGTATAGGATGTTCCAGATGAAACGCCTTGCGCTTTCTTTTATTAGCTTGATTGCAATTTGCGCCGTGCTCAGTGGTTGTGGACAAAAAGGGCCACTGTATGATCCTGAAGACGAAAAAGCAGCCCATGAACATCGCCGCGATCGTTATGAGTTATAGGATATTAATGTGAGTCAATTTGAGTATCGTGACGGTCTGCTATACGCCGAAGATGTAGCCTTGACCGAAGTGGCCAAGAAGTTTGGCACGCCTACTTATGTGTATTCCCGCGCTCATTTAGAGCAGCAATACAACAGCTACGCCGATGCCCTAGATGGTATGCCGCATTTGGTATGTTTTGCCGTAAAAGCCAACTCTAATTTAGCGGTTTTGAACGTGTTGGCACGACTAGGTGCTGGTTTTGATATTGTTTCTGGTGGCGAGTTAGAGCGTGTGCTGGCTGCTGGTGGGCAAGCCAATAAGATAGTGTTTTCAGGTGTAGGTAAAACTCGAGCAGAGATGCATCGTGCGCTACAGGTGGGAATTCATTGCTTTAATCTGGAGTCATTGGACGAGCTTGAGCGACTGCAAGAAGTCGCCGCAGAGTTGGGCGTGCAGGCGCCAGTCTCGGTACGCGTCAACCCCGATGTTGATGCGGGTACGCACCCCTATATTTCTACGGGTCTTAAAGACAATAAGTTTGGGATTGCCATCAATGAAGCTGAGGCGGTTTATCAGCGCGCGGCACAGTTGCCGAACATTACCATTTTGGGTGTGGATTGCCATATTGGCTCACAACTAACCAGTCTTGAGCCCTTTTTAGATGCACTTGAGCGCGTGCTTATCTTGGTTGATCGCCTGGCTGAATTAGGCATTAACATTGAGCACCTCGACTTGGGCGGCGGCTTGGGTGTGCGTTATCGTGATGAAGAACCACCCTGTGCCGGTGACTACATTGCTCAAGTTAGACAGCGCTTGGCAGGTCGTAAGCTAACCCTTATTTTTGAGCCCGGTCGTTATATCGCGGCCAATGCCGGTGTCTTGCTCACGCAGGTAGAGTATTTAAAACATAGCGCTGACAAAGACTTTGCCATTGTTGATGCGGCGATGAATGATTTGATTCGCCCTGCCTTGTATGAAGCTTGGATGGATATCAAGCCCGTGGTGCCGCGTGAAGGCACGCCACGCCACTATGATGTGGTGGGGCCGGTATGTGAAACAGGTGATTTTCTGGGTAAAGACCGCCCGCTTTGTCTGCAAGAAGGCGATTTGCTAGCGGTGTGCTCGGCTGGTGCGTATGGTTTTGTGATGGCCTCGAATTACAACAGTCGCGGCCGTGCTGCTGAGGTGATGGTCGATGGTGAGCAAATGCAGGTTGTGCGTCAGCGTGAAACCATCGCTGAGCTCTATGCCAATGAGAGTTTGCTACCGGAGTAAATATGTTACTACGCTTTAGCAAAATGCATTGTCTGGGCGATGATTTGATGCTGGTTGAGCTACTCAGTCAGCATGCGTTTGTGCATCCGCATCAAGTACAGCAGTGGTCATCGCGCGCACGTGGCGTAGGCTTTAAGCGTTTAGTGCTGATCGAAGTGCCGCGGCAACCGGAGGTGGATTTTAGCTGCCGCGTATATGCACAAGACGGCACGGAACTAGATTGCTCCTTTGTCGACCTATGCTGTGTGACTCGTTTGCTAATGGAAAAAAAGCTTACTACACAGCCTGAGCTTAGATTCGATACCCGCACCGGACAGCAAAACACATGCTTATCAATTGATGGTTGGGTGAGCGTCGAATACCCGCTACAAAACTTTACCCAATTAGAATTTGCACAGAGTTGGCAGGTTGAACTGGGTGAAAACTACCAAGATACCAATCTAGCAGCAGCGCTATCTGTTAAGCAGCAGGACGGGCAGCACAATAAGCTGCGTCTTGAATTAGTAAAGGATGAGCTCAGCCTTAGCCTGTGTTTTGAACAGCAAAAAGTAGAGTTGCGCGGCTTGGCTACGCGTACTTTTGAAGGACAGATTAGGATATGACTGATACCCAAGGTGAAGTGAAAATACTGGACGATGCGCTAGTGGCTGATTATCTGCGCCGGCATCCGAATTTTTTTCTAGCACAGGATGATCTGCTGGCAGATTTAAAAATACCCCATGCGCGCGGTACATCGGTGTCGCTGGTTGAACGGCAAATGGCTGTTTTGCGTCAACGTGGCTTGGACATGCGTAGTCGCTTAACGCAGTTGCTCGAAGTGGCCAGAGATAATGATCGTCTATTCCAGCTAACCCGTGATCTGACCTTACAGCTATTAGAAGCGGACAGCTTAGAGGCGCTGGTTGCCGCGCTGGAAGACAGCCTCAAGCAAAAGTTTAAAGTTGAGTTTGTTGGTTTAGTCTTTTTTGCGCAGGAGCCTTTAGCTGTGGGTCGCACAGAGAACTTGGCTGATGCGCAAAAGAAAATCTCGGGTTTATTGGTGGGCACACCTGTGTGTGGTGCGCTGCGTGAGTCTGAGCTGCAGTTTTTATTTGGTGAGCAACAGGCGCAAAGTATCCAGTCGGCTGCAGTTATCAGTATTGCCCATAAAGAAAAGCTAGGGGTTTTAGCGTTAGGCAGTGAAAACCCGCAACAGTACAGCAACGCGGTAGATACTTTATTTTTAGACTACATTGCTCAGGTTGTCGCGCGCTTATTACCAACGTTGCTAGCGTCCACCAAGAATTAACATGCAAGTGCAGGTAGAGCAGTTTCTTAATGCACTAATAGCGCAGCGTCAGTTATCTGCCCACACCCACAGCGCTTATCAAAGCGATCTCAACCAGCTACTTGCATGGTTACAGCAACAAGCAATTACCGATTGGCAACACCTTGAACCTATGCATGTGCGCGCATGGATGGCTGAACTGTATCGTAGTGGGCATGCGGTGCGCAGCATCACGCGTAAACTTTCGGCATTGCGCCGTTTTTATCAGTATTTAATTGTAGAAGGCATGGCGAAAAACAATCCAGCGCAAGGGATTCGTCCGCCGCGTGGTGAAAAGCGTCTGCCCAAAACTTTAGATGTAGACCGAGTCGATCAGTTTCTTGAGCAACTGCCGCAGCAAACGCCACTCGATAAGCGTGATCGGGCTATCTTGGAATTGTTATATTCCTCGGGTTTGCGTTTAGCTGAGCTGGTGGGGCTGGATTTGCCTGATTTGGACCTAGAGCAGGGCTTGGTGCGCGTGTTAGGTAAGGGTAATAAAGAACGTATCCTGCCTGTAGGCCGGCAAGCACGAGTAGCTTTGCAGAATTGGCTGGATGTGCGTGAACAGTTAACTAAGGATGCGGCAGCGGTTTTTGTCGGCGCGCGCGGACAGCGTATTAACCCCTCGGTGGTGCGCGAGCAAATTAGGCGCGCCGGTAACTTAGAGCTCGGGCAGCATGTGCATCCGCATATGCTGCGCCACTCTTTTGCCAGTCATGTTTTAGAATCTTCACAGGATTTGCGTGCGGTGCAGGAAATGCTTGGACATGCCAATATCAGTACCACGCAGATCTATACGCACTTGAATTTTCAACATCTAGCCCAGGTTTATGATCAAGCTCATCCGCGTGCTAAGCGTAAAAAATAACCCGCAGCAGCGACTGACTGAATGTACTGAATGCACTGAATGCACACATCACACTGTTGCATAACGGTTTTTATAGCTGGTGCGCAGCGCGCAACTTTTCTGGAGTGCGCTAATCATTAATCGCTTGATAGTGTAAGATAGCAGCATCTTTAACAGAGCTTGTATACCCGCATCTATGAATATACTCATTGTAGGCCCCAGCTGGGTCGGCGATATGGTAATGGCGCAGACATTGCTTATGTGTTTGAAGCAGTGTCATTCAGATTGCACTATTGATGTGCTAGCCCCAGAGTGGAGCCGGCCTATTCTTGAGCGTATGCCTGAGGTTCGCCAAGCGTTGAGTTTTCCGCTGGGGCATGGCGTATTAGACCTGCGCACTCGTCGGCGCATTGGTCGGCAACTGAAGGGGCAATATCAGCAAGCTATTGTGCTACCTAACTCTTTTAAGTCTGCTCTAACACCGTTTTTTGCGGATATTCCTGTGCGCACAGGCTGGAAGGGTGAAATGCGCTATGGATTGCTCAACGATCTGCGTACGCTGGATAAACAGCGTTACCCGCTAATGATTGAGCGGTTTATGGCCTTGGGCTATGACAAAAATACGGAGTTGCTCAAGCCTTATCCACGCCCGCATCTGGACGTTATTGCAGAGAATCGAGATGCAGCGTTACAAGCATTTAAGTTAACCACCGAGCAGCCCGTTTTGGCGCTCTGCCCAGGTGCTGAGTTTGGTGAAGCCAAACGCTGGCCGGCAGAACACTATGCTCAGGTTGCCGAGCACTATATTCGTCAAGGTTGGCAGGTGTGGATTTTTGGTTCTAAAAAAGATCATCCAGTAGGCGAGGAAATTCGAGCCCTACTTATTCCAGGTTTACGTGAAGAAGTGGCTAACTTAGCTGGAGAAACCTCTTTAGCTCAGGCTATCGATCTTATGTCCTGTGCGGGCGCCGTAGTGAGCAACGATTCCGGTTTAATGCATGTTGCAGCCGCGTTAAATTTACCTTTGGTGGCAGTCTATGGCTCGACCTCGCCCGATTTCACTCCGCCGCTTGCTGAACAGGTGGCGATAGTGCGCACGGGAATTGAATGCAGCCCCTGCTTTGACCGCACCTGCAGATACGGTCATTACAACTGTCTGCGACAGTTACCGCCATCGATGGTTATTGATGCGTTAGCCCAGCTGGTAGGTGTTCCTGTTACATTGCAGGAGTTAGACGGCTAGTGCGCGTGCTCTTAATTAAAACCTCCTCCATGGGTGATGTGATTCATAGCCTGCCTGCGCTGACTGACGCGCAACAAGCCATCCCGGGAATTCGCTTTGACTGGGTGGTAGAAGAAGGCTTCACCGATATTCCGGCGTGGCATCCTGCGGTAGACAGAGTTATTCCAGTGGCGATTAGACGCTGGCGTAAAAACCTTTGGCGTACTTGGCGCAGTGGCGAGTATCGCGCTTTTAAACAAACACTTAAGCAAGCGCAGTACGATTTAGTGCTGGATGCACAGGGTTTGAGTAAAAGTGCTTGGCTGACGCGCGGCTCGTCAGTACCCGTTGCTGGATTGGACCGCGCCAGTGCGCGAGAACCTTTGGCCAGCCTGTTCTACGACCGCCGCTATGCAGTCAACCCGCAATTGCACGCCGTTGAGCGTGTACGTTTGCTGTTTGCTCAAGCGTTGGGTTATCCCATGCCCGAAACGATTGGTGATTACGGTTTAGACCGCCAACAAATCGCACGGCAGTGTGCGGATGTGCCGAGCGAGCCTTATTTAATGCTGTTGCACGGTACAACTTGGCCGAGCAAACATTGGCCAGAAAATCACTGGCGCACTTTGGCGCAGCACTATAATGCGCAAGGGCTAATGATTTTATTACCGTGGGGAAATGCTGCCGAACAACAGCGGGCTGAACGCATTGCCGCTGATTTGCCCAGGGTGCAGGTGTTGCCAAAACTGAGCATCGCGCAAGTAGCGAGTTATTTAGCCGGTGCCAAAGCCTGTGTGGCCGTGGATACAGGGCTGGGACATTTAACCGCCGCCTTGGCTACGCCCTGTGTGTCTTTATATGGCCCAACCCGGCCTGAGCGCGTAGGGGCTTATGGTGAAAATCAAATTCATCTGTGTGCGACTGGCCCTTATGCGGGCAAGGGCGACAAAGAGCAGCCCTGTTTTGATGGGCTAGGTCCAGAGCAGGTAATCCAAGCATTGGCGCATTTAGAAAACACAGAAGACTGTTAAGTTATGCAATTAGCTTTTGTTTTATACAAATATTTCCCTTTCGGTGGTTTGCAGCGTGATTTTTTACGCATCGCCCTTGAGTGCCAAAAACGTGGCCATAGCATTCGGGTGTATACGCTGAGCTGGCAGGGCGAAATTCCAGAGGGTTTTGATGTGCGCGTAGCGTCCATTAACAGCCTGTTTAACCATCATAAATACGCTAAATTCCAACGCTGGTGGCAAGCCGATAATGCGCATAACCCAGTCGACCGTGTGGTGGGCTTTAACAAAATGCCTGGGTTAGATGTGTATTACGCAGCCGATGCCTGCTATGAAGATAAAGCTCAAAATCAACGCAATCCCCTGTACCGGATGTGGGGGCGTTACCAGCATTTTTATAATTACGAAAAAGCAGTATTTGAGCCGAGTGCGCAGACGCAGATTTTGATGATCTCAGCGCAGCAGCAGCCTTTGTTTGTCAAACATTATCAAACCCCTGCAGAGCGCTTTCACTTATTGCCGCCGGGTATTAGCCGCGATCGCCAAGCTCCGCCTAATGCAGCCGACATTCGCCGCGGCTTTCGCCAAGAATTCAAACTGGCTGATGATGATTTGTTGGTGCTGCAAATAGGCTCAGGCTTTAAAACCAAAGGGCTGGACCGTAGCTTAAAAGCCATGGCCAGCTTGCCGGAGGCCATCAAAAAGCGTACCCGACTGATTGTGATTGGGCAGGATGATCCCAAGCCGTTTTTGGTGCAAATACAAACTCTAGGTATTGCTAAGCACGTCAGTATTTTAAAGGGCCGTGATGATATTCCACGTTTTCTATTAGGTGCCGATATGCTCATACATCCAGCCTATAATGAAAATACCGGTACCGTGCTGTTAGAGGCGCTAGTGTCTGGCTTGCCGGTGTTAGTGACGGATATCTGCGGTTATGCTTATTACATAAAAGAGGCCGACTGCGGTCAGGTGTTGAGTAGTCCTTTCGCGCAGAAAAAACTTAATCAAACGTTGGTGCAGATGCTGGAAAACTCCGAGCAGCGCAAAGTCTGGGCGCAAAATGGGTTAAACTACGCGCAAAATGCCGATCTGTACTCCATGCCAGAGCGTGCCGCGGATGTGATTTTAAATGTAGCAGCGCAACCATTGCGCGATTGAATGCCTAGCAATAGGTTACTTTCAGTAAATAACAAGGTAGCGTCCCTAATGAAACCCTTTTTAGCCGAACCCTTTGCCAGCCTATGGGCACAGCAAGACATATTTGCTGCCGCTGAAGCCTTGCAGGGCCAGGTGTATCGCGAGTTAGAAGGGCGACGTACTCTGCGTACCGAAGTGGGCGGACACGGCTATTTTGTCAAAATTCATCGCGGTGTAGGCTGGGGTGAGATTTTTAAAAACCTGCTCACTGCTAAGCTGCCGGTGCTCGGTGCGCGTAACGAATGGTTAGCTATCGAGCGCCTCAAACAGGTTGGCGTCGACACCATGACCGCGGTGGCCTTTGCCGAGCGTGGTAGCAATCCAGCCAAACAGCATTCCTTTATTATCACCGAAGAATTAGCACCGACCATTAGCCTAGAAGACTACTGCATGGATTGGCCACACAATCCGCCTTTGCCAGCCATCAAACACGCACTGATTAAGCGCGTTGCTACCATGCTCGGCACCATGCATCGCGCCGGGGTGAATCATCGCGATTGTTATATCTGCCACTTTCTTTTACACACGGATAAGCCCATGCAGGGGGATGACTTCAAGTTGTCCTTGATTGATTTGCATCGGGCGCAAACACGTAACGCGACGCCGCAGCGTTGGCGTAACAAAGATCTAGCGGCCCTGTATTTCTCCGCCTTGGATATAGGCTTAACCCAGCGCGATAAGCTACGTTTTTTAAAGAGCTATTTTGTCCAACCCTTGCGCCAAGTCTTGCAGGATGAGGCGCAGTTGTTGAGCTGGCTTGAGGTCAAAGCAGACCAGCTCTATGAGCGCAAGCAGCGCTACGGGGATGCGCTCTGATGTCTGATTGGTATTTGCATTCTGACTATCAACATCTAAGAGAAGAGTTTGGCAGCTTGGAGGCGGTGTTTAATCTGCAAGGCGAGCGTGTCACCCACGACCACATTTCTGAGGTTATACGCGTCAGTCGCGCGGCAGTGGTGTTTTATGTTAAGCGCTACCGTCGCGCCATTAGCTGGCGCAAGTACTTACCGCGCCAACGCATACAGGCTGAGTGGGAAAATTTAGAGTATTTTGCTAGCTGGGGCATTCCCACCGCACAGGTTATCGCCCATGGTTTGCAGCGCCGCGCCGGTGCATTTGTGCGCGGGGCGATGATTACTAAAGAAATTCCTAATACGACGGACTTGGCTGCTTTGGCTCATGACGGCAGCCCGTTATTGCAGGATAATCACTGGGTGCACAGCGTTAGCCAGCAAGTTGCAGGTTTTACCCGTGCAATGCACCAACAGGGTTTTGTACATAATGATTTAAAGTGGCGCAATATATTGGTCGATGAAGCTGGCGCAGCCTATTTAATTGACTGCCCAACCGGTGGTTTTTGGTGGGGACCCTTTCTGCACTATCGAATTATCAAAGATCTAGCCTGCTTAGATAAAGTGGGTAAATATCATCTGAGTCGTAGCCAGCGTCTGCGCTTTTATTTGCAGTATAGTCAGCAGCAACGTCTTACCCCTACGGATAAAAAACGTATCGCTAAGATTATTAGTTTTTTTGCCGGGCGTGAATAAAGCGGTTTGGTTGTTTACAGGGCTAGGCGCAGGTCGCACAGAAGGCGTAACCCCACTATAATGCACGACTCTAAAAAGAGGATATGTCTTGCAGGATTATACAGACCCTAATCTTGAGCCATTACTAGCCGAGCATCAGCTAAATGATTTTGCGGCACTGTGGGCGCTGCAACTTGAAGCCGTAGATGTGCCCAACACTGAACGTGGCGGCTGGAGCAGCGTGGCGCGATTACAGCTCGGGGATCAGGGTTTGTATCTTAAGCGACAAATCAATCATCTGCCCCGCAGCTTTCGCCACCCCCTAGGCGAGCCAACCTTTGCGCGTGAGTTTCGCACCATACAACAGTATCAACGCTTGGGTATTCCCGCCTTAAAAGCAGCTTACTTTGCACAGCGCAAGGTTGGGAGCGAGCAGCGTGCCATTCTGATTACCTATGCGTTAGATGATTGGCAGGATCTGGATGATTGGTTTGAGCAGTGGCCAGAGCTGAGCCCGGCGGAACAAAAAGGCATTATCCACGCCTGCGCGCACTTAGCGAAAACCCTGCACGCTGCGGGACAGATGCACGGCTGTTTTTACCCCAAGCATATTTTCCTGCAACGCACAGACGCGTATAACTTTACCGCACAGTTGATTGATTTAGAGAAAACTCGCCCTCTGTTGTTAGGGCAGCGCGATCGTATTAAAGATCTTGAAACGCTGGTGCGCCGTTCACAGCGTGTATGGGGCGCAGAGCAGTGGCGTGATTTCTTGCGCGCCTATTTAGACGATGGCCCCGCGGTTGAAAACTGGCTGAAGCGTTTACAGGCACGGCGCAAAGATAAGGAAAATCGCGCATGAATAGCTCGCTTTTACAGGGAAGAAGCCCCAGCTTGCCCCTAACTTTGGGGCTGCATACCGGCGATAAGCTGGTTATTACTCAGTGGTTGCGCGTATTGCCAGGGCAACGCTATGTCGGTCGGGGGACTTGGCAAGGGCGCAATGTATTAGCCAAGCTGTTTATTGGCACAAAAGCACAGCGGCACTTTCAGCGAGAATTGACCGGTGTGCAAAGTTTGGCGCAGCAGCAGCTAGACACACCCCAGCTACTGGCCAGCGATTTTGACGCCGCTTTTGGTGGCTGGATTTTATTTGATTATTTAGCAGACGCGCAAAACCTTGAACAGCAATGGCAGCAACACGCCGCTGAACCCATGCTCAGCACCGCGCAAGAAAAAGTCTTAGGCCAAGCTCTCACCAGTATTGCACGCATGCATGCACAAGGGTTGTGGCAAAAAGACATTCATTTAGATAACTTTTTAGTCCAAAGCGAGCAGCTGTATATCATTGATGGCGGCGCTATTGCTCAGCAAACGCTGGGGCAGCCGATTAACCAAGAAGCGGCACTAAAGAATTTGGCGGTGTTTTTCGCGCAATTGCCACGTGCACTCGAAACCCATGTGCATGACCTATTAACCCATTACATGCAAATCAACGCCACTCACGAGCTGCCGTTGCAAGAGTTACACAGCAAAATTCAACAGGTACGTGACTGGCGCGTTAATGACTATCTTAAAAAAACTGCACGTGATTGCAGTCTGTTTAGCGTGCGTAAGAACAGCCATGGCATTATCGCTGTTCAGCGCAGTTATGTGGCAGAAACTGAGCCGTTGCTGGCTAATCCAGATCAGTTTATCGAACAAGGGCATATCTATAAAACAGGCGGTGCAGCAACAGTTGCACGGGTAGAGCAGGGTAATAAAAGCTGGATTATCAAGCGCTATAACATTAAAAGTTTTTCGCATTGGTTAAAACGCTGCTGGCGGCCAACCCGTGCGTGGCATAGCTGGCAAGCAGCGCATCGTTTACAGCAGTTGGAAATCCCAGTGGCTAACACCATTGCCGTCAAAGAGCAGCGTACACTGGGTTTGCGCCGAACAGCGTGGCTAATTACCGAATATTGTGGTGAACAAGACTTGATTGCTCGCTTTCAGCCCTATATTGATAATGCCCAAGTGCCTGAAGCAGATTTAACGGCGTTGCAATTGTTGCTCAATAGTATGATTCGCGAAAAAATCAGTCACGGAGATCTAAAAGGACATAACATTCTCTGGCATAATGATCGCTGTTTATTAATAGACCTAGACGCGGTGCGAGCGCACAGCAGCCCGCGCAGCTTTGTACGTGCATTCAGTCGCGATCGTGCACGCTTATTACGCAACTGGCCGCAAGAAAGCCCGTTGTATAAATTATTAGATCAGCACTTACCACAGCTGCTTGACAACTGAATTGAAGACTAAGAGGCAAAAAAGACCCATGGCACTGACTATTCTTGGCCTATCTGGCGCACTTAGCCATGACCCATCGGCAGCGTTATACATTGATGGAAAACTTATTGCTGCTGTTGAGGAAGAGCGTTTAGTACGCGACAAGCACGCAAAAAACCGCATGCCCTACGAATCTGCTAAGTTTTGCTTAGAGCAAGCCGGAATCACGCCAGACGATGTGGATGTGGTCGCCATCCCTTTTGCACCTATCAGCATTTTTGAAAAAGCCCGTTGGCATTACGCCAAGCGCTACTGGTACGCGCCGGATCGTGCTTTAGATGCTATTTTAATGGGCAATCGCCGCTACCAGCGTTATTACAAAAAAATCCAATGGTGCCTGCAGCAACTAGGTTTTGACTTAAAAAAAGTCACCATTAAACCTGTTGAGCACCATCTGGCTCACGCAGCCAGTGCTTATTTGTGCTCAGGTATCAAAGAAAAAACCGCCATCATGGGTATTGATGGTAAAGGTGAGTACGCCACCACTTTTTTTGGTTATGGCGAAAACGGCAAAATCCATAAAATTAAAGAGTTCTACGATCCAGACTCATTGGGCGGTCTTTACGGCGCTTTGACCGAGTTTCTCGGTTTTGAAATGCTTGATGGCGAGTTCAAAGTGATGGGCATGGCGCCTTATGGCGATCCGAGCCTTTATGATCTAAGCCGCTTAGCGAAGTTTGAAAACGGCGAGCTCGTTGTTAATACGGACTACGTTAACGTGGTGGGCGTGCGTCGCTATAAGGAAAAGGGCAAGGGTTATTACTTCTCGCCTAAGCTGATTGAATGGCTTGGGCCCAAGCGCGAAGGTGATATCGCTGACGAACCTTACATTCACTATGCTGCCAGCGTACAGGCACTGTTTGAAAAGTTATCGTTAGAGATGATGGAATATTATCTAGGCGATATTTTGAAAGAAACAGGGCGTATTGCCTTTGCAGGTGGCAGTGCACTGAACGTAAAACTCAATCAAAAAATTATTGCTCGCGATGATGTAAAAGAGCTGTTCGTACAGCCGGCCGCAGGCGATGCGGGTACAGCTGTGGGCGCAGCGGCTTACGTTTCGCAGCAGCGTGGCGTGCCAGTGGAGAAGATGGAACATGTTTACCTTGGCCCCTCCTACACCAATGAAGAGGTGATTGCTGCCTGCGCCAAACATCCGGGGCAGCCCCAGTGGCAAAAGATTGATAACGTGCCTGAGCATATTGCTAAAATTATGGTGGAAGGCAATCCAGTGGCTTGGTTTCAAGGTCGTATGGAGTTTGGGCCGCGTGCCTTAGGTGGACGTTCGATTATTGGCTGTCCAAGCGTTCCTAATGTGGCTGATCGGATTAACGCACAAATTAAGTTCCGTGAGCGCTGGCGTCCATTCTGCCCGTCGATGCTGGATACTGTGGCACCGAAAATGCTCAAGGTGGATCACTCATCGCCTTTTATGACCTTCACCTTTGAAGTCAGTGATGAGTGGAAAGAACGCGTGCCAGAAGTGGTCCACGAAGATGGCACGTCGCGTGCGCAAGTACTCGAACGCCAATACAACCCGCGCTGGTATGACCTGATGGTCGAGTTAGAAAAGCTCACTGGTAATGGGGTTTCGCTCAATACCTCACTCAACCGCCGCGGCGAAGCCATGGTCTGCTCACCCAAAGATGCGTTGGATATGTTCTTTGGCTCGGACCTGCAGTATTTGATTATGGAAGATATTTTGGTGGTTAAAAGTTCGTCAGATGAAGACAGCTAGCTCTCACTGATCACAGAAAGATATAGCGAAAGATTGCGGTTTTGTCTCTAGGCGCTTAAGTATTGAATTGTGCTTGATTTTTGATAAGTCTACAAAAGCACTTTGATATAACTGGTTGTGAATAGTATGAAGTTATTGCTGCTGGTTATTAAAAGGCAAACGGTTATTTTAGATAGCCTGTATGACGCAATTGCAGAGAATGCTGATTGTGATATCCGTAGATTGTCTAGTGATGAACAATCAGATTTGGAAAAATACTTTAAAAAAAATATTAAAACGACAGAATATGATCGAATTATTCTTTTTCTAAGATTTAAAAAAGAATCTCAACAAATATCTTTTATTAGAACTATTCCTAATCTGGTTATTCTTGAGCATGACGCCTGCCAAAATTATATTTCAGGTCGCTATGAAGGAGCATTTTCAAAATATTATCGTCAGCTTCCTTGGGTACGCGTTCTTGTGTCAGGCGCAGTGATTGCTCGACGTTTACAAGAAGAAGGAGTGGATGCTGTATTTGTTCCTAAAGGTTACGATCAAAAAATTTTAAAAAATCTTAATAACTCACGAAATGTTGAGTTAGGATTTATAGGTAGTTTAGGAAGTGATGCATACTCAAAGCGTAGAGCATTCTTAAAGCAAGTAGCTAAAGTAGAAAACATTAGTATTCAACGTACAGCTCCAGGATACGAATATTTACAGGCATTAAATAACATTCGTTTTTTTGTGAGTGCTGATATCGGCATAGATGAATATATGATTAAAAACTTTGAAGCTATGGCTTGTGGTTGTGTCCTTTTTGCCTTTAATCAAGGGGAGGAGGCAAATAATGCATTGGGGTTTAAAGATATGGAAAACATAGTGCTATACAACTCTATAGAAGATTTTTTATTTAAGTTATCTATTTTACGTAAAGACTCAGAGTTAGCCGATTGTATCGCCCGTAATGGTCAGAAACTGGCTGAACAACGTTATAGTTTTTCAGCAATAGGTCAGCAAATTATTCATGCGATAGAGCCTGATTTGAATCCCCCTTTACCGCGTACATCTCGGAAATTTTTTTTGTTAAGGCTGTTAACTCAATTGTTTTCTTAAATTACACATTATTTTTAAGATTTTTAGTTTGTCAAAATTTATTTTTACATTAGAGATTTAAGTGAATCTGATGAGCACTACAGAAAATTATAGAATGTTAAGTAAGCCTTTAATTAGTATTGTTATCCCGACATATAACTATGCTGAAAAATTACCACGAGCTATAAAGTCGGTTTTAAAGCAATTGAATGAGCAGCATGAGCTGATTGTTATTGATGATGGTTCTACTGATCATACAAGAGAATTACTTTCTAATTTTCAGCAAGAGCATAATTCTTTGCGAGTGATTTATAAAGAGAATGGCGGCGCTGCTTCAGCGCGAAATTTAGGGATACGTGAAACCCGCGCTGAATACTTAATATTTTTAGATGCTGATGATGAGCTTGACGATTGTGCTCTACACTATATTGAACGTCATATACAAGAGTACCCTTTAACA
>LFRM01344518.1_pt1 | contig 14939 bp, 14 predicted proteins | sample 618341 | NCBI WGS metagenome assembly LFRM01 (sample SAMN03654438, study PRJNA283298) | anaerobic digester metagenome | isolation source: pool of bioreactors CSTR01a, CSTR02a, and CSTR03a thermophilic anaerobic... | place: Denmark: Kgs. Lyngby | collected 2014-05-21 | reverse complement strand
TAAAACTGGAAATACACGATACCCTTCCCCAATTAACATGGGTGTACCAAAGTCAGCGAGTGCTCTCATAAAGACTAATAGCCCCGAAGATAACAAGGTTGGAATGATTAAAGGTAAGATGACTGTAAAGAAGCGTTTAGCTCCTGTAACGCCCATGTTTTCAGCAGCTTCCATCAGTGACATATCAATTTTCTTCATCGATGAGCTAACCATTAAAAATACTAATGGGTAAAGTTGTGATGTAAAAACAAGCACAATTCCTGTAATACCATATATTTCTGGGGTTTGTATGCCTAGCCTGGCGAAAAATTGAGTAATAACTCCACTTCTACCTAAAAGTAAAATCCATGAGTACGCTCCAATAAAGGGAGCAGACATCGAAGCAAGGATGATTAATATTCTTAACCATTTTTGCCCTCTGACTCTAAAGAAAGTAAAGAAATACGCAAGAGTAGTCCCTACAATTAGAGAAAAAATCATTCCTAAGGACGAGACTACAATGGAGTTAATCAGTGTTTGTGAATAGTAAGACTGAGAAAAAAACTTGGAAAAGTAACTGACAGTAAAACCACCGGTTACTGGATCTACCAAAGCAATTCTTAATAAATTGGTAATTGGATAGATTAAAAAGATGACGTACAAGAAAAGAACTATAAGGCTATTGATGTTCCAAAAATCGAACCGTTTACTCTTGTCCATACTGTACACTCAAATTCTTGGATCCATCATGATTGAAAACATTAATTTTCTCGATGTTGATGTTTAGTCTTAGTGTATGATCTTGATCATAGCGATGAGACAAATTCGATTCCTGAGTCACTTGTATTTCTTGTCCGTTTGTTAAAGTACAATAGTATTCAGTATTCAGTCCAAGATAAATACTATCTCTAACTTTAACTTCAATTAAACCATCATCACTGATTGTGAAGTCTTCTGGACGGATGCTTGTGCGAATCCGTTGATCTTCACAGTGATTAAGAAGAGGATAACTAAAACGATATCCATTATCTAACTCAATAAAAGCTTGATACCCTTCATGTATTAAATTGCCATCGATTAAATTGGTCCGTCCAATAAAGGTCGCTACAAACTCATTTGCTGGTCGATGGTAAATTTCACGAGGTGATCCTAAGTGTTGGATAACCCCTAAGTTCATGACTGCGATTTCGTCACTAATTGCCATTGCCTCTTCTTGATCATGGGTCACATAGACAGTGGTTATTCCAACTTCGTGTTGAATTTGTCGAATAGCTTCGCGCATCTCGACTCTTAATTTTGCATCTAAGTTTGACAAAGGTTCATCCATTAATAACACATCGGGTTGTATCGCAAGAGCTCTAGCTAAGGCCACCCGTTGTTGTTGACCACCAGAAAGTTTGTCTGGTTTTCGGTCAGCAAATTGATCAATCTGCATTAATTTTAAAAACTTGTCGGTCCGTTCTTTAATCTGTTGCTTGTCAAGTTTTCGTTGTTTTAAACCAAAAGCAACATTGTCACGCACTGTTAAATGAGGGAAGATAGCGTAGTTTTGAAAGACCATACCGATATTTCGTTTGCTGGGATCCATATCGTTGATGCGTTTTTCATTAAAATAAAAGTCGCCTCCTTCGATGCTATTAAAGCCAGCAATCATTCTTAATAAAGTTGTTTTCCCACACCCTGAAGGTCCTAAAAGGGTAAAGAGTTGTCCATCCTTTACCCTTAAATCGAGATCCTTTATCACGGTGATGTCACCATATCTTTTGATGGCGTCTTTTATGATAATTTCGCTCATAATAACACCTATTTCGATTGAATCTTAGCAAAAATGTCTTTGTAACGGTTCACCATTTCTACTTTGTGTTCGGAAACATATTGAATATCTTCAATAAGTGTCTTAATCTCACTAATTGGTTTCATTGTATCACCAGTAGCGACATCGATTAAGACTGGACGGTTTGTTGTTGTCGTTCCATATACATCTTGAATTTCTTTTGATGTAATAAAATCAATAAACTTCTTCGCATTTTCTAAGTTCTTCGCATTTTTAATAACTGCTGAACCTGCTGGTAGATAAACAGTTCCTTCTTTTGGATAAACGATTTCTACGTTAGCGCCGTCTTTTAATAATGAAACAGATGGATCTTCATATGTTAGACCTACTATCATTTCGCCATCAGCGACACTCTTATAAACATTGGATGATCCAGATGCAATTTTTCCATCAATAATGGTAAAGAGATCTTCGACATATTTCCATGCATCTTCACTTTCGTAACCACCCATTGCTAACAACATATTTGTTAATTGAGCAAATGCACTTGATGAAGCTGAAGGGTCCGCAGTCGCAATTTTTCCTTTAAGTGCCGGATTCAATAAATCAGCATATCCTTCAATCTTAATATCACCAATCAATTGCTTATTGTAGAGCAGAACACTACCATCTAAAACATATGGAGTGATATATCCTGTTGTATTGCGATATGCTTCAATGACTAGTTTGTCATTTGCTGAAGTATACTTTTCAAATAAGTCTTCGTTTTGAGTGTATGTTGAATACGCTCCACCAAAGATAACGTCTGCTACAGGATTGCTTGCTTCTGTTTGAAGACGTTTGAATAATTCTCCGGTTCCTGCTTGGATTATTTCTACTTCAATTCCTGTTTTTTCTTCAAATGCAGGAATAGTCGCTTGGATTAATCCTTCAGAGTTTGGAGAGTAGACAACCAATTTCTTTGAATCGGAATCTACTGGTGTTTTTGAACAACCAGCTAGGACAAGTAAGCTTACTATTAAAACTAAGATGATTTTTTTCATTTAAATCTTCCTCCTTGTCGTCATGATACCAATATAAGTAAACGCTTTCAAAGAAAATTCCCCACTATTTCTGAAGATACCACACTATTGAAGCAATGATAGGTATTCTTTCACAGAAATTGTCACATATTTGGTAAAAACCTTATCAAAATATTGAGTATTACTAAAACCACATCGATCTGCTAATATGTTTGGATCAACGATTCCCTGATTCATTAATTCGATGGCTATAGTAATCCGATAGCGGTTGACGTAATCATTAAATGTTAAATCAGTGTGCTTCTTGAACTTGTTACTAAGATGGGTTTCGCTATATCCAAAATGAGTGACTACATCATTCATTGTAAACTTTTCGTGATAGTTATCTTTGATATATTCGATCAACCCTTTTACTAACTCGTCGGTTGTATGACGTATTGATGTCATTAAATTTGGTTGTTTAATGCTATCTTTTTGTTCAATAATTCTATCTAATATCCTATTTGAATCATGCTTACTCTTTGCTTTATTGATCGCATCAATTAGTTTTTGGGTTTGTAATGGTTTTGTTAAGTACTCGACAACATCTAATTTAATTGCTTTTTGAGCATACTCAAATTCACTATAACCACTCAAAATAATGGCACTGTAGTGAAGATGACTTGTTTCACTTAAGACTTGAAGACCCGTTTTAATAGGCAAGTTAATATCGATAAGTACAATGTCAGGATTTAATTCATTCAAGACTTCTATCGCTTGTTGGCCATCTTCAGCTTCACCAATGACTACACAATCTAGTGTTGAATAATCAATTCCATATCGTAACCCTTTTCTTATTAAATGTTCATCTTCTACAATTACAATTCTATACATCTATCTTCCTCAAAGTAACAACAATCGTTGTGCCTTCTTTCTGTTTTGTAATAATATCAAATGTCGACTCACTATCAAATAATTGACATCGTCGGTAACTATTATAGATTCCATGTGAACTTGGTTCTAAAATTTTCTTAATCAATTCTTGCTTAATTCCTGGACCATCATCACTCACACTCATGACGAGTCGATTGTTCTCTTTTTTAAAAACAATCTTCAAATTCAAGTCTTTTTTAGAGTCAAACCCATATTTCAAAGAATTTTCAATTAACGGTTGTAACAATAACTTAGGAATATAAAAAGATTCATCTTCTAAATCATTTTCAATCACATAATTTAATCGATTACCAAAGCGATGCTTCAATAACGATAAGTAGTCTTTTAAGTAATCAATGTCACGTTCAACAGAAACAATAGTTTTTTCTTCTAGACTATAACGTAAGGCTTTGGCTAGATACGTCGTCATTTCGCTTGATAAATCAGGATCGAAATACATCGTACTACGAATTGCTTCTAAAGTATTGTATAAAAAATGAGGATTAAACTGAGCAACCAACTGTTTGTGTTCAAACTGGTGGGCTTTTTGTATTAGTTCAACATTTTCGAGATGTGATCGATGAAGGTTTGTAATTAATTCATTAATCTCACTGACAACTTGTTGTAACTCATCATCACTTTGTATTTGTAAATAGTCAATTTCCTGATTGGATAACTTCTTCATTTGTGTAAACAAGCTATCAACGCTCTTAGAACTTACAGAAACCACTGACCGTGATGCAAGCAAGAATACAATCGATAACAATCCTCCTACTAAAAGAATCATGAGTGAACTAAATAGCATTAATGTGTTGAACCGTTGGACTTGCATAAAACTAATAATTTGAATCGAGTTACTATAGTCAGTAAGTGATGTAAGATAGTTTATTTTATTGATCACTGGATTTCTTTCATAAAGTTGAGGAACAACTCTACTAAGATAGCCACTCACAAACTGATTATCCGAAATCACATAGACTGTTTTTTTATCAGAGACAACACTGTATTGACTTGGTTGATACTCAATTAAACTTAAAAAAGATTGATCATTCACTAATAAAACCATCGTCCCAATTTGTTTACCACCGTCAATAATCGGAAAATGATTCATCAAAAAGACTTGTTGAGAATTAATGCGTAAGATTCTCAATTCTGATTGATTTGCTTCTTTCATTAATCTTAATGAATAACTATTTTTGACATCAGAGTCTTCAATTGAACTCAATACAACGGTGTTATCAACATCAAAAAGAAGAATCTCAGTATCTACCGTTTGTGATCGTTTGAGTGTATAGAAATCATATAACACCGTATTTTTTGAACTTTTATTGAGAAGAAGATCTTTTGTTCGTTGGGAAAAAGAAATATCGTGTGACATCTTGGTCAATGTCGAATCGACTACACTCAGTGATTGATTCAAATTAATTTGTGTTTGATTCAAAGATGATTTCTGCTGATTACTAGCGTACCACCAAAATAACAAATTATAAATGATCATAACAGCAGTCATGATGATTAGTATCAGTTGAATAATTCTTTTTTGAGTATTCTGTTGGAAACGACTCATTTGATTTTTCATACGCTCATTATAACAAAAATGGACTCACTATTGAGACCATTTTTAGTTTCTTAAGACATACAGCAAGATACTTCCTGCTATCCCTACATTCAAGGATTCAAAATGTGACGACTCAATCATAACGACATCATCACTCATCATTACTATTTCTTGACTGACACCTTGTCCTTCACTACCAACAACCAGTGCCATTGGGCTTTTGTCTAATTTTGAGAGTGGTTGTGCTTGATGGACATCCGTACTCACAACTTTAAGTCCTTTTTGTTTGAGTTGAGTGAGAAGTTCAATAAGGTTTCCACGATGCAACTCGGTGTGAAACAGTGCTCCTTGAGTTGCTCGTATACATTTGTCATTGTAAAAATCACTTGAGTTATTGGAAACAATTACTCCATCCCACCCAAAACTCACAACACTACGAATTAAAGTTCCTAAATTTCCTGGGTCTTGAACATTATCACAAACAAGATAATAATTGCCTTTTAGTTCTTGTTTCTTAAATTTACAGAGTCCAAAAATTTGACTTTTAGAAGTTGTTTGAGAAAGTTTTTGACAGATGACATCAGTAACAATAAGTTTGTTATGAAAATCTAACTCTCCTTCATACGTGTCACTAACAATCAATTCTGTTAGTTGATTGGTTTTGATTGCTTCTTCGATTAAGTGTTTGTTCTCAATCAAGAAAGATTGTTGTTCATCTCTACCTTTTTTACTGTGCAAAGAAACCAGTTCTTTAACTCGCTTATTCTGTAGGGATGTAATTATTGGTGAAGATGATGATGACATCTTTCACACACCCCTTCTGTTGTTTCTTTTACAACATTCCAACAACGTTCACATTCAACACCTTCAGCTACATCAACTCTAACTTGGTAACCCAAGACTTCGTCTAAAGTTTCAGTTGTATACTCAACTTGTGAAACAATAAACCATTGTTTTAGGTCTTCGCCAAAATAGTGATCAACTAACGATTGACTTGTTTCGTCTAAATTTAAGACAACTTTAGCTTTCAATGAGTTTCCGATGAGTTTTTGTTCACGAGCAACTTCAAGTGCTTTATAAACTGCTTCTCTTAACTCAAACAACTTCTCAAAATCTTCAGTCTCTTTTTCGTTAAATTGACTATCTATTTGTTTAACAAAACCATCTAAATGAACACTTTGTGCCCCTGGATTGATGATGCTGTTCAATTCTTCTGTTGTAAACGATAAGATTGGTGCGATTAAATGCATCAAAGCTTCTAATGAATACGACAATACTGTTTGTACTTGGCGACGTCTTGTATCATTTAAAGAATGAATATACAAGATATCTTTTGTAAAGTCTAAATAGTAAGCACTCATCACATTCGTTAAGAGTTTGGTAATCGATGTCGTAATATCTGAAAAGTGGAATTCACGGTAAGCTTCTAGTCCATTCTTTAAAACTTGATTGACTTCATTTAAGACTTGACGATCGACTGCTGGTAATGTTTTCAAATCAACTCGATCGTTTTTATGTAAGTCTGAACTGTTAGCGTGCATAAATCGGAAGGTGTTTCTTATCTTTCGATAGTTCTCTGAAACTTGTTTTAGAATGTCGTCCGAAATTGAAATATCAGAGGTAAAATCAACACTAGCTACCCATAATCTTAAAATCTCAGCTCCCATTGAGTTGACTATTTTTTCTGGTTTAATTGCGTTCCCTTTCGATTTAGAGAATTTTTCTCCTTTGCCATCCATGATAAAACCATGACTCAATACATTTTTGTACGGTGCACATCCAAAGACTGCTGTAGAAATAATTAAACTAGAGTTAAACCATCCTCGATACTGGTCACTTCCCTCTAAGTAAAGATCGTGTGGAACACTTAATCCATGCTTCTTAAGAGCTGCTGTGTGCGACGATCCTGAATCAAACCAAACATCTAGAATATCTTTTTCTTTTGTAAAGCGGCCATTGGGTGAACCTGGATGTGAATATCCTTTTGGTAATAAATCTACAGCTTCCCATTCAAACCAAATGTTTGAACCATGTTCTCTAAACAGACTTGCGACATGATAAATTAAGTCTTTGTCCATTAGTGGTGTGCCATCTTCAGTATAGAAAATTGGTATTGGCAAACCCCATGCCCTCTGTCTTGAGATGACCCAGTCACCCCTATCTTTAATCATGTTGTGCATGCGTAGTTTACCCCAGGAAGGTTGCCATTTTATATGATTAATTTCTTTGAGTACCTCTTCACGAACTAAATCAATGCTTGCAAACCATTGAGGAGTTGCTCTAAAGATGATAGGTTTACCTGTTCGCCAATCGTGTGGGTAACTATGGGTAATAAAGACTAGTTTTAGTAAATCCCCTTGCTCATCGAGTCGATTAGTGACTGTTTTATTGGCTTCTTCCGTTGTTTGTCCGACTAACCAATCCCCAGCTTCTTCCATCATTTTTCCGTGATTATCAACATTACAATAGGGTTCAATACCGTATTTTTGCCCAACGATATAGTCATCCATCCCAAATCCTGGAGCTGTATGAACACAGCCTGTACCAGAGTCGTTGGTGACGTGGTTACCTAAAATAACCAGTGATTCGCGATTGTATAATGGATGCTGAGTCGTGATGTATTCCAACTCTTCTCCTTTAAAGGTTTGGATAACTTCATAGTGATCAAAGCCAAATTCTTTCATTAATTCTTCGACAAATTCTTCTAGCAGAACATATTTAACGTCATTCACTTTAACTAACGCATAGTCAAATTTTGGATGAAGTGAAATGGCTAAGTTCCCTGGAATTGTCCACGGGGTTGTTGTCCAGATAACGAAATAAGTTTCATTGTCTAAAATACCTTTACCGTCATTAACTTTAAAACGCACATAAATGGATGGGTCTTTTTTGTCTTTATATTCAATTTCCGCTTCTGCTAATGCGCTTTCTGAACTTGGTGACCAATACACGGGTTTTAATCCTTTATAGATCATTTTCTTATCTACCATTTCAGCAAACAGTTCGACTTGAACTGCTTCGTAGTCATGTTGATAAGTAATGTATGGATTGTCATAATCACCAATAGTTCCTAAATTAATAAAGTCTTGTTTTTGTTGTTCTACTTGTTTAATGGCGTAGGCTTCACACGCTGCTCGAAAAGCAGCAACAGAGACTTCTTTTCGGTTAACTCCACTTTTTGTCACTTCATTTTCAATTGGTAATCCATGGGTATCCCAACCTGGGACAAAATTAATTTGATAACCAAGTTTGTGATGTGAGCGAACAACAAAGTCTTTTAAGATCTTGTTGAGTGCGTGACCAATATGAATGTGACCGTTGGCATAAGGAGGCCCATCGTGTAAAACGTAGGGTTCACAGTCTTTATTGACTTCTCGCATTGTGTGATAGAGTTGTTCATCTTGCCACTTTTTAATAATATCCCCTTGTTTTTTGACAAGGTTTCCTCTCATTTCAAAATCACTTTTTGGTAAATGTAGTGTTTCTTTGTAATCCATGTTCTCATTTTCCTTTCGTTTAAATAAAAAACGCCCTATTAAAGGACGTTTTAACGCGGTACCACCTTTGTTCACTTTGATAAGTGCACTCTATCTCGTAACGTGAGATACGTTCTTGATTACTTTATTCACCAAGAAAGCTCATAAGGGATACTAATTAAGCTCTTTCTTGTGTTTCACCAACCCACAAGTCTCTATAAAAGAGGTGTTAATTAACGTGTCTTAGTCGTCGCTATTAAATTTGTTATAACTTTGTAACCAGTCCATCGTTGGAATATCTGGTAGTTGGAAGTCTTCTATTAATTTAGATAATTCAATGATTCGATCTTTTAAATCGGTTTTGACAGAAGCAGTTTGATTAGAAATTCGTGCGAGTTCAACCAGTAAAAGCCTCGCAGTCGACAATGCTTCTCGAACAATGATGTCAGCATTCAAATTTGCGGTATCGATGATAGCGTTCGCTTCTTGAAGTGCTAGTCGACTAATTTCGTCAGCTGCTTTTTCTTTAATCGATAACTGTTGAACTAACGTTTGATATTTTTGATTAGTAGCTTCTAGTTGCTTGTTTGTTAAATCAACTTGTTTTTGATAAGTTGACAACTTTGTCTCTAACATCTCAATTTTTGTTTCAAGATCATCCATTGATCGATCGACTTCGAATCGATCGTATCCATGTTTAAGAATACGAAAGCGCGATTCTTTAGTTTTCATCAGTCTATTGGTCGTCGTTTAAATCAAAACTAATTTCACCAGAAACACCGATTGTTTTTGGTGAACACAAGATAACATTTTGACCAATTTTTTGAATTGTTCCATCAATCGCAAAAACAACTCCTGTTAAAAAGTCAATCGTCCGTTGTTGAAAAGTAGCAGGCAAACGATGTAAATTTACGACAGCAGCTCTTCTTTCTTTTAAATGGCGTGCAACTTCTTCACTTTCTTCAAAAGTTCTTGGTTCAAAAAGGACCATCCGTGTATCGGCCTTTACTTGTGACATACTTTGAGACCCGCTCCTTTCATATTCACTTAAATTCTTTGCTTCATGCTCATCAAATTCAACATACTCTTCATCTTCTTCAATTGGACTAATAAAGTCCTTGAATTTATCTTTGAATCCCATAATCAACTTCCTTTCATACGTTTCTCATTATATCATATTTTAATTGACCTTCACACTATTACGTTACTTATTCCTTTTCAATTTCTAACAAACCATAACCACCATCGACACGACGATAGACCACTGCTACTTCATCGGTTTCATCATCTGTGTACACATAGAAATCATGATTCAACAACTCCATGTTCATAATTGCGGTCGTTAAATCAAGCTTAGTCGCTACAATTGTTTTTGTACGAACTGGTTTTGTCTCAACAGAGTTTGCTTCTTCCATTTTCTCCATATTTTCTAAAAAAGCAATGGATAGTTTTTCTCGTTGTTTTTTGGAATATTTGGTTTTTTGTCGACGGATTTGATCTTCTAATTTATCAACGACTCTATCTAACGCATTATAGAAATCCTTTTCTCTAACTTCAGCTCTTAATAAACCAATTGGTGCATCCACCGTAACTTCAACTTTGTGGTGATCATTATAAATTTTTACTAGCAGCCGTGCTCCAATCGCATCTGCGTCTTTAAAGTACTTGTCCAAAACAGATAACTTCTTGTCTGCTCTTTCTCTCATTGCATCCGTAATTTGGACATTTTTACCTTGAATATTTGTTAACATAAAGAAACCTCCTCTTTCTAAATTATCTTTATGATTGATAAACTAAATTAAAATATTTCATTTCTCGCTTTGTATTTAAACCAGTCTCATAGTTTCGATTGTCAATATAACTCAATAATCCATCGATATTCTTATCATCAAGAAGTTCTAATACTATTTTACCACGCTGAATTGATTGATTGTACAAATCGACAAAAGAATCGGTAAATATCATCGTATCATCACTGGGGTGATTCCATACAGAATGGCTTAAATTAAGAATATCTCGTTGTGTATCTAGTTTTTTACTCACGATATGGGAAGATATAAACCACAAGTCCTTCAGTATATTCTTTTCAATCAACTGAACAAGCTTAATTCTAAAGCCATTGGGATCATATAAAAGTCGCGTGTAGTAATACATTTCTTTAAGTGCTTGATTAAACTTAGACAAAGCAACTCGCTCGTTAAGAACCGTTTTTGTTATGAACTGATATCCCTTTGCGATTACCAGTCTCTCTTTAGTATTTAAATCCGCAAATTTATAAGTAGGATAATTCTTTAGTGAATCTTTTTTGATTTGAGTCACCATCAATGTATCAATCATTGATTCAAATCGATAATGATCGTAACGGGTTTTTCCTTGTAAAAGACCCGTTTTATGAAAAATATAGGGATGACCTAACGTATCAAGTGCCCAATGACACAAATGACCAGATAGGTAACTTAAAAACATATCGTACTCCCTGTCATTTTCTAGGCTGATTAAATAGTCAAAACCAGCGCGATAAAAATCATTCACATGTGAGCTATGAAAGATACTTCCTATATTTCTTATATGTGTTGCGTCTTGATCACTGCTTAAGAATCGATAGTAAAACAGATAATCCGGACCATTGCTTCCTAGTAAAAATAGCTGTGGATATGTTTGAATTGCGTCAGCAACTCTACTTTCATCGAGGACACCAACCACATCTTGAGCCATTAAGCCGTGTGTTATGACGTTTGGCATTGGTACACCTCCTCTTCTTGATTCAATTATAGCAAAACAATTCCTATTAAAAAAGTATAAAACACTAATAAAAAAAGCATTGAATTAACAATGCTTAAAGTTCAATCTTTTTCTTAAACAACCAAGTTGTTGTCACAAACAGGATAACAACAAAGACAAAATCATAAATAATCGAAGCTGCAATTTGATAATTACTTGCTATAAACTGAATGGTTCGAAACATTGAATCATTTTCCAAAGCATTTGTGTAAATCAATCTATAAAAGACGTTATCAAACACTTCTCCCTTGATAAGCATCATGACAATAAATATGATAAATGCTACAAAATAGTTAGGACGTTTAAAGTACGATGTATTGACAATTGTCATACACAAAAGGTACGAAAGGATTGCTAGAAAACTACTCACTAAAAGACTAATCAATGTTAAGACAATTGTTGTCCACTCAGCTTGTTTCACAGCCGATAAAATCAAATCAGTCATTTGATTGAGAACCGCCAATCCATTATCAGCAAATAACAACCCAAAGATTAACATACTGACACCAATCATGACTAAGGTTAAAAACTGCCAGATTGTGACTGTTAATATTTTTGAAATCAGTGTTGTTTCAATTGAAACTGGTAAGGTTAAATTCAAGTAGGCTCCTTGATCAAACAAACGTCGTTTTAAAAAGTTAATGGCGTTTACAATCATCAAAACAAACGATGACGTAACAATAATGACCATAAAAATACCTAATATAATTTGTAATGTCGCAAGGTTTGATTTCAGAACAAAGGGTCCAATGATTGCTAAAAGGATCATGATAAGATAGAGCATCGAATAATCTTTGAATGAATTCTTTAAATCATGTTTCAGTGTTTTTATAAACATTAACGGAATACCTCCCTAAAGTAAGCATCTACACTCATGTTGTGTTGATCCCGCAAATCATCACAATTCTCAAATAATTCAACTCGACCATTTTTGAGAAAAATAACTTCATCGAGTATGTTTTCAATATCTGAAATCAGATGAGTAGAAATTAGTAATAAGGAGTCTTTTGCGTAAGAATTAAGTATTGTATTCAAAATCTTTTCTCTTGAGGCAGGGTCTACACCCCCAATTGGTTCATCTAGTAAGTAAATTTTCGCATCTCTGGAGAGTACTAGTGCTAGTTGAAACTTTTCTTGCATCCCTTTTGACATTTCTTTAAATGTTTTCTTAGGCGATACATCGAAGCTGTCACAAAGCTTCATCATTCGTTCTTCATTAAAGTCGTCATACATATCCTTAAACAAGGTGATGCATTCAGATCCCTTCATATTTTTTTCAAAATAAGTTTTATCAGGTAAATACGAAATACTGCCTAGTGATTCATAACCCACATGTTTCCCCTCGATTTGAATATCTCCTTGATAATCTCTGAGAAGTCCAACTAAAATTTTTATTAGCGTTGTTTTTCCTGAACCATTTGGTCCACACAACCCAACAATTCTACCTGATTTGATATCAAGTGAAATTTCATCCAAGGCTTTTTCTTTTGAATAAAACTTACTTAAGTTACGGACACGAATCAAATCCTTTTCAATTTGTTGTTCTGAACCAAATTGAGATTCTATCTTATTCATAAAATCATTCATAGTGATCTCCTTCATTAAATTTCTGAATTAGCGCTACGGTATCCTCAATACTAATACCTATTTGTTTCATTTGAACGACAAAATCATGAACCATTTGATTAATCGTTTCTTTTTTAATCGCATCAATCAACAAGTAGTCTTCTGTAATGTAACGACCATTAGGGCCATCTGCTCTTAAGAGATGACTCATTTCCATTTCAGTGAGAGCTTTCTGAATTGTGTTTGGGTTCACACCATAAAGACTCGCTAAATCGCGCACTGACTCAATGCGTTGTCCGGGCTGATAATAACCCGAAACAATTTTTGATTTTACATCCTCTACAATTTGCCGAAAGATAGGTATTCCTTCTTTAAAGTTCATTTTCCCACCTCGTATTACGTACTACAAACATAATACATATTTCCTAGAGTGTTGTCAAGCAGAATTATTTCTTTATCACTCGTTTTACTTCCTTCGCAACTGTAACAGCAACCCGAGGATCAAAAGCACTTGGTATGACATATGTTTCACTTAGTTCTTCATTTGAAACTAAGCTTGCTAATCCTACAGCAGCAGCCATCTTCATCTCGTTGGTAATCTTTGTTGCTCGTGCATCAAGAGCCCCTCTAAATAGACCTGGGAACGCTAAAACATTGTTAATTTGATTTGGAAAATCGCTTCGTCCAGTTCCAACTACTTTTGCTCCAGCTTCTTTAGCTAAATCATAACTAATTTCCGGTTCAGGATTTGCCATAGGAAATACTATCGCATTTTCTTTCATTGATGCAACCATCTCTTTGGTAACTACATTGGGTGCACTCACTCCAATAAAAACATCGGCTCTTTTCATAGCTTCACTGAGGGTTAAACGTTCATTGTTTGTGTTAGTCAATAACGCAAGCTCAGATAAATATTTATTGTAACTGTCTTGATCTTCTCTTAATACGATACCCTTACTATTAAATCCAAAGATATCTTTGACTCCTAAATCAAGCAACATTTTAATGATTGAAGTTCCTGCTGCCCCTGTTCCAGAGACAACTACTGTAATGTCTTCTGCTTTTTTATTGACTAACTTCAGTGCGTTAATGAGTCCTGCTGTAACCACGATGGCGGTTCCATGTTGATCATCATGAAAGACAGGGATATTGAGTTCTTCGATAAGCCGTTCTTCAATTTCAATACAGCGTGGAGCACTGATATCTTCAAGATTAATGCCACCAAAGCTTGGTGCGAGATTTTTAACGATGTTAATAATTTCTTCAGTATCTTGTGTGTTTAAGCAGATTGGAATCGCATCGACATTTCCAAAGGATTTAAAAAGAGCACTTTTTCCTTCCATCACAGGCATCGCTGCTTCTGGTCCAATGTTTCCTAGTCCTAATACAGCACTTCCATCCGATATAACTGCTATGGTGTTGTTTTTCCATGTTAAATCATAAGCTAAATCTTTGTTCTCTTTAATTGCTAAACAAGCCGCAGCTACACCGGGTGTGTATGCTAAACTAAGTTCTTCATTGTTTGTAATCGGTGCTTTTAGCTTCGTTTCAATTTTTCCATTCCATTGTTTGTGAGCCTCTAAGCCTCTTTCATATATTGTTTTCATATTTGTCCTCCGAATTTATTGTATCAAAATTTCATTATAAATAGTCAACCAAATAAAAAAGAGCTGTAACAATAGTTACAGCTCTAATCATTAAATTATTTTCTAGGATTTCTAATGGATGCTTGGGCAGCTGCTAATCGTGCAATTGGAACACGATATGGTGAACAAGACACATAGTCTAATCCAACTTCATAAAGGAAGTTAATTGTTGCTGGATCGCCTCCGTGTTCTCCACAGATTCCACATTTAAGATTTGGTTTTGTG
>LFRM01084782.1_pt1 | contig 14945 bp, 12 predicted proteins | sample 618341 | NCBI WGS metagenome assembly LFRM01 (sample SAMN03654438, study PRJNA283298) | anaerobic digester metagenome | isolation source: pool of bioreactors CSTR01a, CSTR02a, and CSTR03a thermophilic anaerobic... | place: Denmark: Kgs. Lyngby | collected 2014-05-21 | reverse complement strand
CTGTCCAGAAATGCTGCGGCCGTTGCCGGCTGGTCGAAGAGACGCCCCCAGTCCTGAAAGTCAAGGTTGCTGGTGACGATCAATGACTTGTGTTCATATGCTTTTGAAATCAGCTGGAACAGGTGGTCGGAACCAGTCGTGTCGAATTGAACGTATCCCAGTTCATCGAGGATGATCAAGTCGTTCCTGAGCAGCTTGTTCATGGTCTGTGCGACCGTACCATCTGCGAGCGCACTGTAGAGTAGATCAGCTAGTTCTTGAGCGGTGATGAACTGAACCCGGTAACCCTGGTTAACTGCCTCAATGCCAAGTGCGACTGCCAGATGGGTCTTTCCTACGCCAGGAGGACCCAGCAGAACCACGTTTTCACGAGCTCTGACAAACTCAAGCTGGGCCAAGTCTCTCAAGGTCTGTTGGCTAACCGAGTTTTGGAGAGTAAAGTCGAAGTTATCGATGGTACGGTGGAACGGAAACCGTGCTGCCTTAAGACGAATCGCCCTGCGCGTTTTTTCTCTGCCTTCTACCTCTCGGCTAACAAGGTATGCCAGGAAGTCAAGATACGAGGGTTCCTCCTGCAAAGCTAGTTCGTTTATGTCATCAAGGTGTTCCCGCATGTGCCTGAGCTTCAACCGTTTAAGCCCCTGCTCAAGGGCTTCACGGTCTAGCGGGGGAATGGTCCTGATCACGCCCCATACCCCCCATAGTAGCTCAAGTCCCTCTGTTCGACACCAGCATTCTGGATGCTGGTGTATCGTGAAAGTCCATTCATCGGCTCCTTTGGAACGCTGGGCAAGCTGAGCGGGTTTTTCCGCTGCTTTTCCAGTGTTCTTCTCAACTGGACATACCCAAAGGCCCGGAAGGCAATCCCGCGCTCCATGGCTGCGTTCAACTCGTTTTGCGAGTACGTAACTGCCAGACTGATGATCCTCTCCATCTGCTCCCGGAGGTGCCCGCTCCGGCTTTGGCTGAGCCCCTGGAGGTAAGCACGAGCTGAAGGTGCCAGGGCCTCGAATTTCGCCTGCAGTGGGTGCACTGACTTCTTCAAACTGCTATGAGCGGGGTAGTGGCGATCCTGTACGACACTCTTTCCTCGTCCCGGAACTAAGACGATGGTGTCCACCACTGTTCCGTTGTCCAGCAGCTCAATCCGGTCCTCAAAACGGCGGTACTTAACCTGTTTGCGTGCGAATTGCACTGGCACTGAGTACTTGTTGCCATCGATAGAGATGAGCTGGGTCTTCGTTGCTTTTCGGTTCTCAATGATGAACATCGGCTCGGTAACAGCTAGCGGACGCAGATAATTGCGTTCTTCAGCTAAGCGTTCGAAGGGAACTTCCCCAGTTGTGCTGTGAATCTTGCAATTGGCTACTTCGTTGCACCACTCTAGTGCCTGGCGGTTTAGATCCCCTAAGCCGTTGTATGAGCAGCCATAGTAGAAGTCCCGTTTCACGTACTTGATGCTGGATTCCACCTTGCCCTTGGACTCAGGATCGTTTGTCCAACAGGCTTTGGGGGTGAACCCATAGACGGCCGCCATCCAGAGGAGGTTCTCGTTGAAGCGAACAATCCCTCCGACTCGCTCGCTCACTACGGTTTTGGCATTATCAAAGAGTATCTCAGAAGGCACGCCTCCTATGTACTCAAAAGCTCGATGCATGCATCCGAAAAACGTCGCCATGTTCATGGAGGTAACGAACTCGACATAACGCACCCGGGACCAAGATAGGGTGAACGCAAAGACATACAGCTTAATCTCGCATCCATCGATGTTGATTTGCCCGCAGTAACCCCAATCCACCTGAGCTTGTTCTCCCGGCAGTGTTTCGATGGGCTTGTACTCCCGGAAGTTCTTTGGACGAAGCAACGCTACACAGCGTCTCACTGTCCTTTTTGAACCTGTGTATCCTTGTTTCTTTATCCCGCGCTAAATGCGTTCTGCAGTCAATTCAGGGAACCTGTCCAAGCGTTCCATGATATACTCTAGATAGGAGTCTGTCAGCTTAACGCGCTGCCTGTATCGCGGTTTGTCAGGGTCTTCAACCGGGCCGTCCCAGTATTTGGCCACGGTCTTTCGGTCAAGCCCCAAGCGCATGGCTGTAGCTTTTTTGGTCAGTCCCTGATCGCGGCACTCTCGTATGTTCACAATGGTCCCCACTTTCTTCAAGCTTGCTCACCCCTCGAATCGGTGGATTGGTTGCGGTTACCAACCCAATTCGAGTGGGTGAGCATTTTTCTTCCTTCACTTGGTCATGTTGTGGGGATTTTTCGTGGCCGTTTATGTCCATTTTAAACTGGCCACTAACAGGGATCCCGATGGAAAATTGCGAACTATACTTGACACAATCTCAACGTGTGACTATCGACCGTTCAAGACCAGTCCGGGTCTATCCTCGGAGCAGTCATGCTCAATGTCGACAATCTGAGGATTACCAGGTCGATGACCCTGCTCATCGATGGTGCAGGTCACCTCTGTGTACTCACTCGGATAGATGACATCAAGGGGCGGGACGGGATCGGTGAGCTGGGCCCGGTACTCGATTCGAACAACCGCCTGGTCGTGGGGCCTGAAGGGGCGGTTGTCGGAGTGGTCCACGAGATGGGGATATCGCTGGTCCATCCTGACATTCTGATACCATGAGATTGGGCTTTTCATGCTTGGATGCAGGGAATATTCAAGGGGCCCATGCGGCCCCTTGAAGTCTAGTAGATCCTGTCCAATGTGCTAGTCAAGCGTTTTCACCAACGGCCCGTTTTCGCCCAGCGCCTTGTGAATCACAGGCATCCACTTGCTGATCTGGATCGACTGAGGACACTTGGCTTCGCAAGCTCTGCACTGTGCGCACCCGGCGGCACGGATATCTGCCTTCGAGCTGTCACGTTCGTGAGCGCGCTTCCACCACTCGTACTCTTCTCGACCAGACTCGGGGCTGTCATACATGACCGCTTGGTTGTAGACGAAGAAGTTGCGTGGGATGTCTACTCCCTGCGGGCAGGGCATACAGTACCCGCACTGCGTGCAGGCGATTGCCGTGAGTGCATGATAGGCTTCGCGCACTCTGTCATACAGCGCTAGCTCCTCGTTCGTGAGCGAGCCGACTCCCGATTCGTTCGCATACTCTATGTTGTCCTTAACCTGCTGCATCGTGCTCATGCCACTCAGCACGACGGATACCTCAGGCTGATTCCAAAGCCAGTGCAAGGCCCAGCCCACTGCCGAGCGCTTGCGCGGCGCACTGTCCCAAATCGCCTGTACAGGCCCAGGTGCGGATGCTAACTTCCCACCGAGGAGGGGCTCCATGATTGCTACAGCCATCCCTTTTGACGCGGCGTACTTGAGCCCCTTCGTGCCGGCCTGATTTTCGACGTCCATGTAGTTGTACTGAATCAGGCACATCGGCCAGTCATAGTCATCTACGATCTGCTTGAACTCCTCATAGCTGCCGTGGAATGAGAAGCATAGGTGACCGAAACGTCCAGCAGCAACTGCCTTTTCCGCCCACTCGCGGACTCCGAGCTCGCGCATCTTAGTCCACTGGCGTGCGTCCAATGAGTGAAGCAGGTAGAAGTCCACGAAGTCGACCTGAAGCCGATCCAGTTGCGTGTTGAGAAGCTTGTCGAAGTCGCTCGAGTCATTGACCAGCCAGGTCGGCATCTTCGTCGCGAGCTTGACTCGATCTCTGTACCCACCTCTCAACGCTCTGCCTAAGAAGGATTCACTCTCCCCGCGGTGGTAGTTGTACGCTGTGTCGATGTAGTTCAGTCCCTGATCGATCGCGAAGTGGATCATCTCAGTCGCCTTTGTCTCATCGATTGCGCCGTCCTTAGTGGGCAGGCGCATTGCGCCAAACCCTAGTGCAGATACTTTGAAGTCTAGCCTGCCGAAGTTCCTATACTGCATTACGTCCTCCCGATACAGATATTGTGGCGCTTTGATGGTGATGGTAATCATGCACGCTGCTCAGCGTACGTTGTCATATTTCGCCTTGATGGCGGATCTGTCCTGCCTTGGGGCTCTATCAGAGAAGCGCGATCTCACCTGCCTCCTGGGCGATCGGCATTCTCTCCGAGCTATTCGGATATGCCCACTTAAGGCATAGGATGTTCCCCCTCTCGTTCGCCTTAAGGAACACAGCTATCTGAAAACCGATGCGCTTTCCTGTATAAGCGAATATGCGGACCATGTCCCAGGGGATCGAGAGTTGTATGCTCAGGGAGTCGGCTTCCGACTCCACGGAGAACTCGCCTTCACTCAGATCCAGGAACGATTCGGCGTGGGGCTTGAGCAATCTCAGTGTAGTCCGGTCCTGCCACCCAGCCACTTTGAATTCGACGCTCTCGGAGAAGCTGCCGCTGTTGTGCATTCTGCCGGCATCGAAGAGCATCCTGATGGACTGGATGCTATCTATGACATCAGTGCGCGCCGCACACGATTCCGCGTCACGGTTGTGCCGCTCGACTCGAAGCCTGAGGTTGAAGCACGCATAATTCCACCATATGCTTGCGTATGCCTCATATTCACGCATGACGGCAACTTCCTCAGCAGTCAGAAGAGCGTCACTTATTCGCTTGTTGTTCCTCCTGTAAAATGAGCCGGTTAGCCCTATGCAGTCAAGCTTCTCGTTGAAGCCAGAAGTACTGAACTCACATTCAACCGTCGGACATCCGCTCCGCGCTCTCGCGATCAACCGGTCGGCCAGCAAGCACTGGTCCTCGAACATCAGCGCGTCTATATCCTCCATGAATATCCTGACCATCTTTGCTCGGATATCTGCCTGGTCAACCGACTCATCATCGATCAGGCGAAGCAGCTTACTCGTGACAGCATCCGGCACTATGCCAGGATACACTGAGCAGAGGATACAGGCAACAAGTGATACGCATTCACATTGCCGCGCTAGCCTCGCCCGCTCTATCAACACATCCCAGTCGATCTTGGTGCGATACTTGCCAATGAGCAGAGCAATGTCATGGATATCGCACAGCCTGACACCGAATCCCCACTGGCGCTTGTTGAGCATCTCGTGTACATCCTTGAGGAGATGCCGAGTGAAGTGACCGATTAGGTGGACAAGTCTGTCGTGAATCTCGAGCAGCCATGCACCATGTCCATCTCTCTCTTCATAGACAGCTCTGTAGACGAAGCTCCTTGGGTCATTCTTGCCGTACATAGGCATGTAATAGAGGGCATTCACGTGAAGATCCACACAGAGAGCGATTTCCTTTCCTCCGATATCTACTCGTTTCCGGACCGGATCTATATGGGTGTAATGGTTAGCATCGTAGATAGCTCTTGGGAGGTTCTCTAGGATGTTCCCGCCGTCTGCATAGCTGTAACCAAGCTGGTCTAGGATTTCGAGTGTAGACTGCTGGTCCTCAAGATCGATGAGAACATCTATGTCATTGCTCTTTCGGATCTCGGGTGGATCATATAGATCCGCGCTGAGGTAGTAGCCCTTGAGGAAGACTGCTCTTACGCCGCGGGCGCGGGCAGCAGCTGCTATTTTGATAGTCTCATCCAAGATGACTCTGTTGCGGAGTCTCTGTCCCGCAAGGAGTTCCGACACTCGCGTATACTCAGCTGGATCCAGGTCTCTCAGTTCTTCGTGGAAGATGCGAGACAGCCCTAGCCTCCGCATAGTGGCAACAAGTTCCCTCCTGCTGCCTCCATTACCTCGGCAGGCTTTCTCCAGGTAAGCTAGTAAGCACCTCTTCTCGTCCATGCCCATCACCTCCGTGCGCATGGTCATGTCTGGGAAAATTATGTAGTTCTGGTCGGTGTGTTGAGACGAAGCGCCATATTGCCTCAGATACCTCATCGCGAGAAAGCCGAGCGGGGATTTCCTCAATCAGTACTCCGTTGCGTCGCAGATAGCTGAGTCCTCGAGCTGTGTCTCCACGAAATACCGCGATCTTCGTCCAGAATCGCCTCAAATCCCGAAGTGTGCTCATCGCTCCCTTGGTGCGCACGGATCTCTGAATCTGTCTGCAGAGAGAAACAAGTCCGGCTGGCTTTGGCAGCCTCAGATAGATGACGCAGTAAGATGGGATCGCTCCCGATTCTACCAGGTTAAGCATAAGCTCCGCCTGAGCCAGACCCCGCGGCGCACCGTCAAGTATCACGAACATACCGCTTCGAGCCAGACGTCCCGCCAAGTGAAACAGGATCTCGTCGATAGGCAACGGAGCTAGCGTCCCCCTAGTTCGTGATGCTGAAGCCGCAGGCTTGTGGTTCTCCAAGATATCTAGCTCCCGCCTGGTGAGATACTCATCGAGGGTGTGGGTCCGGAGCAGCCGCGGAACGGAGAGCACGACAGCTCGCGGGCCCAACCGATCAGCAAGGATCGCCACCTGGGTCGACTTGCCTGAACCCGGCATACCTGAGATCGTGATCACACACAATGGACTCCATCTCCTCGTGCGCCCGAGCAGGTGAAGCACGCCCCGCCCTGCTCTCGTCAGGAATAGCCATCAGCTGTTGACCTCTCGTAGCACTCCTCGCTTTGCGCGAATACTGCCGATATTGTGCTGCCGCACACGATTCGTTTCCAGTACATCCACCGAAGCACTTCGTTGAGGCTCCTGTATTTGCAGCGCTCACATCCGGGGATCGAATCGTATCCAGCAGCAAAGGCCTTGTGCAGGACACTGAGGAATCTCCGTCGCCTATCGCCTGCCCAGATCTCACCGAAGCTCTGGTGGTTCAGATTGCCGTAGATGGCTAGATCCTTTTCGTGCCACGCTCCTCGCCAGCCCTCCTGACAGGCAGCGACGTTTCCGTCTGCGTGTATTGTCACTCTGGTCGCTAGTGCAGGATCAAGCAATGCCTCGGGCAAGTCCCGCCACTGCGCTCCCGGCGGTACCACTGCCAGGTCGTTCATCCAGACCTGAAAGACCTCGGAATCCAAAGCGAGCAATGCCATGCGTACAGAGGGCCATCGCTTCTTCCATTCTCCCTCGATCTCGTCCAGCAGAGTGTAGCGCACATAGTGGAAGCCAAGTTCACGGCACAGATGTGCAAAGGGAACCGCGTCATCGATCGTCTCTGGGCGAACCAAGAACGTGGCACCATTGACCACCTGTCGGTGAGCGCGCATTGATATGATGCTCCGGAGACAGGCCACTCACTGCTCATATCTGAGCGCCCTAGGTCCCGGCCGGTGCAGGCGGTCATGCAAGTCAGGATCGGTGGTATTCAGGCTAAGGCGCAGGTGAGTGCAGTACTCTGCAATCGATTCTGCGTGTTCGGCGATATTGGCTCCAGCAGTAATGAGTACGGATTTCATTCCGAGCTCATGGCACAGCCTAAGGGCCCGCCCCAGTATCGGAGACACGGTGCTCTCGCGGCCCGCGAACTTGACTGCTCTTACGCCTCCCTGGGCCAAGTCCGTGATCAATCTAGCAACAACGTCCCAAGACAACTGAGCTGCAGGTGAGTAGATTTTGGATACGAAGCATCCCTTGCAATTGTCCCAACACCGATGCGTCAGATAGACAAAGGCCATCAGGGGATACTGGCCATAACCACTATGCGAACAGGCGAACTCCAGGTAGTCTTCAGGTTCCAGAGGGTAGAAGTAGAAAGGACTCACTTCTGCATATTGACCTTCCCCTGCGTCCAGTCGGTTAAGTCTCCTTAGCATACGCTAGTCCCTCCTCGTTCGGCGTGCACTCAGGTACCCGTGGTGTCTAGATCGGTTTGATACCACTCGGCCTGAGTCCGGAACAGAGCAGCGTAGATTCCATCTTGATCGATCAGCTCCTGGTGAGTGCCCTCCTCCACGACTCTACCGCCGTCCATCACTATTATCCGGTCAGCAAGACGAACAGCTCCCAGACGGTGGGTTATAAACACCGCGGTCGTCCCTTCTACCAACTCACTGTAGCAGCGATAGACTTCGGCTTCGGCTAAGGGATCGAGCGCAGATGTCGGCTCATCGAAGACGAGTATGGCAGCCTGACCATGGCGCATGAAGGCTCGCGAAGCAGCAAGCCTTTGCCACTGGCCTTCAGACAGGTCTATGCCTTCAAAGATCCTGCCCAGCCTGGTGTTGTATCCGTCTGTGAGACGGTCGGCAACTTCATCGATTCCGCCCATCACCGCCGCTCTTCTGATTGCCTCGCTATCGTCCATGCGATCGAGCGATCCAAGAGCGATGTTCTCTCCGATGGTGAAGTGATAGCGTGCGTAGTCCTGAAACACGGTGCTCTGCTGTTTCCGCAGGTGTTCAACATCAAAATGCGCTAAAGGAATGCCATTGTAGCGGACGACGCCAGCTGTGGGCCTATACAGCCCTAGCATAACCTTCGCTAGGGTGGTCTTGCCCGAGCCGTTCAGTCCGACTAGTGCGACTCGCTCGCCCCGCCCGATCGAAAGGTTGATGTCAATTAGCGAGGGTTCGGTCGAACCCGGATATGTGAAATAGCAGTTCTCAAGCTGCACGGCAAAGGCATTGTCCGCCTGGACCTGTAATTGGCCGGAAGACTCCTGTCGAGTCTCGACGAGAAAATCCGACAGATCACGAGTGTAGATCAAGTCGTTCTGCAGGCGCAGAACAGCAGTGAAGAGAGTATGCAGGGCGGCCTGCGCCTCGACCACAGCGCCCGACAGCATGGCGAAGTCTCCGACCGTGTACCTGCCTCGACTCGCCATGTATGCCAGCAGCACGAGTGCAACCAGGTAGGCAATCACATTCAGGGCGTCGCCGGCGATCCCGGTAATCGCATAGCGCGTCTCGAGACGACGTCTCTCCTCTAGATGCGCATCGGCTATGTCAGACCATTGCTCCTGCAGGTATTCGCCTGCTTCAAAGACACGGATCTCCTTCGCTGCACGCGTGTCCGTTAGGAGGTTCATCAGGTACGTCATCTTTCTCTGTCCGGGAGTCTGCTTCTTGTTGAGTTGCCAACGTCGAAACCCAGCTGCGGCTCTGTTGGCTGCGACCGGCAAAGCCGAACCGACGAGCAAGATGACGAGCCAGGAGGATCTCACCGCGAGGAGTGCAGTGATACTGCAGAGCTGGAGTGCAGTCTGAAAAACCGAGACCGTTCCTCGCAGGAGGTGGACCATCTGGCCTTGAGTGGCAGCTGTAGCCCTTTGCAGACGATCATAGTAGGATGGCTCCTCCATCGCTTCGAGGGGAGTTGTTGCAGCCAGCTCAAGCACCTCTCGCTGTGCCTCTAGCACTGCTCTCTCACGAAGGTGGTCCTCCACGAGTCTAGTAGCTCTCCACAGGAGTCTAGCGGACATGGCAGCTCCTGCCCACAACAACGCCCAAGGCATCACTGCGGGTAGTTGCTGAGGGCCACCCTCAGCCAACAGGGGTAGGCGATCCACTACAGGCTTGACCAGGATCAGTCTGACGGTAGGAGCAAACCCAGAAGCAACAGACAGGGCAGCCCACCCAATAGCGAGCGCAGGCCCTGATCGCCACAGCATGGCCATCAAACGCGGGATGAATGCAAACTGCTTTGCAGACCGGCGCAGTCTCGCGAGCATCTGGTCAGTCATTCGCGGCTACTCTCCTATCCTCGTACCAGGAGGCTTGGCTCCTGTACATCGCAGCGTATTCACGTCCGAGCTTCATCAGCCTATCATGGCTCCCGCTCTCTGTGATCCGGCCACTCGATAGGACCAAGATCCGATCTGCGAGCCGTACGGATCCGAGGCGATGTGAGATCAGAATAACCGTCTTTCCACGAGCCAGTTCCGTAAATCTGCGGTAGAGATCGGCTTCTGCCATCGGATCCAAAGCAGCAGTGGGCTCATCGAGGATGAGTAGATCAGCCCGCCTGAAAAAGACCCGACCAAGCGCGACCCTTTGCCACTCTCCGCCAGACAAATCGGTGTCCCCGAATTGCTTCCCGATAAGCGAGTCAAGTCCATTCGGCAGTCGCCGGACGATGTAGTCGATGCCTCCCAATCTGGCTGCCTCCAGCAACGCATGATCGTCATCGAGCTCCTCGACGCGGCCAAGCCCGATGTTTTGTCGCAGAGACAACTGGTAGCGAGTGAAATCTTGAAACAAGACGGCGCTTGAGTCCCATACAGAATGCCGGTTTCCGTGTTCGAGCGCGATGCCATCGAACAGGATCCGCCCCTCTATAGGTTCATACAGGCCAAGCAGAAGCTTCACTATTGTGGTCTTGCCCGCTCCGTTGCATCCAACTATTGCCACAATCTCACCAGGGGCAATAGAAAAGCTCAAGTCCTGCAATACGTATTTGTCGCTTCCGGGATACCGGAAAGACACGCTCTCGAAGCTGATGCCTGTTCGCAGAGGAAAGGAGATCAAAGAACTGCCAGCTTTCGGTTCTTCGTCTGCAGAAGTGCTCAAGAAGTCTCTGATGTCTGAGCAGACGAGTAAGTTCTCGCGTAGGCGACTGGCTATGTGGAGAACCTCTTCTGACCGGCTTGTCAGCAGAATCAGCGTACTGGTGAGCATGACATAGTCACCAATTGTCAGCTGCTGGGCAGAAACGCGCAACAACAGGAGCCATACAGCTATCGCAACGAGTACAACCATGCCAAGAGTGCTAGTCGATCTCAGCAACTCATTGCGCGTCAGAACCGACATCTGTTGCTTGCGCATATTCAGCGCACGATCATACCATAGGCGACGGAAGTGCGATCCAAGACCGTACTGCCGCACCTCGTGCGCGTATTGCCGAGTAGTAAGCAGCTCGGTCAGATAGTTCGTCCAACGCACGTCCTCTGTCTGTCCTCGGTACAGACTCCAGATCCCTGCGCTGCCGCGAAGGTGTGCCCATATCATGGGAGGCATCGCCAAGAGCAAACAAGCTGGAACGGCCGGGTGGATGCGAAGCGCAAGGACCCACAGAGAAGCCCACTGGACCAAAGCGATGCATAGATCGATAACCTGCTCTGCGACAAGGGGGATTCTTGATTGGGCGCCGCGGCGTGCACGATCGAGTAGGTTACAGAACTCAGCATTCTCCAACCGGGGATAGGCAACTCGAGAGCACTTCTCCACTATCGATTTGCCGAGGTAGCGCGCTATCCGACCGCGCACCACGACGCTGCAATACTCGATAGCGTGACTGGCTACTGACTGAAGCAATGAGGTCCCGGCGATAGCCAGTATGAAGACAAGGCTAAGGGCCCAGTCCGGGCCAGCGATAGAGTCACCGCTCTCCAACCATCCGGCAATCAGGTCAATCAGCCGACGCAGCAACAACAGCTCGGCAGGTGTTGCTGCAGCCTTGAGCACGAGGAACACTAGAAGGCACACAGCCACCCTCGGTGCTGCCTGCCTGACTACCGCAATCACCCACACGCCGCGACGAAAGCTGGCCGCAGACCTTCGGAGGGCATCCAGAACAGAACCACTGCTCGCTTCCAAAGCTCCCATCTGCTCTACTCCTTGTGGTGAGCCTTCGAGGCATAAGCTGCCGCGGACCTTACCGCGCCTCTCAGCCGTCGCTCTACTAGATCAGCGAGGGCTGCCGCTTCACTGTCGGTATACCAGTAGCAGATAAGGCCGGAGCTTTGCTCGAGGCACCCTGGGCTGACTTGGAACACGCGGTGGGCCAGCGCATCGGCACATTCCATCAAACGGGGGCCCCCCAACAGAATGCCTATCTGGAATACACAGAGGCGCAGTTCTGGGCCAAACATCGAGTCTAGCTCTATGCGCACCTGATCGAGGCAATCTGCCAGCCAGTCCACTCGCCCGTCCACGAGCACGGCACGCGGCCACCACAGATAGAGACTTGAGGACTGCCGCGTGAACCTCGCTCCTTGCACATTGGACTCGTCTAGGTGCGATCTCTGGATCGCCTGCATTACCCTCAAACCCACAATCTCACTCAGCAGCGAGGTTGTGAGATGACCTACCAATCTATTCAAGAATCCCTGCTTACCTGCTGTCTTGCCGTCTGGGAGAACCTCAACGCCTCCGTCGAGCCACTCCTTTGCACTCTGCCAGAGGCTACCTTCGTAAAGAGGGCGAATAAGTGCTAGTGTGCTATCTCCCTTGTGCGACCTCACGGCGCTCCAAAAGCACGGAATACTCAACACATGCGGTGCAAGCCGCCTGGCATCGACCGCAACTGGGGACGCCGTATGCCATATGCTCTCTGCTAGAGCCACTCGTCGAGCGTACTCAGCCTCGTTCCTCTCAGCGACTGTCTTGAGCGAGGAAGTGACCCCGCGCTGACCGCTTCTCTTCAAGTCATCCATGGCGTGTTCGCTCGCAACGGAGAGTGTGCGCAGCTTGGCATCTGCTGATAGGTCCTCGCACAGCAGCTCGGAGCTGCATATGACGGCAGTGAAACAGAAAGGGCGATCCTCGGGATCAGGGAAGAAGCGGCGACTGACTGAGATCACTGCCTGACGAGCTTCGTCTAGCGCTCGGCAGATCGACTCCTGATCAGAACAACTATGAACCAAAACGATCTCATCGCCAGAGGAAAAGAGAAGCGCGTAACTGCCTTTCACCAGTCGGTCCAGTGCCTCGGCGATCTGAGCTCTGCTCTCTTGGACAGCGTGACTCACAACCAGTGGTCCGTAACGCTTTACGAAGTGTGTGAGGTGATCAAAATCCAACGTGGCCATTGTGAACACACCCTGCTGAGCGATCGCTCGGGCCGAGCATATGAACTCAGCCACAGAATCAGTACGGACGCTCACTGCACACCCTCCTCTGACCGCCCGCCTGTACCAGTCATCAGGCTGGGCATCACCGACAGACCATCAGGGCCGATCTGCAAGCTGTCACCCGTGCTGATCCTGCTCCTGGCGTTAGCCACTACTATCGCCGGAATGCCTCTCTCGCGAAGTATGATGGCGAGATGGCATAGCAGCGGGCAGCGCTCAAACACGAATCCGTGCACGTACTGAATGATGGAAGCAAGGCCGATCGATGGATACTCGGCTACGACGATGATAGGCTTCTGCTGACACAAATCATGAGTTTGGGCAACCAGTTCGCTGCTGGCAACTCCATCATCAAGATGCCTTACGCTGATCATGAAACGCTCTGCCAGCTCGTCGTATTCAGATATGTCGTCAAGACAGACCGCATACCCTGAAGCGACGCCAGGAGAGACTGTTGCGGCCTGTGGCACGCACTGTAGCGGCTGGTTTTCCACGGTCAAATCCTTGATGTATATCTCCTGGTTGTAGATATACCACTCGAGGCGTACTTCACCGAACGCGTCGCAGAACTGCCGCGTGACCTGAGCTACGCGTTCAGCCAGTTTCTCGTCCAGGTCAATGGTATAACGCTCGCAGTCCACGGTTACCCAGTCCATTGTCTCACTATCGAAGAAAGCTCTCTGATCGTATTCGGGACGGTCGATTGTCTCGAGTCCCAGTCTCCCATAGCTGTAGACTGTCGCCGGCCATCGTCCACTCTTTGTGCCTTTGGCGCCACCTGGATAGGCCTCGATGACTATGGAGTCGTCCCCAAGGACGGTAGAGAACCCAATCATGTCGGACGGGACTATCTCGGATATCTCTGCGGCAGCGTATGCCGGGTCGGCTAGGCGGTTGCAGTCCATTCCCTGCGCCAGCGCCAGCTCCAGTTTGCTTAGGTGCACTCTCTGAGTTCTATCTCCCCAACTAACCCTCAGGTACGGGATGGAGAGCTGGGAGCTGATATCCTTCACAATAGCAGGCAAATCAGATCTGCGATAGACGACATAGATCGTCCGGAACGTACAAAGACCTTTCCTCAGGCAAAACAACCTAAACCAGATCTTCTTCCGCAGTTCCTTGATCAGCCTATCGCCACACTTGCCCAGATCGAGCTTGTAGATCCGAGATAGCTCCTCTTCGAAAGCCCACGTGCTGGTGATTCGAGCCGCCTCTGTCGAGGTGATTCGTCTTGCCTGCAACAGGAACAGCCGGTCGCCGTCCCATACCCACTCGATGTCCCAAGGACCGCCCGGTAGACGCTCGGCAATGCTTGCAGATCGCAGGAGTGCGTCAGTGAGCAGTGGCGGCACATCTTCCTCGCCGGCAACTCCGCTTAGGTCTCGCAGACGTATCTCACGGCATGCCCCTCTCCCGCTGGTGACTGCGTTCGCAGAAGCCCTCTCGAACTGCACGATCGGCTCTCTGGCACCAGTAAGCGGGTCGCAGGTGAACATCACACCGGCGACGTGAGGCTTGATATCCCTCTGCACGATCACAGCCATGCTAGTCGGTAGCTGTCCGCCGTTGTAGAAGAGAGCCCTCTCAGTGAAGAGAGAGGCCCAAACGGCTCGAATGCTTGTCAAAACGTCCTGAGTGTTTCGGTTTCCAGGTACAGACTCATAGATACCAGCCTGTGACCTGATCTCTCCGTCCTCATGAGGTGCGGACGAACGAACGATGACAGGGCCAGCCGCCAGCAGCTCCTCTGATATGGAAGCCACTAGTGTCTCAACCCAATCTGGAAGAGGGGCGGTGAGTATGTGGTCGCGCAGACCGCGTAGAATGACCCCTGTCTGAACGGGGTTATCTTGGATCGCCGAGAGGCTCCGGCCAATTTCGGAGCCCAGTCCAGTTTCTTCCTGCACTGCCCGCCAGAGATCGACCGTCAGGCTCCATCCTGCAGGCACGGAAAGGCCGACAGCCGACAGCCGCCCTAGATTGTGGGCTTTGCCTCCAACCACCTCTGGACTATGTTCAGCGCATAACGAGAGTGGTACTGCGTATCTGGAGCTGATCGGGTTCACAGAAGCCACCTCCAGCATCCAGCTGCATACCCATTATTTCCATATTGAAGACAAAATTCCTCCATCTAGGCGTTTTCGTAGGCGAAGACTGCCTAGGCGAAGGGTAACACCGAAACGAACAACAATGATTAGGACAAGAAATGTTAAGACCGTTTGCACAAAAGCTGGCACACTATAATCAGTTGTAGTTGTAGTTACATGGGGGTCAGTGTATAATTAAGTTCGCAATTTTGAAGAGGAAAAGCCATCGGGACTCCGAAATG
>LFRM01195296.1_pt1 | contig 14946 bp, 11 predicted proteins | sample 618341 | NCBI WGS metagenome assembly LFRM01 (sample SAMN03654438, study PRJNA283298) | anaerobic digester metagenome | isolation source: pool of bioreactors CSTR01a, CSTR02a, and CSTR03a thermophilic anaerobic... | place: Denmark: Kgs. Lyngby | collected 2014-05-21 | reverse complement strand
CACCTGGCCGGCACCTCCGCACTGGCTGCACGGAGTCTCCACTGTCTTGCCCTCACCGCCGCACCGGGGACATGTCCTGAGAGTAACGAGCCGTCCAAGGGCACTTTGCTGCACTTGCTGCACCTGCCCCGTCCCATTGCACTCGGGGCAGGTGTGGATAGGCGTGCCGGGTTCTGCCTGATTACCTTTGCAGTGGGGGCAGGTCTCTGTTCGGGGCACTTCAACTTCTGTCTCTAGGCCAAATGCCGCCTCCTCGAACTTGATCTGCAAATTCACATGGATATCAGCACCCTGCTGGGGCCCCCTGCGGCGCTGACGGCCCATACCTCCACCGAAGAACATGTCAAAAATGTCTCCAAAGCCGTCAAAGTCGCCAAATCCGCCGAAATCTCCAAAATCCCCGAAGCCTCCGAAACCGCCGGTGCCGTTGGCTCCTTCAAAGGCTGCGTGCCCGAACTGATCGTACTGCTGCCGCAGCTTCTCATCGCCGAGCACCCGGTAGGCTTCAGCAGCTTCTTTGAATTTCTCCTCGGCATCGGGGTCGTCTTGGTTGACATCGGGATGGTACTTGCGGGCCAGGCGGCGGTAAGCCTTCTTGATGTCCGCCTCAGAGGCGTTCCGATCAACCCCCAAAACCTCGTAGTAATCTCGCTTGGCCATCACTGCACCGCCTTCTTGTGCCAGTTCAATAGTCCTTCAAACTGACTTCTCTCTGTAATGTATCACAAACCAGCATCACAAAAAAGGAACCTGTGCAGATGGCGGCGGCCGCAGCCGCCGCTCAAAGGCTTGACACAGGTCGCTAACTGCAAATCACACATCCATTAACCCCCACCGGCAGCTAGTGGGTATCTCCTGCTGTTCAGGCAGACTATGCCTGCTGGTCATCGTCTACTACTTCGTAGTCGGCATCTACGACCTTTTCTCCCCCGGGCCCCTGCTGGCCTTGGGCACCACCGGCACCACCGGCACCACCGGCATCTCCGGCAGCGCCTGCCTGGGAATACATCCTGGATGTGACGCTGTGGAGGGCAGCACTTAAGGCCTCCATCTTGTCCCTGATGGCCTGCACATCTTCACCCTGACTGGCCTGGGACAGCTCATTTCTCGCCGCCTCGATCTTGGCCTTTTCGTCACCGGCCACCTTATCACCCAGGTCTTTTAGGGTCTTATCTGCGGTATAGATCAGCTGCTCTGCCTGGTTCTTGGCTTCGACCAGTTCTTTCCGCCGCTTGTCTTCTTCGGCATGGGATTCTGCTTCTCGGATCATCTTTTCGATCTCGCTCTCCGACAGCGCGCCGGAGGAGGTGATGGTAATCCGCTGCTCTTTACCGGTACCCAGATCCTTGGCCGAAACATTGACAATACCGTTTGCGTCGATGTCAAAGGTAACCTCGATCTGGGGAACACCCCGGGGCGCCGGGGGAATCCCAGTGAGCTGGAAACGTCCCAAGGTGACGTTATCCGCCGCCATGGGCCGCTCACCCTGGAGCACATGGATATCCACCGCCGTCTGGTTGTCTGCCGCGGTGGAGAAGATCTGTGTCTTCCTGGTGGGAATTGTGGTATTGCGCTCGATCAAGCGGGTCATGACACCGCCTAAAGTCTCAATGCCCAAGGACAGCGGCGTCACATCCAGCAGCACGATATCCTTAACTTCCCCTGCCAAGACTCCTGCTTGAATAGCAGCACCTAAGGCCACACACTCATCTGGATTAATACCCTTGAAGGGCTCTTTGCCCAGCTTCCTCTTAATCGCTTCCTGAACTGCCGGAATGCGGGTGGAACCCCCTACTAAGATGACCTTATCGATTTCGTGGGGCTGCAGCCCGGCATCGTCCAAGGCCCGCTGAGTGGGCCCCATGGTGGCCTCCACCAGGTCTGCCGTCAGCTCATTGAACTTAGCCCTAGTCAGGGTAATGTCCAGGTGGAGAGGCCCTGCTTCTCCGGCACTAATAAAGGGCAAATTGATATTAGTACTCTGCAGGCCCGACAGCTCGATCTTTGCCTTCTCGGCCGCTTCCCGCAGCCGCTGCATAGCCATGCGGTCATTGCTGAGATCTACCCCTGTCTCCTGCCTAAACTGCCGTACTAAATACTGCACGATCCGCTCATCAAAGTCATCGCCGCCCAGCTTGTTATTGCCGCTGGTAGCCAGCACCTCGAAGACTCCATCCCCCACCTCCAGAATGGACACATCAAAGGTACCGCCTCCCAAGTCAAATACCAGGAGCTTCTGCTCCTGCTCTTTATCCATGCCGTAGGCAAGGGAAGCCGCGGTGGGCTCGTTGATGATCCGCAGGACTTCCAGGCCGGCAATAGTCCCCGCATCCTTAGTCGCCTGCCGCTGAGCGTCGGTAAAATAGGCAGGCACGGTGATCACCGCTTGGGTGACAGGCTCGCCTAAGTAGTTTTCTGCCTCCTCTTTCAGCTTCCGGAGAATCATCGCCGATATCTGCTGAGGAGTGTACACCTCACCGTCAATGGTGGCTCTAAAATCTGTACCCATATGGCGCTTGATGGATTGGATAGTGCGCTCCGGATTGGTCACTGCCTGGCGCTTAGCCACCTGCCCCACCAAGCGCTCGCCGTTCTTGGCAAAGGCCACCACCGAGGCCGTTGTACGGCTTCCTTCGGAGTTGGGAATAACAATCGGCTCCCCGCCCTCCATGGCAGCCACAACAGAGTTGGTTGTACCAAGATCAATACCCACAACTTTTCCCATATATCTTCCTCCTCATTTGCAGCCAACAAGCCTTCACAAGGTGCCAAATTCCTAATCGCCTGCTCTGGCGACCTTGACAACTGCAGCTCTTAGTACCCGTTCCCGGAAAGTATACCCCTTCTGAAACTCCTGAAGGATCTGGTTCTCCATCTCCGGATCCTCCACAGCTTCCATCATCACAGCATCATGCAGATTTGGATCGAAATCCTCCCCCACTGCTCTGATGGGTTCAAGCCCCTCTCTAGATAGAATGTCCATGAACTGCCGATAGATCAACTGGACGCCTTCACGGATGGAATCTTCACTGGCATCACTATCTGCGGCCAATGCCCTTTCCAGATTATCCAGCACTGGCAGGAGCTGTCGAACCAGCTCTTCGTTGGCCCGGATAATCCCCTCCTGCAGATCCCTGCGGCTTCGCTTGCGGTAGTTATCAAAATCGGCTTGCAGCCGCAGCAACTGTTGAGTCAGCTCTTCTGCCCGCTCTTGCCAGCGGACTGCTTCCTCCTTGAGTGTTTCCGGATCAAGGGGCCCAACATCTGCCCCTTCGGGCTCCTGCCCTTGGTCAACCTGCCCTTCCCGGGCTTCTCCTTCCTCGACCTGTCTGGCAGCACTCTCCTCTTCTTTGACGAACCCCGACATCTCTCCCTGGCTGTCACACCCCGAGGCATTGGGCTCCTGGGCGCCAGAGTGCTTCTCTTCATTGTGACAGCTGCAGTCGCGGCAGCGGCAGCTGCTGACTTGCTGCTCTGGGCGCGGCTCCTGGTTGTTTTTCATGAAAAGCGGCGCAAGAAACCCCAGCGGGGTGCATGCGCCTTCTCTCCTTTCTCCCTATTGGCCGGTTAATCGGGCAACTCCCATCACCCGGCCTTTTGACCATGTTTCCTAGTGACGCCGGGAGTCCGACAGCAGTGAACTGAGGGTGTAAGCCATGCCCTCGACTATGGCCACCACCTTCTCGTAATCCATGCGGGTGGGGCCAACCACACCGATACTCCCTACCACCTCACCATTGAGCTCATAGGTAGCTGTTACCAAACTGCAGTCTTGAAATCCTTCGTGAAGGTTCTCGCTGCCGATGGTAACCTGCATCCCTGAACGGCCCAGGGCTTTGTTCAGCACCGACCAGACTGTCCGCTCATCATCCAGCATATTAAGGAGCCCCTTGGCCTTTTCAATGTCCTTAAACTCCGGCTGGCTCAAAAGGTGGATGGCTCCATCGATAAAGACCTGTTCTTTCTTTATATCCTTCAAACCTTTGACCAACAGATTCAGCGCCTCGGACATCAAAGCCTCATCGTCAATCTCTTCCCGTATCTCCCCCAGTAGGGAGCTGCCGATATCGGCCAGAACTGCACCTGACAACCTGCGTTGGAAAAAGTGGTTGATTCTGGCAGTCTCTTGGGCAGTTAGAGGCCGGGATGTCTCCACAATCCGGCTCTGGGCAAACCCGGGGTCCACCACCAGTACCAAGAGCACATGGAGTTCATCTAGGGGTATCAGCTGCAGGCAGCGAATTGCTCCCCGACTGAGATTAGGTGCCACTACCATGGCAGTGTACTGGCTTAACAGAGCCAGCAGCCGCACACTCTCCTGGACAATGTCCTGCATCACCTGTTGGGCCTGGAGTGCCGCGAAAATTTTCTGGATCTCCCGGGCCGTCAACTCCTGGGGCTTCATCAGTACATCGACATAGAAGCGGTAACCCTTCTCAGATGGAATGCGGCCGGCGGATGTGTGGGGCTGCTCTAGGTATCCATCTTCTTCCAGATCGGCCATGTCATTGCGGATGGTCGCAGGGCTAACTCCCAAACCATACCGGCGGGCAATGGTCCGAGACCCCACCGGCTCAGCAGTGCTAATGTAATCACGGGTGACAGCCTTCAGTATTTTCCGTTTACGTTCATCCATCGGCGTCATCACCACCTTTTTCGTTAGCACTCACCTAAAAGGAGTGCTAACATATCCATATTAAAAATAGCATCCGGTACCGCTTTTGTCAAGATCAGAGAAAGGCTGCCTGCACCCGGCTGGCTAGGAGCAGCCCCCGGTCGGTCAGCCGCAGCCGGCCCCGGCTAAGTTCCAAAAGGCCTGCCTCCACAAGGCCGGCAATTTCTGCCTCCCAAATCCCCCAAACTGATAGGCCGAACCTAACCTCCAGGTCTGCCAGGGAGACACCCTCCCTTAACCTGAGGCCCAGCATGATGGTCTCCCCCAGCTGGCCCTTTTTATCTAGCCTTTCCGAATAAGTTTCCGGAAAGCTGCCCACGGCCACCCTGTGAATGTACTCCTCTACATCGGCGGTGCTGCCCCACCGCCTGCCGTCCCAGTAGGAAAACGCCGCTGCACCCAGGCCGAGATACCAGCGGTTTTCCCAGTAGATCTGATTGTGCCGGGAACGATAGCCAGGCAGCGCGTAATTGGAGATCTCATAGTGTTCGTAGCCTGAATCGGTCAAGTACTGCCGGGTCCACTGCAGCATAGCGATGACTTCATCCTCCGGCGGCAATGCCAGCTTACCTTGGGCCTGCAGGCGGCCGTAGGAAGTCGACTCTTCAATGGTCAACTCATAGCAGGAAAGATGCTCAGGCCTCAGTCCAACAGCCCCGGCTAGGGTTTCCTGCCACTGTTCGATGCTCTGGCCGGGCAGGCCCAGCATCAAATCAAGGCTCAAATTGGCAAAGCCCGCCCGCCGGGCCTCCTGCACTGTCTGGCAGGCTTCCTCGGCGGTGTGCATCCTGCCTAGCCGTGCCAAAAGGCAGTCATCTAGGCTTTGGACTCCAAGGCTCAGCCGGTTGATGCCCAAGTGCCGCCAAGCGAGCATCTCATCCCGGCAGATGGCGCCCGGGTTGGCCTCCAGGGTGACCTCCGCGTCCGGTTGAAAGGGGAAACACTCAGTTACCCCCTCCAACAGCTGGGCGATCTGGCGGGAACCAAGCAGGGACGGCGTGCCGCCGCCGATATACAGGGAATGAAACGCCTCCGGCATGAGGCCCTCTGCCTCCAGCCAGTCCTTTCTCAAAGAAGCTTCCTGCAGTACAGCATCGACATACTGCTGCACACTGCCGGGGCTGCCCCGAGACAGAGGGTAGGAGACAAAATCGCAGTAGGGGCACTTTCGCAGGCAAAAGGGTATATGAATATACACACCTGGCCGGTCAATCTTCAATGGTGAGTACGGCCATGAAAGCCTCCTGGGGGACTTCTACAGACCCCAGCTGCTTCATCCGCCGCTTGCCCTCCTTCTGACGCTCCAGCAGTTTGCGCTTGCGGGTAACATCTCCACCATAGCACTTGGCCAGAACATCTTTGCGCAGGGGTTTTACCGTCTCCCTGGCCACAATCTTGCTGCCGATGGCAGCTTGAATGGGAACTTCAAACATCTGACGGGGGATGACTTCCTTGAGCTTTTTGGCCAAGGCCCGTCCCCGATGGGCTGCCCCATCCCGATGGACAATACAAGACAGCGCGTCTACCGGGTTGCCGTTTAAGAGAATGTCCAGTTTCACCAGGCTGGCTTCCCGATACCCGATTGGTTCATAGTCCAAAGATGCATAGCCCTTGGTTCTGGACTTGAGCCGGTCAAAGAAATCCATGATGATCTCACTCAAGGGCATTTCATAGGTAATCTGCACCCGATCAGTTGTTACATACTCCATGTTGACGAAGGTACCCCGCCGCTCCTGACAGAGCTCCATCACCGGGCCGACGAAGTCCTCCGGCGTCATAATCGATGCCTGCACGTACGGCTCTTCGATCCGTTCCAGCTTGTCGGCAGCCGGCAGCAGGGCAGGATTGTCAATGGAAAGCTCGCTTCCATCACGCTGGTAAGCACGATAAACCACACTGGGAGCTGTGGTGATCAGATCCAGTTCAAACTCCCGCTCAAGCCGCTCCTGAATGACTTCCATGTGCAGGAGGCCTAGAAAGCCGCATCGAAAGCCAAAACCTAGAGCCACGGAAGTCTCGGGCTCGAAAACCAAAGCGGCATCATTGAGCTGCAGCTTCTCCAGGGCATCCCTCAGGCCGCCGTAATCTTCGTTATCCACAGGATAGAGCCCGCAGTAGACCATGGGCGTCACCCGCCGATATCCCGGGAGCGGCTCTGCCGCCGGCCGCTTGGCCTCTGTGATGGTATCCCCCACCCTGGCATTTTTGACATCCTTCATCCCAGCGGTCACGCAGCCTACTTCTCCCGCGGCCAGCCGCTGTACAGCCACCAGCTGGGGTGTAAAGACCCCCAGGGAGTCAACCTCAAAGGCCTCACCGCTGGACATCATCCGAATCTCATCACCAATGGACAGGCTGCCTTCGATCACCCGGACATATGCTACTACGCCCCTGTAGGGATCATAGTGGGAATCAAAGATCAGGGCCCTCAGCGGTGCTTCAGCATCACCCTTGGGCGGCGGAATGTGCTGCACAATGGCCTCCAGGATCTCCTCAATGCCTTCACCTGTCTTGGCACTGGCCAAGATGGCTTGGCTGGCATCGAGGCCAATGCTCTCCTCCAGCTCCTGCTTCACCCGCTCGGGATCCGCGGCAGGCAGGTCGATCTTATTGATCACGGGAATGATCTCCAAATCATGTTCCAATGCCAGGTACAGATTGGCCAAGGTCTGGGCCTCAATCCCCTGGGAAGCATCGATAACCAGCAGGGCTCCTTCACAAGCTGCCAGGCTGCGGGACACCTCATACGCGAAATCCACATGGCCGGGAGTATCGATGAGATTTAAGATATAGTCTTGGCCGTCCCGGGCGCGGTAGTTTAGCCGCACTGCCTGCAGCTTGATGGTAATGCCCCTTTCCCGCTCCAAGTCCATGGAGTCCAGGAGCTGGCTGGCCATCTCCCTCTGGGACACTGTACCAGTCGTCTCAAGAAGCCGATCGGCCAAGGTCGACTTCCCGTGATCGATATGAGCAATTATGCAGAAGTTGCGAATATTGGCTTGGCGCATTGTTTACCTCACTTTCGCCCATACTCAAACTGTATTATAGCATTAGCCCGATTGAGCGACAACCACAGTCATGAGCCTCTCACTTCACTATACCACATCCGGCACTCCCGGCGGTACACGCCTCGCCATCAACTTCTGAGAACTTCACTGCCTGCTGCAAGGAGTTGAACCATCCTCTGCCGAAACGAAAGATGGAATTGGAGGTTGCCCCATGTCTACAAAACCATTGGCCAGAACTGCTGTCTCGATGATGTTCTTAATCTTTGTAAGCCGCCTGTTGGGGTTTGTCCGCCTGCGGGCTGCTTCCGAGGTCTTTGGCCGCACTTGGCACACCGACGCCTTTAATGCCGCCTTTGTCATTCCGGATCTCATGTATTACCTGCTGGTGGGCGGTGCCTTGAGCTCCGCATTCATACCTGTTTTCACAAGTTACCTGGCTAAAGGGGAAGAGGCTGAGGGATGGAATCTGGCCAGCAGCTTCCTCAACTTGACCTTCTTGGGCCTTGTGGCCTTTTCCCTGCTGGGCATGGCCTTCAGCCCCCAGCTGGCACCCTTGGTAGCATACAATTTCACTGGAGAGCAGCGGGAACTTTTGATTTATCTCATGCGGATCATGTTCCCCGCGGTATTCTTGACCGCCCTGTCGGGCCTAGCAGTGGGAGTCCTCAATTCCTATCAGCGCTTTATCCTTCCAGTCATGGGTCCAATTCTCTACAATATCGGCATCATCCTGGGGGCCTATCTGCTGGGCCCCAGAATGGGCATAGTTGGCATGGCCGTTGGCACCGTTGCCGGCGCTGCAGCCAATTTCAGCCTCCAGTTGGTGCAGCTGAGACGATGGCGCAGCAATTACCGGCTGACGATCAATTGGCATCATCCCGGCATGCGGCGGATTTTCGCCCTGATGGGGCCGGCAGTCATCAGCTTGTCCATCGCCCAGATCAATTTGATTATCAGCCAAAATCTGGCCTCCGGCTTGGCAAAGGGGACGATTACTGCTTTGGGGTTAGCCAACCGCCTGATGCAGTTTCCCCTGGGAGTTTTTGCCATGGGCATTTCCCAGGTGATCTTTCCCACTATGACCAGGCAGGCTGCTGTGGAAGACTGGCCTACACTCCGCCATACCTTCTCCCGGGGGCTGCGGAGCATATTCTATATCACCATTCCCTCGGCCATCGGCCTTTTGGCCCTGGGAGAACCAATCGTCCGCCTTCTCTTTCAGGCGGGGGAATTCGGGCCTGATGATACTGCTGCCACTGCCTATGCCCTGCTTTTTTATGCGCCAGGGTTAGTGGCCCTGTCGGGGACCCAGCTGCTTACCAGAATCTACTATTCTCTCCAGGATACCCGTACACCAGTGAAGGTGGGTATCCAGGCGGTGATCATCAACACAATCCTGAGCCTGGGCTTTCTCAAGTTCACCAGCCTCGATTCCGGAGGCTTAGCCCTGGCCTATTCCATCACCAACATCGTAAATATGACCAGCTATATCCTCCGGCTGCGAAAAAAGCTTGGTACCATCGACGGCAGGCGGATCCTCACCTGCATTGTCAAAGCTTCGGCAGCTGCCTCGGCCATGGGTTTAGTTGTCTACCAGCTGACGGAGTTCATCGGCAGCCGGATAGACTTGGCGGCCGCCGCCGGCAGGATCTTCCAGGTGATAGTGCCCATGGGCGCTGGAGCTGTGATCTATTTTGCCTTGACCTTGGTATTGCGGATGGAGGAGCTCAAGTTCGTAGGTGAGATGTTTAGAAGACGCCGGTAGTCCCGACACAGCGCCGTAATCCAGGCGGTTCTTCAATTCGCGGGAATAGTCCTGGGCACCTTAGGCTCGAAAATTTCAACCTGAGGGCTGGAACCGGCGGAGGTTGGGCCGTAGATGGTGGTATGGGGGCTGGTGCGGAGGTGATGGCGGCTGCCGCTTTGGATCTGCCACAGCGCTTCTGCCAGCACATCTGCCACCAAATCCGCGGTCAGCAGAGCGCTTTCCAGGGTATCGGAATGGGCGCCGATTTCCAAGAGCACGGCCCCTGGGTGCAGATGCTGATTGTACCGGGCATTGTCTTTAACCCTGATGCCCCGGCAAAGCCCTGGGTACAGGCGATCGAAGGTGTCCTTGAGGAGTTCTGCCGTCTCGAGATTGCTCCGCCAGTTGGCATGCCTGAGGCTGGAGGCGCCACCTGCCCCCACGACAATGAGCACACCGGCTGCACTCCTTCCCTGCAGGGTTTCCATGGTCAGCCCTTCATCCCGGTGGATGTCGATGACCAGCTTTAGGCTGGGATACCGGTCTACCAGCATCCTGGCCGTCTTCTCGGAGTTGGCATAGGAATAGGCAAAGATGGGATAGTCATGCACCTTGGTGGAGTGGACTACGGGAATGCCGTACCGCCTTTCCAGCTCCCGGGCCAGCCGCTCTCCCACCTGGACCACACCGGGGACAGGCCCCACCCCCGGCTGAGAAAAATCCCAGGTGTAGCTCTTTGATGATCTGACAGCAGCATCCCGGTATGCTTCACCGGTGTGGGTGTGGTAGATGGCTATCAGAGGTGAACTGCCCCAGCTCACCCTGGCTAAGCTGGCCAGCCGCTCCAGGGGATTACTACTGGAGGAAGCAGCCGGAGCGGAGCTGACAGAGGCGTAGGCCGGCACTGCGGCAGCTTCCTGGGGCTTGGCCTCATAGACAACGGCGGCTTGCCCGTCAACTGCTCTCGGCCCCGAGGGCAGAGATCCCGCCTCCCTGATCTCTCCGGATAGTGCTGCATATTCCGGCGCGGTGATTACTACCTCAACTTCTCCATCTGCCTGCCCTGTGATGTCAGCAGAGTCTTCTTGCGATGACCCTGCCTGCCGATCTCTGCCGTCAGCCAAAGGAAAGGTATATCCTTCAATGCCCCGCTGGATGATCCAATCCCACCGCAGAGAGCCCTCGGTGCTGCGTGAGCCGGGGAAGGCTCCGGCTACCAGGGATTCCGGCTCTGCTAGATCATAATCTGTAACCACTTCGACAATGGAGCGCAGGGTTTCCGGCGACAACTGGGAGCCTGCAGCATGGCCGGCATCGGGCACTCCCGGAAGGCCCTCAGCCAGAAGCGAGCGGGAAAGCTCTGTAGTCAACTGCAGATTGTTAACTGCTAGATGGAGAGCCTGGCGGCTCCTATCTCCTACCCAAGACAAACCGATCCGGGCTCGGCTGCCAATCCCCTGGAATAGGCCCGGACGGGTGTTGTTGATCACCAGCAAGCCGGCTGTGGCGGCTAAGGCCAGGTAAAAAAGGCCCAAGTTCCGCAGCAGCTGCCTAGGCAGGCGGCGGCGGGCACGCCTGCGGAGCACCTGTGGAGAAGAAGGCAGAAGCCGCCGGTTCCATTTCATAGCACCACCCCACATCCCTCTGAAGCCAGTATATGAGAACAGGGGACTGACTAGAACCGGGGTTGTACTTCTGCCATTGGTACTGCTGCCAGACATCTGGCAGGTTCCTATACTGTGTATTGAGCTGCCTGCTCCAAGTCCATCCCCGGATGAAGAGCCACATTCAGCCCAGCGGCCACAACCCATGCAGCATCATCTATTAGTACATCAATTTCTTTCGGGGTAACTACCAAGGTGCCCATGTAAGGCTCTAGCAGCTGTCTGAGGACTCTCCGTTTAGTGGCTTCATCGATGCCAGCTGCTCCTTGGGCCGCCCGCTGCCTCCCGAGGCGCTTAATCTTAGCATCCGCGGCCGCATCCACAGGCGACTGGTCACCGGCCGTTTCAAAAGCTGCCCCGCCGCCATCGGGCCCGCCTTGGGCAAACCGGATCCGGCTGGGATCCAAGACTGAAGGCTGGGTACCGTCACTGGGTGGAGCCTGGGCTCCTAGGCCTTCTTGCTCTGCCCCGGGGGCGGCCTGGGCTGGGACAGGCTGCCGGCCGTTGATACTGATCATCTCCATACCGTCAGATACCAAGGTAACTGCATGGATCACCGTAGGCACGCCGATAGCCACCACCGGTACCCCCATAGTCTCAGAGGTAATTCCCATCCGCATGTTGCCGATCCCGGACCCGGGGTGGATGCCGGTGTCGGCGATCTGGATGGTAGTACACAGCCGTTCAGTACTGCGGGAGGCCAGGGCGTCGATGCAAATGATCAGCTTGGGTTTAACCTTCTCAGCCACCCCTTGAATAGTCTCCCCCGTTTCAATGCCGGTGATCCCCAGGACTCCTGGGGCTAGGGCAGCCACCGGCCGTAAGCCGCCCCGCAGCTCCGGCGGTGCCATGGTAAACAGGTGCCTGGTCACCAGGAGTTTATTGATCACCCGAGGGCCCAGTGCATCGGGAGTGGCATTCCAGTTGCCCAGGCCCACCACCAGCACCGGATCATCCTCAGCAAGATCCTCCAGAAATCCCTGTAGTTCCTGGGCAATAAGCTGGCACACATCCAGCTGAACTTGCCGATTATGCTCCCGCAAAGCACCTGATTCAATGGTTACATAATTGCCCTTTACCTTGCCGATGGCCCGTGCGCCAGCATCGGTTTCCACCCTGGTCCGGTTGATCTTGGCATACTCTGTGGATTCATTTTCCACAACAACGCCGGGGATCTCCGGAGGGCCTTCCCGTTCCACGATAACTTCTGTAGCCTCCAGCGCAAGATCGGTCCTGACGCTGTATCGGTTGTAGAAATCGTCATCAAAACGCTCCACTGGCTGATTGTCAATCAAGTACTGCCGATAGTCTTTCCGCAAAGCATTCCCACCTCACATCCCACTGTTCTGCCGGTCTTCGCCACTAGCCTAACCTGGGAAACGGGAAACAATACAATTTGACACAGAAGGCTGCTGAGTCAATATAAAATGTCAGGGTAACTAATTGCATTCCTGGGCTGGGCATGATAAACTAAGGTGTACTGTGGGATGTGGAACGGGGGTGAACCATATTGGCGTATACACCGTCTGCCAAGAAGAGAATCAGGCTGACTGCCAAGCAGACTGCCCGTAATCGGGCTATCCGCTCGACCTATCGTACAGCCATCAAGCGTTTTGAAAAGGCCTTAGCAGAGAACGATCTGGAAAAGGCCAGGGAGCTGCTGCAGGTAGCCATCTCCAGAATCGACTGGGCAGCATCTAAGGGCGTCATCCATAAGAACGCGGCCAGCCGCCGCAAGTCCCGCCTTACCAGAAGGCTCAACCAAGCCTCGTAAGGACTGCGGTTTAGCCGCTGTACATTTGCCCCCGCCTGATGGCGGGGGTTTTAGTTTGTGTCTATACCACACAGAGTGAGTCCATATGAGGCCTATGTGCAGCTCATCTCCGGAGCACATACTAGGTGGAATGGGCGAGACGGGGTAGAGTGCGGGTCAAGCGGATTACCAAGAGCTCCAGGGCAGCCCTAGGCTGATAGAAACCGCTCTTGATCTCCCGGTCGGCCTGGGCGGCAGCTGCCAGTGCTCCCCGGATGGCATCCGGACCAATCCGCTGCCCCTGAGTTAAAGCCCTCTGCACAGCAAAGGCTGGCACTCCCAGTTCCCTGCCGATGTCTCCTGGGTGCATTCCCACCCGGGAGGCTTCCCAGGCAAAGGCAATGATGCGGAACTGCCTGGCAATCATGGCCAAGATAGATAGAGGCTCTCGGCCGCTGGCCAGCAGCTGACTAAGCAGCTTCACTGCCAGCTGTTCGTTGCCGTCTGCCACGGCATCGGTGAATCGGAAGATGGCGTTATCGGCTATCTCCCGCCCCTTTACTGCCAACAGCTCAATATCTTCAATGCCAACCTCGGGGCTGTCTTCATCCTTATAGCATGCCAGCTTCTCCAGCTCATTGTTGAGCTGCCCCAGCGAGATGCCTACCTGTGAAACCAGGTACCGGGCGCTGCTGCCGGACATGCTGAGGCCTAGATCCCTGCTTCTTTCCATCACCCAGGCTGCTGCTCCCTGGGCATCCAGCCGGTTGGCAGCTACGATTTTCCCATGGTCACGGATCATCCGATAGCGCTTGGTCCGTTGATCGATGTTCTCCCCGGTCATGAGCAAGTGGGCGTGTTCCGGCATGTTCTCAAGCAAGGGAAGCAGCGGTTCCACCTCCGTAGTGGCCAGGCGGTCAAAATCCCTGAGAACCGCAACTTTCCTCCCGCCGAATACGGGCAAGGTGCTCAGAAATGCGGCAATCTCATCACAACCGGTTTCCTTGCCCTGAAACTCACCAAAATTCCAGCTGGTTTCGGCATCAGACAAGAGTGCATCCTTCAACTCCTTGATGCCCTGGGAAATCAGCCAATCCTCATCTCCCATAAAGAGGTAAACAGGATAGAATTTCCCTCCAGCCAGGTCTTTCTTGAGATCTTGATAGGTATATTGAGCTGCAGTTCGCTGCCGCACCATCTGCACCCCAGCCTCTCCATGGTTCTACCTGTCTATCGCCTATGACTTCGAGTCCCAAACAGCTAAACCCTGCCCTTCAGGCCCTTCCCATCACGTTTTTGAGCCGGGTTTCCCACCGCTGAATAATTCGCCAGCGTCCCACCTCCCACGGTGATGGAGACAGGAAGGTGTCAATTACCATCCGCTTCCCCCAGATTTTCAATGTAATACAGCCCATCTGGTCTGTGCGGAGGGGTGCATCACCAGTCACCATCTCCAGCGCCTGGAGGAACTCAGGGGCGGGATGGCCATGGGGATTACTCCCTACAGAGATCACCGCCTGCTTTGGAGATACTGCACCCAAGAAAGAGTAGACCAATGCCTTGCGGGAACCATGATGAGGGACTTTGAGAATGTCTGCAGACAGGCGGAACCGTTCCTGCAGATCTCCCAGATCTCCCTCCGCCCCAGGCTCTCTGCCACCGGGCGGGACGGCCGCCTGCTGGGAACCTAGGAGCATGTGGTGCTGGACTAGTTCCGCCTGTGCTTCCCTGTCGATATCCCCGGTAAACAGTGCCGAGTAGTGAGGTGTCAGGAGTTTCAGAACCACAGAGTTGTTATTTTGGTCAACGTGTACTGCCGGCCCCTTACCCGCCCTGCCTAGGTCAACGGCTGCCGGCGGATGGAGCACCACAAGCTCTATATCCCTGGAGAGATGGAGCCGCTGTCCCCGTCTCATGGTGATGCGGTTGATAGCCTTCTTGTCTCCCAGTTCCTCCAGCAGTTCACTATACTGCCGGCTGGCAAACCCGCTGTCAAGCAAGCCGTTGTCAGCCAAGAGGGCGACCGGCAGTTCGCGGAGCACCGCCCTCAGGCCTTGGGTGTGGTCATTGTGGAAATGGGTTGCGACCACCAAGTCCAG
>LFRM01222682.1_pt1 | contig 14950 bp, 11 predicted proteins | sample 618341 | NCBI WGS metagenome assembly LFRM01 (sample SAMN03654438, study PRJNA283298) | anaerobic digester metagenome | isolation source: pool of bioreactors CSTR01a, CSTR02a, and CSTR03a thermophilic anaerobic... | place: Denmark: Kgs. Lyngby | collected 2014-05-21 | reverse complement strand
ATCATTCTCACCGCTTCGGCCGCCGCCACCGCAACCTCAAGGGCCCTGGGGTTTGCCAGGCCCACGTCCTCCGCGGCGGCAATAATAATCCTTCGGGCTATGAAATTTATATCCTCGCCGGCGTGCAGCATCCTTGCCAGGTAGTGCAGCACCGCCTGTGGGTCGGAGCCCCTCATGCTCTTTATGAAGGCGGATATTACGTCATAATGCTGGTCACCCGACTTATCGTACCGGAGTGCCCGCTGCTGAATTGAATTCTCGGCAGTCTCCAGCCCGATTATTATCCTGCCTTCGCTGTCCGGCGCCGTGGTCTTTAGGGCCAGCTCCAGCGCGTTCAGCGCCCTTCTTGCATCCCCATCGCTCACCCGGGCAATATGTTTTGCCGCCTCCGTCCGCAGTTCAACGGTATGCCCGTTATAGGCATTCCCTATAGCGTTAAGCGCCCTCCCGATCAGAAGCAAAATATCCTCTTCCGCCAGCGGGTAGAACTGGAACACCGTGGAACGGGAGATAAGGGCCTTGTTAATCTCAAAGTACGGGTTCTCGGTGGTGGCGCCTATGAGTACTATGGTACCGTTTTCCACGTAGGGAAGCAGCACGTCTTGCTGTCCCTTGTTCAGCCGGTGTATCTCATCAAAGAATAGAAGCACTCTGCCCCCGGGGTTAAGGATTGGGTTCGCCGCCTCTTCCGCTACCTGCCTTATCTCTTTCACCCCGGCGGATACCGCGCTCAACTGCCTGAAAGGAAAACTGCTCTCCGCAGCGATAATGCTGGCAAGGGTGGTTTTCCCTGTGCCGGGAGGTCCGTAAAATATGGCGGAGGACAGCATATCCGCCTTGATAAGCCTGTACAGAAGCTTCCCCTCTCCCACCAGGTGCCTTTGCCCGGCAAAGTCCTCCAGCCTTCTGGGCCTCACCAGGTGCGCCAGCGGGACCCTTTCACTTTTTTTGCTGTTCATCGTCCGTCACCTCCGCTGCCGGGGCCAAGGCCCTTATTCTACTAAAACCTTATGTACATAGGGTGATGTCATGCCCCCCAGCATGCCCCCGTAGGTAAGGTCAAAGGACAGTACGTCCCCCACCCCATAATCCGCTTCACAGTCGGAAATGTCCAGTATGGTATGGTCGCTGCTGCCCCCCAGCACAATTATCCCCTTGTCATGGGGAATAAGGGTATCGGGGTGGATATCCTGTTTCCCAACCGCAATTATTGCTCTTTTTCTAATGCCCCGGTCTGTGAATACCGGGACATTGCCGAAGGCGTCCCTGCCAATCTCGCCTATGGGTATGGACGGTTTTTCTTTGACCTCGACTATTTCGGCCTTCAGAACAAAGGTATCGTTGTAATAGTTTTCCCTCTCCGTTCCGAATACGGTCTCCCTGCCCAGCAGGATTGCCTCTCCTATCCTCAGGTTGTTAATCCTCGTGGGCATGCCGCCGTCATACACAAGGTGCATGCTGCTGGAATTGCCGCCGGATATAATACCTACTTCAACACCGTACCTTTTCTCAATCTCTTCCGCGAACCCCACAAGGAGACCTAGATTTTCGCAGCTGGGCACAACGCCGCCATAACAGGTTAAATTGGTCCCAAGCCCGGCAACCTCAATGCCTTTAATATCCAACAGCTCCCCGTAGGCGGGCACTATATCGTCAAGCCAGAAACCCTCCCTGAGGTCGCCCAAGTCAACCATGGCCAAAACCCTTTTGATAACTCCCTTCTGCACGGCTTTCCGTCCAAGGACCCTGGCGGTTTCTATCTCGGATATAAGAATTAGGTCCGCAAAGTCAATCACGTCGTCCAGTTCACTCATCATCGGAATCCTCAGCAGCACCTTCTCCACGTCCAGGTTTTTAAGCTTCTTTAGGTTGTCCACCCTGGAATCGGCGAGGGCTTTAATCCCGCCCCTAATTAGGCTTTGGGCAATCTCCGGGTATGCACAAAAACCCTTTGTGACCGCAGTCACCTCTATCCCGTACTGACTGCACAGAGCCACCGTTCTCCTGCAATTGCTCTCTATTTTGCCTGTGTAAACCTCAATCCTGGGGTACCGTTCCATTTTTTCACTCCCGTTCTCCGCATCTTTATTATATGATATTTCATATTTTTTTCAAAACCTAGCAAAAATGGGGACTAAAGAACAGTGCGGCTAAAACTCCGCCAGGCCATAGTCCCCAAAGTATATTCTGTTGGCTCTTCCGGTATGCCGTTACAGTGGCCCAGACGCCTGGTCTTTATTTTATAATTCTAACCTTGTCGAACGTAATATCCCCAAGGTCGGCACAGCCCGTCATTATCATTGTCTCCTTAAGCTCGTACATCAGCTTTTCGGTATACAGCCGAACACCTTCCGCTCCGCCTCCGAAGGCCGCCACCGCGTAGGGTCTTCCTATAAGGACTGCATCCGCGCCCAGCGCCAGGGCTTTGAATACGTCCGCGCCGGTCCTGATGCCTCCGTCGACGAATACCTTAACCCTATCCCCCACCGCCTGTTTTATCTCGGGCAGTACCTCGCATGTGGCGGGGGTATTGTCAAGCACCCTGCCGCCGTGGTTTGACACTACGATGCCATAGGCACCGGTCAGTGCAGCCTTTTCCGCAACCTTTGCCGACATTATTCCTTTTATGATAAAGGGCAGCTTTGTATAGGCCGCTATTTCCTTAAGTTCTTCGACGGTCTTTGAGAACACCGGTTTCCCGGACTTGGCCAAGTGTATAAGACCGGCCGAATCAATATCCATCGCAACGGCCATTGCCCCTACTTCCTCCGCCATCTTTATCTTTTCAAACACTTTATCGTTCTTCCACGGTTTTAGAGTTGGCACCGCTAAGCCGTTAACGCTCTTTATCGGTTCCAGGGGCGCCAAAAAGCAAATATCGTCCGCACCGTCCCCGGTAAAGGCGGCACACCCTGCCATAACGGTACCGGTTACCACGGCGGTAATATAATCCAGCTCACTTATCCTGTCGTCATAGTTAAACCTCATTCCCCCTATGGGGGCTGCAAATATTGGGGCCTTGAAAGTATGCCCGAACAATTCAATAGAGGTGTCCTGGCCTTTGTATTCATAAATGGTATCCATTTCCACCTTAACATTGGAAAGATATTCATAATTCCTTATAAAACTGTTTCCGGTTCCCTTTGCCCCAACTCCGGGCACTTTCCCCCTGCAGGCGATCCCGTTACACTCCTTGCATACCAGGCAGTGGGGTGCCAATCTCTCTCTCGCCCTTTCTAATACCTCATTATAGTCCATGTTCTACCTCCGTTTAATTATTATTCAGTGCAGCCCTGCGCACTGTTTTATCCATTGTTTGCCAGTACACTTCCACACCCGTATAATATCGTAAGCCCGGCTGCGATGCCGTTATTTGCCCATTTCACCGTAGAGAGGGTATCTTTCGCACAGCCTTCTCACCCTGGCCGCAGCTTCTTCTTTGGCAGAAGGATTGTTCAGTATCAGCGCAATCACCTCTGCAATTTCCACCATTGTTTCTTCCTTCATACCACGGGTGGTCACCGCTGGTGTCCCCAGCCTTATACCGCTTGTAACCAAGGGGCTCTCGGTATCATAGGGTATGGTGTTCTTGTTCACGGTAATGCCTATTTCATCCAGCAGGTTTTCCGCCTGCTTACCGTTTAGGCCTTTGTTTCTCAGGTCAACCAGCATGAGGTGGTTGTCGGTACCCCCCGATACCAGCCTGAAACCTCTCTTGACAAGCTCCTCCGCCAGCTTCGCGGCGTTTTTTACAATCTGCTTCTGGTATTCTTTAAACTCCGGTGCCAACGCTTCTTTAAAGCTGATGGCCTTGGCCGCAATGACGTGCATAAGCGGTCCGCCCTGGGTGCCGGGGAAAATCGCCTTGTCAATCTCCTTGGCAAACTCGGCTTTGCATAGGATTGCACCTCCCCTTGGACCCCTCAGGGTCTTGTGGGTGGTGGTGGTAACAAAGTCCGCATAGGGAACCGGGCTTGGATGAAGCCCCGCCGCCACAAGGCCGGCTATATGAGCCATATCCACCATAAACAATGCTCCCACCCTTTTTGCGGTCTCCGCCAGTCTTTCAAAGTCAATGATTCGCGGATATGCGCTGGCCCCCGCCACCAAAAGCTTCGGCCTGCACTCCCTTGCTATTTCATCCACCCTTTGGTAGTCTATCCTTTCGGTTTCCGGGTCCACGCCATAGGACACAAAATTGTAGTATTTGCCCGACAGGTTAACAGGGCTTCCGTGGGTTAGGTGCCCTCCGTGGGACAGGTCCATACCCATAACTGTGTCGCCGGGTTTTAGCACCGCGAAATAAACCGCAAGATTCGCATTGGCCCCCGAATGGGGCTGTACATTGGCATGGTCCGCGCCAAAGATATCTTTAAGCCGCTCCCTGGCCAGGTTCTCCACCTCGTCTACGAATTCGCATCCGCCATAGTACCTTTTGCCCGGGTATCCCTCGGCGTACTTGTTTGTCAGATGGCTGCCCATAGCCTCCATCACCGGTATACTAACGAAGTTCTCCGAAGCTATGAGTTCAATCCTGCTTCTCTGTCTTTCAAGTTCCCTGATTATGGACGCATAAACCTCGGGGTCGGATTTTCTTACTGTGGTAAACTCCACCTTTTCCCCTCCAATACTGTTTTCTTGTCGGAATTATAAAAAAACCGGTCTTATCACCTCCAGACCCGGTATTCCGTTCTCCACATATATTATATTTTTATAAGGTTAATAATACAAGTCCTGCTATTTCTTTCTTCCCCGGGCCAGGAGGTCCTTAACTACCTCCGCCGCCAGTATTAGACCCGCCGCCGATGGTACAAAGGAAATGCTGCCCGGTACGTTCTTTCTTACAGCACCATCCATCTTCTCATCGCTTCGCCCGTCCCCCGTCCCTTCGTCCCGGCTGCCTGACCTTTGTGGCACCGGGTTTTCAACGGAGTATACAACCTTCAGCGCGCCGACGTTTCTTTTCCTCAATTCTTTCCTTATTACCTTTGCCAGCGGGCATGTGCTGGTTTCATATATATCCGCCACTTTGAAAAGTGTCGGGTCCAGCTTGTTGCCGGCACCCATACTGCTTATGATGGGTATGCCCATTGAAGTACATCTTGTAATAAGGTCCAGCTTTGCCGTTACCATGTCTATGGCGTCTATGACATAGTCATAGTCTTTTTTAAGCAGCGCACCGGCGCTGTCCGAATTATACAGCATCTTAATGGCGGCAACTCGGGCCTCGGGATTTATGTCCAGTATCCTATCCCGCATGACCTCCACCTTTGCCCTGCCCACCGTGCTGGCTGTGGCATGTATCTGCCGGTTTATATTTGTAACACATACATCGTCATAGTCCACCAGTACCAAGGTGCCCACGCCGGACCGTGCCAGGGCCTCGGCCGCAAAACTGCCCACACCGCCTATGCCGAACACCGCCACCCTGCTTTTTGCAAGTATATCCAATCCTTCCCTGCCTATTAGCATTTCGGTTCTTGAAAACCTATGTACCACTTTCCCATTCCCCCGTATCCAAGTTTGCCAAAAGGACACAAAAAATCCCCACTATGCCGTGGTCGGTTGTTTTGAACCTGCGAACGCAGGTGGGTATCCTCCTGAGTACTTTACATTTCCACTCTATGGAGGCCTATGTGCCATACTCAGAGTACAGATTCCCTATGTCAAGATGTTGGCTCAAAACTATACCGATAGTCACGCACACAGCAGGGCTGCTCCCGTTTTTCAGTTTTATAATAACACAGCGGTTTTTGATTTTCAACTAATACAATTTACCATAACAGCCGCTGGTAATTGCTATGGTCTTATTATACGCATTCTCCGGCCCAAAAATGCAGCTGTGTGCATGGCTATCGTTTTTTTAGGATAGTTTTTGCTCCAGCCTTGCCCTGTCAAAACCGACTATAAATTCGTCACCGACAGCAATTACCGGTACGGCCATTATCCCTCTTTCCATCAGTTCTTTCCTGGCCTGGGTGTCCTGCTGAACATCCTTTTCCTCGTACTCCACGCCTTTTTGCGAAAGATACTCCTTCGCCGTAATGCAGTGGGGTCATGTCTTAGTTGTATACACAACAACCTTTTCCATTTCATCCCTCCTTGGTTCAATGATTAGACTGCCTGTTTATTAATAGAATACCCACAATCTTAAAAATATAACGCAAACCGATATTGTTTTATTCCATGTCCAGCTTAATATGAATTTCTTTTAGCTGACCCTCATCCGCCTCCGCCGGCGCTCCCGTCATCAGGCAGGCAGCATTCTGGGTTTTCGGGAAGGCAATTACGTCCCTTATGTTTTCCCTTCCCGCCACCACCATGACCAGCCGGTCCAGCCCGAAGGCTATGCCGCCATGGGGCGGTGTCCCGTATTTAAAAGCCTCAAGCAAAAACCCGAACTTTTCCTCCGCCTTTTCCCTTGAGAAGCCCAGCACTTCAAACATTTTCTGCTGAAGGTTGGTATCGTGAATCCTTATACTCCCTCCCCCCAGCTCCATTCCATTTAGCACCAGGTCATAGGCATTGGCCCTTACCTTACCGGGTTGGCTGTCAAGGAGCGGTATATCTTCACTGACCGGCGAGGTGAAGGGATGATGAACCGCCACGTACCTGCCCTCTTCCTCGTCGTATTCCAGCAGCGGGAAGTGGGTTACCCACAGGAAATTGAAAGCGTGTTCGTCAATAAGCCCCAGTCTTCTGCCAAGGTCCAGCCGCAGCTGTCCAAGGGAATCATACACAACCTTGGGCCGGTCGGCAACAATAAGCAGCAGGTCCCCTGCCTGGCCGTCCATCCTTTTTATTATAGCATCGGTCTCTTCCATGGTTAGGAACTTGGCTATGGGAGACTTCACCCCTTCTTCAGTCACCACCATCCAGACAAGCCCCTTTGCGCCGAACTGTTTTACATACTCCACCAGCCGGTCTATTTCCCTTCGGCTGAAGGTTTTGCCGCAGCCCTTCGCGTTTATGCCGCGAATGTCGCCGCCGCTTGCGGCGGTATCACTGAATACTTTAAAAGCGGAGTTCGCCACAAGGTCGGCTATCCCGACAAGTTTCATGTCAAACCGTGTATCCGGCTTGTCCGAACCGTACTGCTCCATTGCCTGCTGGTAAGTCATCCTCTTAAAAGGTATGGACAGCTTTAAGCCGAGGTTTTTTTCAAACACGTGGGCCATAAGCCTTTCATTCAGCGATATTACGTCATCCATGTCCACAAAGGACATTTCAATGTCTATTTGTGTAAACTCCGGCTGCCTGTCCGCCCTCAGGTCCTCGTCCCTGAAACACCGTGCAATCTGGAAGTACTTGTCCATCCCCGAAACCATCAGCAGCTGTTTGAAAAGCTGGGGCGACTGCGGCAGTGCGAAAAATCTTCCTGGGTTTACCCTGCTGGGTACCAGGTAATCCCGTGCCCCCTCCGGTGTGGGCCTTGTCAGCATTGGTGTCTCTATTTCCAGAAAACCGTTTTGATCGAGAAACTCGCGCACATCCATGGTAACCCGGTGGCGCAGTGTTAGGCTTTTTTGCATGGACGGCCTTCTAAGGTCAAGGTACCTGTACTTGAGGCGAAGGGCTTCGGTGATGTTGTTATTATCCTCTATATAAATGGGCGGGGTCTGGGCCTTGCTTAAAATCACAATCTCTTCCGCCGCTATCTCTATCTCGCCGGTCTTCAGCTTTGGATTAACCGCATCCTCTTTTCGCCTTACAACGTTACCCTTAACGGCAACCACAAACTCGTTCCTTAAAGCCTCGGCCGTTTTAAAAGCCTGCCGGGACACTTCCCCGTCCGCCACCACCTGCACTATTCCCGTTCTGTCCCTTATATCAAGGAATATGAGGCCGCCAAGGTCCCTTCTTCTTTGTACCCAACCGTTTATCAACACCCGGGCGCCGCTGTCTGCTGCGTCCAACTGCCCGCACATGTGAGTTCTTTTCAGTTCGTGCATATCCTTTACTCCCCTTTTTTACTTAAGAATTATTTGCTTAATTTTTTGCGCATCCAGTTCTACTTGCATCTGTCCGTTCCCCGACATAGCCTTTATAGCTGCAACGCCTTTTTCCAGTTCGTCGTCACCCAGTACAATAGTGAATTTAACACCCAGTTTATCAGCGTATTTCATTTGCGCCCTTAGGCTTCTACCCATGTGGTCGCACTCCGCCGCGACCCCGGCGGCCCTTAAGCTGTACACAAGGCTTACCGCTCTTTTTGCAGCCCTATCCCCAATACTTGCCACAAACAGGTCAAGGCCTTCCTCTTTTGGTATGTCGATACCCTGGCTCTCCATCGTGAGCAGCAGCCTTTCTATGCCAAGGCCAAACCCGATCCCCGGCGTGGCCGGCCCGCCGCATTCCTCCACCAGCCCGTCGTACCTGCCGCCGCCGCAAACGGTGCCCTGGGACCCAATATCCTGGGACACTATTTCAAAGGCGGTTTTTGTGTAATAGTCAAGGCCCCTTACTATGGTCGGGTCAACGATGTATTCAAGACCCATGTTTTCCAGGTGTTCCTTTAGGCTTTCAAAGTGTTCCCTGCACTCGTCACAGACAAAATCAAGCATCAGGGGTATCCCCTCCGCCGCCTTCTTGCATTTGTCCTCCTTGCAGTCGATAATCCTCATTGGGTTTGTGTAGAACCTATTATTGCAGGTTTCACACAATAGGGGCAGCTTATCTTTTAAAAACTCCCTCAGCCTTTGGCCGTATTCCTTCCTGCATTTGGGACAGCCGACACTGTTGATCCTAAGCTCCAGTCCCTTCAGCCCCAGCCTTTCAAAAAACAGCATCGCAAGGGATATCACGTCGGCATCCGCCGAGGCGTAGGGCGACCCCAATATCTCTATGCCGAACTGGTGGAAAGCCCTAAGCCTTCCCGACTGCGGCCGCTCATACCTGAAACATGGAGTGGCATAGTATGCCTTAACCGGTTGTACATCGGCGTACAGCTTGTGCTCTATGTACGCCCTAACCACCGGCGCGGTTACCTCCGGCTTCAGGGTTATGCTCCTTCCTCCCCTGTCCTCAAAGGTGTACATTTCCTTTTGAACAACATCGGTGGTCTCCCCCACGCCCCTTTGGAACAGCTCGGTGTTTTCAAATACCGGCGTCCTTATTTCACGGTATCCGAACTGGCTGCATATTTTTCTGAACATATCCTCAACATAGTGCCATTTGTATGATTCCCCCGGCAGCACATCCCTGGTACCCCTCGGTGCTTTTATTGCCATAACTATACCTCCCTTTTTCCTTCAAAAAATGATAAAGTCCCCAATGACAGGCCGAAACCGTCATCAGGGACGGGATTTTCCCGCGTTGCCACCCTGCTTGGATAATATGATATCCCCCTCGTTGAATATAACGCATTTATGCGTTTCGGCTTACTACAGGTTTTCAGCCGAAAGACTCGGGAACGTCTTTCACCGTCCTAGCTGCGCCCGGGGGCTCTCAGTCACGGCCACCCTTCCCTGTACGCCTTCACACGGCTACTCTTTCCGTCATTGTCTTTAGCTTTATGGATTTTAAAACCATTATAGTCCACAACCCCGCCGGTGTCAACTACAAACAATTGGCATGGCAGTGCCTTTCAACAACTTCCTCCTTTTCCCTTACTATATCCATGCCCCTGTCCATGTAATGCTGGAGGCTTTTGGGGTTTTGTATTCTTTCCAGCCGGTCCTCCGAAAGGATAACCAGCTTAGATACCGCCCCGGCTCCCAGGCCCAGCACCGTTTGCCTTTCCTCCATTATCTGCATATTATAAATCCCTTCGTAACCCGGAAAGCAAAAGCCTATGTTTTCCAGGTTTCCTACCATGTACTTCTGGCGGTACAGGTAATAGGGTTTCATGCCCATACGCTGCAAGTACTCTCGGGCGCATTTCATCATGGCTTCCACCTCGGATTCTTCAACCATGGCAGCGTCAAAGGCTTCCTCGTGCAGCCTGGAGGCCCTTTTTACTGCCAGCGTATGCACCGTGATTCCCTCTGGTTTAAGAACGCCGATATGCTCCAGCGTGTGCATAACCATACCCAAGTTTTCCCCCGGAAGGCCCATTATTATGTCCATGTTTATATTATTGTGCCCGGACTGCCTGGCAAGGTCAAAAGCCCTAACAATATCCTCCGGGCTGTGCTTCCTGCCAATGGCCTCCAGCGTGGAGGCGTTCATGGTCTGGGGGTTTATGCTTATTCTTGTGGCCCCATACCTTTTTATCAGTTCCAGTTTTTCCCCATCCAGCGTATCCGGCCGGCCCGCCTCAACGGTGAACTCCCTGGTATCAGGGCTGATAAAGGCGCACCGCACTTCGCCCAAAAGCCGGTCCATCTGCTCCAGGCTGAGAGAGGTTGGAGTGCCTCCGCCAATGTATACCGTGTCACAGGTAATTCCTTTGCTTTTCAGGGCGGTGCCGGCTGCCTTTATTTCCCCGGTAAGGCAGTCCAAGTACATTTCGGTTAAATGCCCCCATCTTGTTATTTGGTTTGACGGAAAGGAGCAGTAGGAGCACCGGGTAGGGCAAAAGGGGATGCTGATGTATATGCTTACTTTCCCCGGGTCGTTGGGAAATATGAATTTTCTTTCGGTAAGGGCAATATCCATTCCAAGCCGCGCCTTTTTGGGGTCAAGCCGGTAAAATTCCGCAAGGTGTTTCAAAACTTCTTCTTGTCCCAGCCCTTTGTCCATCAGTTTATGTATCATCTTCACCGGCCTTATCCCGGTCAGTATCCCCCAGGGAAGTCCTTTTCGGAAAAATCTCTCGGCGGCCTTAAGCAGGTTATGCTTTACATACCTTTTATACTGTTTCCTTACTTCCAGTGCGTTTCCATCGGCCGGTTCAAACCGGTCCTCTTGGACCACCGGTCCCTCTTCCCCGGTTATGGTGCATTTTGCAATAACGCCGTCCTTGTCGGCTGCTAATTTGCTGTGCACAAAAAGACCCCGGCCCTTGGCCGGGACCTTTTCCCTTAAAAATTCTATTTCATCCCGGCGACAGTAATTTGCCAGGATATCCGCGACCTCGTAAAAATAATCGTGCCCCTCGGCAAAGACTTTTATCATGCTAGACATCCTTTTCTATTTCTTTTGCCAGCCAGCCCACCGCTCTTTCGGTTATACCCAGCTGCTCTGCAATCTCCATGTGGGTAAGTCCCTGGTCCATCATGTGATAAAATTCGTAAAAGTCAATATCTTCAATGGTTTTGTCCATACCCGTCTTTGCATACCTATTTAGTCCCTTCATCATAATCCTCCCGGACGCATTTTTATTATTTTAACCGCTTCGCCCGAGGATATTCCCTTTAACTTATTTGATTTGCAGCGGCAAAGGGTATTTTGTCCGCCGTGAATTGGAACACACCCGTTTAGGTTCCATTTCTTAAATACCTGCCAGGCTCCTATAGGTAGTCACCGGTAAGGAAGGGATTTTTTTCTTTCTCCCTTTCTATGGTTGTTGCAACTCCGTGGCCGGGGTATACCTTGGTATCCCCCGGCAGCACCGCAAGCCTTGTTTTTATGGAATGCATAAGGCTGTCAAAGTCGCCTCCCGGCAGGTCTGTCCTGCCTACTGACCCGGCAAACAGGGTGTCCCCGCTTAGCAAAACGCCATCGCCTATCTTAATACATATACCGCCCGGTGTATGACCGGGGGTGTGTATTATTTCCATTTCAAGGTCTCCCGCCTTAAGCAGTTCCCCGTCCTTTAGCAGCACATCGGGGGAAACCGTTCCGGAACTGCTCCCTACCAGCGCTGCAAGGCTTTTGCCCGGGTCTTCAAGCATATGCGCATCCCCGGAATGTATAGCCACCTTCGCCTTTGTCCGGTCCTTTAACTCCTTAAGGGCGCCGATATGGTCAAAATGGCCGTGGGTAAGAATTATATACTTAATATCCAGGCCGTTTTTTTCCACTGCCTGCATTATGCGGTCCGCGTCCCCTCCGGGGTCCACTACAATTCCCTGCCTTGTATTCTCGCACCCAATAACATAGCAGTTTGTTGCGTATATACCCGCGGTTATCCGATCAAGTATCAACTTTTAATACCTCCTACTGATTCAATTATAAGGGTTACCGGGCCGTCGTTTACAAGGGCCACTTCCATGTGGGCCTGGAACTGCCCGGTCTCCACCGTTACACCTTTTTCCCTGCACGCCTTTACGAATTCCCGGTAAAGCTCTTCGGCCTTATCCGGGGGCGCAGCCTGGGTGAAGCTTGGCCTGCGGCCCTTCCTGCAGTCACCGTACAGGGTAAACTGGGACACAACCAGCAGCTCCCCTCCCACGTCTTTCAGCGAAAGGTTCATCTTTCCATCGGGATCTTCGAACACCCGTAGGTTTACAACCTTTTCCGCCAAGTACTGGACGTCCTCCATGTCATCGTCTACGGATACCCCAAGCAGCACCACGAAACCCTTCCCTATGCTTCCCGTCTCCCTGCCTTCCACCGTTACACTGCCCTTTGAAACCCTTTGTACCACTGCTCTCATTTTAAACCCTCCGTATCTATCCCTTCATTCTGTATACTTCGCTAACGCTTTCCACCGTTTTAAGCTTCTTAATAAGCTGGTTTAACTGCGTGGTGTCGTTTATCGCCAGCGTCATGTTGATTGTTGCGGTATTGTCCTTGTTTGCCCTTGCATTAATGGCCTTGACCGGCAGTTTTGCCTCGGTTACAACCCCCGTAATGTCTGCCAAAAGGCCCGAACGGTCGAAGGCCTTTATCTGCAGGTCGGTCATGTAGGATACGCCTTTGCTTTCATCGGTATACCATTCCACTTCAATCAATCGGTGCGGGTCTTCCAGGTGCTCTCCCACATTTGTGCAGTCCAGCCTGTGCACCGATACCCCCCTGCCCCTGGTTATATACCCTATTATTTCATCCCCCGGGACCGGGTTGCAGCACTTGGCGAACCGCACCATTACATTGGTAATGCCCTTAACTACAACTCCCGTTTGCGGGTCGGGGCGTTCCCTTTTCTGCTGGCTGTCCTGGGCTACAGTTCCTATATCGGCTTTCCTCTCCTCCGCGGCCTTTTCCTTTCGCATTTCCTCCTTGAATCTTCCCAGCACCTGGTTTAATGAAAGACCGCCGTAACCCAGTGTTGCGTAAAGGTCATCCATGTTATGAAGCCCGAACTTCTTAAGGACCTTTTCTATCCATTCGGGGCGCAGTATTTCACTTGGAGTATATCCCTGCCTCTTTAATCCCTTTTCAAATATTTCCTTACCCTTTTCAAGGTTTTCTTCCCTTCGCTCCTTCTTGAACCACTGTCTTATCCTGTTCCTGGCGGAGGAGCTTTTGACTATCTTGAGCCAGTCCCTGCTGGGGCCGGGCGAGCTTGCCGACGTCAAAATCTCTACTATATCGCCGTTCTTAAGCTTGTACTCCAGCGGCACGATTTTTCCGTTCACCTTTGCCCCGACACAGGAATTGCCAACACCGCTGTGTATTTTATATGCAAAGTCTATCGGCGTGGAGCCGTTGGGAAGGTCAATAACCTCCCCCTTGGGCGTGAACACAAACACCTCATCGGTGAAAAGGTCAATCTTAAGGGTCTCCATAAACTCCCTGGCATCCTTTGTGTCCCTTTCCCATTCCATAAACTGCCGGAGCCAGGAAAGCTTTTTGTCAAACTCGTCCTGGTTCTTCTTGCCCTCTTTATACATCCAGTGGGCCGCAATACCGTACTCGGATATCCTGTGCATTTCCCAGGTCCTTATCTGGATCTCCAGCGGTTCTCCTTCTGGCCCTATAACCGTGGTATGAAGCGACTGGTACATATTCGGCTTGGGCATGGCAATATAGTCCTTAAACCGCCCGGGAATGGGCTTCCACATGGCATGGACCGTACCCAGCACACCGTAGCAGTCTTTTATGGTGTCCACAATAATTCGTATTGCGGTAAGGTCAAAAATCTGTTCGAAGGTTTTATTCTGGTAAACCATTTTTTTGTATATGCTGTAAAAATGCTTTGGCCTGCCTTCTATCTTACCGGATATGCCCATTTCGTTCAGCTTTTCGCGGAGTTCTGTAATAACCTCTTTGATGTACTCTTCCCGCTCCAGCCTTTTTTTTGCCACCCTTTCCACCAGTTCATAATAGCCCTTCGGGTCAAGGTGTCTTAATGCCAGGTCCTCGAGTTCCCATTTAATTTTGGACATACCAAGCCGGTGAGCTATAGGGGCGTATATCTCTAGGGTCTCCTTGGCCTTTTCTTTTCGCTTTACTTCCGGCAGGTATCCCAGTGTCCTCATATTGTGCACCCTGTCCGCCAACTTGATAAGGATTACCCTGATATCCTTCGCCATTGCTATGAACATCTTCCGCAGGTTTTCGGCCTGCTCTTCTTCCTTGGTCCGGTACCATATCCTTCCCAGCTTTGTTACGCCGTCCACAAGCTGCGCTATCTCGCTGCCAAATTCCCTCTCAATATCCTGCATGGCGGAATCGGTATCCTCCACCACGTCATGCAGCAGCCCCGCCACAATTGTGTTAAGGTCCAGTTCCAGTTCCGACAGGATCATCGCCACGTGGGCAGGGTGGTTTATATACGGGTCCCCGGATATCCTTTTTTGCCCCTCATGGGCCTGCTGGGCATAGTTATAGGCCTTTATTACCAGCTCCAGGTCCATATCCGGGTTGTACTGTTCAATTTTGTTAATCAGCTTTTCCAGCATTTTCGCTCACCCGCTGTTTTTTAATGGTCTCGAGGAATATTATACACCATATATACCAGCTTTTACAGTTTCATAGCAGTTTTCCGCTGCGGCGGCAGCGGCTTTTATTATTTTGATGGGCGGTGCGTCTTGAAGGTTTACCTTGTTTTGCGGAGCCGTCTCCAGCACTATGCCGCCGTCCCTTTTCGCTGCCAGGCCAAGGGCAATGAGGCTTTCTATGGCTATTACCGCGGAGGCAGGGCTTATGCCTTTTGTTACCGCCCACCTTATAACGTCAT
>LFRM01215090.1_pt1 | contig 14964 bp, 16 predicted proteins | sample 618341 | NCBI WGS metagenome assembly LFRM01 (sample SAMN03654438, study PRJNA283298) | anaerobic digester metagenome | isolation source: pool of bioreactors CSTR01a, CSTR02a, and CSTR03a thermophilic anaerobic... | place: Denmark: Kgs. Lyngby | collected 2014-05-21 | reverse complement strand
CTTACACTAATTGATAATAACAGCATATTGATAATGCTGTATTCTATTGCTTTGTCTTTTGAATTTTTATCAAAAATCATTAATATTCCTGCATATATAAATATAAATATATTTAATAAATACAGATTTACTTCAAATATTGTCGATAAATTATTACTTATATATATACCAACAATCGGCATTATAAAATGAAATAATCCTACTGAAAACGCCATATTTAATTTTTGATTTTTATTTAATTTTAGCATTCCCAATCCTAGTGATAGTGAAAAAGCATCCATACTTAATGCAAGTCCAATTAAAAATATACTTAACACAACTTCCTCCAATTAAGTATATTATTTAAAATAGTCTATTATTCTTGATACATATAATTTATATTCAACATCTGTTGTATTATTGTTCTCTAATAAACATAATGGTGGAAATAAAACACACCACCAATTTTCACCTTTCCCTTTACCTAAAGTAATAACGAGTGAATCATAATCTCCTTCTGGATATATTATTCCTTTAAATGTTTTTTTAGGAAAATGATTTTTTCCTAAATTAATTTTAAAATCTAAGTTTTCATCGGTTAAATTATCTTTTATGATTTGATTAATTTTTTCCATGTTTTGATTTATTATATTTTTTGTTTCTTCCACTGATTTAGCTGATATTAATAATTTTATTAACTCTTCTTCTAATGCAGATTTAATATTTTGTTTAATCATGTAATCATTAAAAGAATTGCTGTTAGCAATTACTCGAAATCGTAATGAATTATCAGGTATAATTATGATATCTTTTGATTCTGCTTTATAATATACAGAAAATATAATTGATAGTGTGGTCAGAATAAGTATTTTTTTTATAAAAAACACTTCCTTTCTATTTAATAATGGGAAGTGTTTTAAAATTTTATTCACTATATATAAAAATATATCTTTTTTTATTATTTAAATCTTTTTCTATTTTAACTTTATCATTTGGAAAATATTTATTTGCTAATTGTTTTATTTCTAAACTACGATCTTCATCTATTTCTAAAGCAATCAAATGCTTTTTATTTAGAACATTAGTACCTATTTCTAATATTTTATTATAAAAATTTAATCCTGTATTATCAGAATATAATGCTATTTTTGGTTCATATTTTGTTTTATAATCTATGTTTTCACCTTTTATTAAATAAGGTGGATTACTGATTAAAACATCATATTTATTGATTAAATTAAATTTAAATAAATTTTTATTAATAAAATTTATTTTCACTTTATTCAATTTAGCATTCTTTTTAGCTACTGATAAAGCTTTACGACTAATGTCTGTTGCTGTAATCTCAGAATTAGGATATAGTGACTTCAAAACTATACTAATGCATCCTGAGCCAGTACCTATTTCTAATATAGAAAGTTTTTTTAATTTTAATTTATCAATATATATATTTGTTTTTTCTATTAATGTTTCAGTTTCAAATCTTGGTATTAGTACATTTTTATTTACTAAAATTTGATGACCATAAAAATCAACATCACCAATTAAATATTGAACTGGATATCCATTATCTATTTTTTTTATAATTGAATCAATTTTAGAGTATTTTCTTTGAAGAAGCTTCCAATCTTGCTCGGTAATATTATTCGGTTTATCTATCATGAACTAGCCATTTTTCTTCTTTGATCTTCAGTAATTAAAGCCTCAATTATATTATCTAAGTTACCATCTACTACTCTATCTAGTTCCATAGTACTATAATTTATTCTATGGTCTGTAACTCGATTTTGTGGATAATTATAAGTCCTTATTTTTTCTGATCTATCACCAGTACCTATTTTATTTTTGCGGTCTGCTGCATTTGCTTGTTCTTGAGATTGAATTGCTAAATCATAAAGTTTTGATTTTAACACTACCATCGCTCTAGCTTTATTTTTTATTTGACTTCTTTCATTTTGACAAGTTACTACAATACCTGTTGGTATATGAGTTATTCTTACTGCTGAATCTGTTGTATTAACTCCTTGCCCACCTTTACCACTACTTCTATAGACATCGATTCTTAAGTCTTCTGGTTTGACTTCAACATCAACATCTTCTACTTCTGGTAATACAACAACAGTTGCAGTTGATGTGTGAACTCTTCCTTGAGTTTCTGTTTCTGGTACTCTTTGAACCCGATGAGCGCCACTTTCAAATTTTAATTTAGAATATACATTATTACCAGATATTGAAAATTCTATTTGGGTAAAACCTCCAGATGTTCCTTCAATTGCATTAATAACTTCTATTTTCCAGTTATATTTTTCAGTATATTTAGAATACATTCTAAATAAATCTCCAGCAAATATATTTGCTTCATCCCCACCTGCTGCTCCACGAATTTCCATAATAATGTCTTTTCCATCATTTTCATCTTTTGGAATCAATAATATTTCTAATTCATTTGTTATATCTCTTAATTTATTATTTAAAATATTTTGTTCATTTAAAGCAATTTCTTTCATTTCAGGATCTGCTAATAATTCATTTAACTCTTCTAATTCTTTAGTAATATTAATATACTCTGTATATTTTAAAACAAGATCTTCAAATTTTGCTTTTTCTTTATTTAACTTTTGTTGTTTTGAATAATCTTTTAATATTTCAGGATTTAGTAATTCTTCATTTATTTCATCATATCTTTGTTTTATGATTTCTAATCTATCTATCATTTTTTCCTCTTTCTAATTTATAAAAATTTAAATTAGAAAAGTTAATGCATTTCTTCAGTTTCATCAGTTGAATCAATAATAACTAAATCTTCTAATTCATCTTCGTCATCATCTTCTACTGAATCATCATCATAATTAACTTCTTCTTCAGAATCTTCTAATTCTTCATCTTCGTCATCATCAATTAATTCTAGATCTTCGTCATCTTCATCTTCATCATCTATCACAATTTTTGTACTATGGTTTATTTTTAAATCCCAGAAACCATTTTCTAACATTATAAATCTTTTATCAGTTAATAATAGTTCGAAAAAATCACCTATTCCTTTAGAAAATTCATCTTCTGGAAGTGACATTGCTTTAATTACCTTTTTAAACAAATCTGGGGTTTTCATCTTTTTAGCATAAGCTTTTAATATTAAAAATGCTACATCATCATAAGACATAGTATCTATTTCTTCTTGGGTTAGTTTTACTTTCATAAATCCATCTCTTTTCTTTATTTATTTTAAATTATTTTGTTTTCTGTTTTTAAACAGTATAATTTTATCATAATATAGTATATTGTCAACAATAATATTATGCACCTAAATATTTAATAAATATTTGATTATTAATATCTGGTTCTGTTTCTAATATATAAGATAAATCTATTATGTTATTTACTTTTTTATACTCCATATTAAGGACTTTTATTTCAATAGTAATATCTTCTTTTTTTAATGTAAACAAACACTTTTTATTCAAGAAATCCAATACTATTAAATTTTCATCTGTTTCTCTTATTATTGTTAGTTGATCTTCTAGAAATCTAACACTATCTGCATTGATTTCTATTTTATTATTATTTTTTAAAAAAATTATTTCATACATATAAATCACTAAATGTATTTTAGCATAAAGTTATAATAATATTCCATAATAATACTGGTGAATTATGAAATCAATCAATTATTTATTAAAATCAAGTGTTTTTTTATTTATTTCCATCTTAGTAATTATTGTTGGATTGTATTTGTATGCATATTTATCACCTAAAATAACTTTAAATACAGCTAACGCTATTAATATTTATGATAAAAATAATATGATTGTCTTTCAAGGGAGTGGAACAAATGAATGGGCTAAATTAGATGATATTTCTGATTATGTTCAAAAGGCAATTGTTAGTATCGAGGATAAAAACTTTTATAAACATCATGGTTTTGATTATTTAAGAATTGCCAAAACTTTATTTGATAATTTTAAAGAAAATAAAATTACAGCAGGAGCTTCTACTATATCTATGCAATATGTAAAAAATCTTTATTTAGATTTTGATCAAACATGGGAAAGAAAAATAGAAGAGGCTTTTTTAACAATGAATTTAGAAGTTCATTATAATAAAGATGAAATTTTAGAAGGATATTTAAATACTATTAATTTTGGTAAAGGTAATTTTGGAATTGAAAACGCTAGTCAATTTTATTTTAATAAAAAAAGTAAAGATTTAACCATGGAAGAAGCTATTATTTTAGTTGGTATACCAAGAAGTCCTGAAAACTATAATCCTATTAATGATTATGATTTAAGTGTTAAAAGAGCCAAAACTGTAGCTTATAGTATGGTAAAAAATGAATATATAACCGAAAATGAGTATAATAATTTATTCAAAGAAAAAATATCAGTTTATGGAAAAAAAGAAACTAATAATCTACAAACACTTATGTATTATAACGATGCGGTTTTAAGTGAGTTAAATAGTATTAATTCTATCCCAAAATCTTTAATTAAATCAGGTGGATTAAAAATATATACTAATTTAGATATCGAAACACAAACGAAAATGGAAGAATCAATTATTAAAAATATAACTGATGAAAAAGTGCAAACAGCTAGTATTGTAGTTGAACCTTCTACAGGTGGGGTCTTAGCATTAACTGGAGGAGTTGATTATGCTAAAAGTCAATATAATAGGGCTACTCAAGCTAAAAGACAAGTTGGCTCTATTATAAAACCATTTTTATATTATGGCGCTCTTGAAAACAACATGACATCAGTTTCGACATTTAGAAGTGAACTTACTAATTTTGTTTTTGCAGATAATCAAAAATATTCACCAACAAACTATGCAAATATATATGGTAATAAAAATATTACTATGGCTGCTGCTTTATCTTATTCAGATAATGTATATGCAGTAAAAACTCATTTATTTTTAGGTGAAAAGGTCTTAATTGATTCATTAAAATTAGCAGGTTTGAGAGAAAGACTTGAAACTAATCCATCTCTAGCTCTTGGGGCTGCAGATTTTAATATGTTGGATTTTGCTACCGCATATAATACTCTTGCAAATTATGGAATATATAATGAACTCTATTTTATTAATAAAATAGAAGATAATAATGGTAAAATTATTTATAATCATAAATCTAAAGAAGAACAAGTTTTGGATAAAAATTATACATTTATAATAAATGAAATGCTTACAGGTACATATGATCCTCATTTTATGGATTATGCAACCCCTACAGTATTATCTCTTGGCTCTAAAGTTTCTAGAAAATTTGCTTTAAAAAGCGGCACAACTGATTTTGATTATTGGATAGTTGGTTATAATCCTGATATTTTAATGTTAGTTTGGTGTGGAAATGATTTAAACGAAAAAGTTAATAATGTTTATTCACAAAGAATAAAAGAAATTTGGTATGATACGGTAGAATATAATTTAAAAGATATTGAAAGTGTTTGGTATGAAATGTCAGAAGATATTGTAGCATTACCACTTCATTCTATCACTGGAGAATATGATCCAAGGAGTAATAAAAGTACCCTATTTTATTTTAAGAAAGGTTCGGAACCTATTTTTTCAGAAAATTAAAACAAGCTAATCTGCTTGTTTATCAATTTTTATTATTATTTGATATAAATCTTCAAAATCAAATTCTTCAGTTATTATCTTAAAACCGCCTTCTTTAATTTCTGATTCTAATTCTTTATATGAATTTATTACTGAATCTAAATCTTTTTCAATTATTCTAGATTGAGCCATTATTGGTTCTTTTATTATTGTTTGAGGTTCTTCTATTAAAGGTTTTGGTTCAGAAGTTTCTAAGTTGGTTTTTTCTTCTAACAGATCATTATCAAATATATTATCACTACTTAGTTCAAATGATAAATTTACTTTTTCATCTTCTAATGAGGGATATGCTGGTTTATCAAAGATGCTTAATAATCTATTCCCTTTATTAATGGTTTCGGTATCTGATATTGTTTCTTCTTCACTTAACACATCTAGTGTTTCTATGTTATTTTTTTCTTCTATTTGTGGTTCTTCTTTTTCTATTTGTTCAAAATTAAATTGGTTATCAGTACTATTTTCAAGCTCTATTTCTGTTTTAACTAAATTTTGAAAACTATCTGGATTATTATAAATACTTTCTTCTATAATTGCATTGTCATCAAAAGATTGCATCTCTTTAATTGCTGTATCAAGTTGTCTTACTGTTAGTCTGTCATTTATAACTCTTTTTAACATGTTTTCTTGAGCTAAAATGTCGCTTATCTGTAATAAACTACGAGCATGTCTTTCACTTATTTTTTCATTTAATAGCGCCTCTTGGACCGGTATAGATAAATTCAGTAGTCTTAGTTTATTTGATAGCGTAGATTGTGAAACTCCCATTTTTTTAGCTAATTCTTCTTGGTTTAGATATCCTTTATCTAATATTTTTTTATAAGATTTAGCTTCTTCAATAGATGTTAAATTACGTCTTTGAATGTTTTCTACTAAAGCTACCTCAGCACTTTGGTTATCATCCATATTTGAAACTATAGCAGGTATTGTTGTTAAACCTGCAATTGTTGCAGCTTTATATCTTCTCTCACCAGCAATAATTTCATATTTATCGCCTATTTTCCTTAATACAATCGGCTGAATAATTCCATGTTCTTTTATTGATGATGCCAATTCATTTAACCCTTTGTCATCAAAAGACAATCGTGGTTGAAAACGATTAGGAATAATATTATCTATATTTATCATTTGGATTGTTTGACTACTGTCCATAAACTTAAGCCCCTTTTTATTCTACTTCTATAATACTTTATTTTTGAATTATTTTCAATGGCTTTTTTAGGATTTTATCATAAGGGCGTGGATAATATATTGGAGATTGTTCTTTTTTTAATATTTTAATTATTGTTCTTTTGCTTTTTTCTTCTGGTAATAAAAATTTTTCTGTTGTTATTATTTCTCCTCCTAAAACTTTAATCGCGTACTCTGATTCTTCAATTTCAGTAGTAGAATCTCCTTTTAAAGGAATAAAATAACCACCTTTTTGAACAAAAGGTATAGATAACTCAGATAATATTTTTAAATCAGCTACTGCTCTAGATGTAACTAAATCATATTGTTCTCTTTTAAATTTTATATAATTTTCACTACGATCATTTATTATTTCAACATTTTTTAATTCTAATTTTTTTGTTAATTCATTTAAAAATTTAGTTTTTTTATTATTTGAATCTAATAATGTTAAATTTATATTAGGATAGAAAATTTTAAGAACTACACCTGGAAAACCAGCTCCAGTTCCTATATCAAGAAGATTATTTATTATATTTAAATCTATTACTTTTAAAATAGTTAATGAATCATAAAAATGTTTTAAATATACATCTCTTTCTTCTATTATTGTAGTTAAGTTTGTGTGTTTATTATATTCTTTTAAAAATTTATAATAAATATCTAATTTATTTAGTTCATTATCAGTAATATTAATATTTAATTTTTTTACTTCTTTAACAAATAACTCTTTATTCATTTTTTCCATATTCTTTCTTTAAATATATTGCAAGTAAAGATATATCAACTGGATTTACCCCACTAATTCTAGATGCTTGAGCTATTGTTAATGGTTTTACTTTTATTAATTTTTCTCTTGCTTCAGATGCAATATTTTTTATTTTATTATAATCTATATCTAATGGAATTTGTTTTTCTTCAGATTTTAATAATTTTTCTACATCTTTATAGGTTTTTTTTATATATCCTTCATATTTAATATTAAACTCTACCGCTTCAATTATTTCTTTTGGATAATCATTAACTATTAAATCATGTTCTAAATAATCATATAAATTAATTTCTGGTCTTTTTGCAAATTCATATAAATTATAAGCAGTATTTAAACTTTCAATATTTAATTTTTGTAATATTCCTTCAGGAATATTTTTTGGAGTTATATTTTTTGATTGTAATTCTTTGGTTAAATTATTAATCAATTGTTTTTTATAAAGTAATTTTTGAAATTTGGTTTCATCTATTAATCCATATTTATAGCCATACTCTCTTAACCTTAAATCAGCATTATCATGTCTTAAAATTAATCTGTATTCTGCTCTTGAAGTTAATAATCGATATGGTTCTAAAGTACCTTTTGTTACAAGGTCATCTATTAATACTCCTATATATGCTTCATTTCTTTTTAATATTATTGGTTCTTGATTAGTTAATAATCTACTAGAATTAATCCCTGCTATTAACCCTTGACTAGCTGCTTCTTCATACCCACTTGTTCNNTTTGTTTCTAAGGTTGGTTTTAGTTGTAAAGGATTTATTGCATCATATTCTATTGCATATGCATATTTTAATATCTTAGCATTCTCTAAACCATTTAAACTTTTAACCATTTTGTCTTGAATTTCATAAGGCATACTTGTTGAAAAACCTTGTAAATAAATATCATCATAATATAAACTTTCGGGTTCTAAAAATAATTGATGTCTTTCTTTGTCAGCAAATCTAACTATTTTATCTTCAATAGAAGGACAATATCTAGTACCAGTTCCTTCAACTTGACCACCATACATAGCAGATAATTTTAAATTGTCATTAATTATTTGATGTGTTTTTTCATTAGTATAAGTTATATAACATTTTTCTTGATCGTTAATATTATAAAGTGGTTCATTATCAAAACTAAATGTCCATGGTGTTGAATCTCCAAGCTCTTCCTTAAGTTTACTAAAATCTATACTTTTCTTATCGATTCTTTGTGGTGTACCTGTTTTTAGTCTTAATAATTCAAATCCTAATTGTTTTAATGAATCACTTAGATAATTAGATCTTTTTTCACCATGTGGTCCTTCATCTTTTGAATCTTTACCAATTAGAATTTTACTTTTTAAATAAGTACCTGTAGTTAAAATAAGTGCATCACAAAAATAAGTTACTCCATTTTCTAATTCAACACCTTTAATGATTGAATCTTCAACTATTAAACTTTCTACCATTCCTTCTACAATATCTAAATTAACTAATTTTCTTAATTCTTTTAACATTTCTTTTGGATAAGTCATTTTATCTGCTTGAGCACGAAGTGATCTTACAGCTGGACCTTTTGCATTATTAAGCATCTTTATTTGGATATGACTTTTATCTGCTACTTTACCCATTAATCCGCCTAAAGCATCTATTTCTCTTACAACTATTCCTTTAGCCGTACCACCTATTGAAGGATTGCATGGCATATCAGCTATATTTTTTATATTTGCAGTAATTAATGCTGTTTTATGCCCTAATTTACTAGCAGCATGAGCAGCTTCACAACCAGCATGTCCACCACCAACTATTATTATTTCATATTTCATAAATATCCTACTTCCCTAAACAAAATTTAGAAAATAACTCATCTAATAAATCATCTTTATAAGTTTCACCAATGATTTCTCCTAAAACATCATAACTATTTCTTAAATCTACAGTTATTAAATCTACTGGAATACCATTTGATAGTCCTAATATTGCACTATTTATTATTTCTAATGATTTTTTTACTAAAGATATTTGTCTTGCTGATGATAAATAAGAAAAATCTAACTTATCAAGTTTTTCTAAATTAAATAAATTTATTATTTCATTTTTTAATTGATCTAAACCTTCAGGATTGATAGTATTACCAAAAATAAGATTGAAATCTGATAATTGTGATAATTTTAACTCCGATTTAACATCATCTTTGTTAATAAATACAATAGTGTTTTTATTAGTTATTGTTTCTAATTGTTTTAAATCTTGTTCTATGTTTTTCGATGTATTATCAATTACATATATAATTAAGTCTGCTTTTTTTATTAATTCTAAACTTTTTTCTACCCCTATTTTTTCTACCAAATCTTTTGTTTCTCTAATTCCTGCTGTATCTAATATATTTAATAATATACCATTTAAAGATATCTTTCCTTCAACTATATCTCTTGTAGTTCCTGGAATATTGGTTACAATTGCTTTTTTTTCTTCTAATAAAGCATTTAATATACTACTCTTTCCAACATTTGGCTGCCCTATTATTGCAACATCTATTCCATTTTTTATTATTTTTCCATTTTTAGCATCTTTTAATAATTCATCTAACTCTAATTTTATATTTTGTAAATTTGGTAATAATACCTTTTCAGTTATTACTTCTACATCATCATATTCTGGATAATCTATATTAACTTCAATATTAGCTTGTAAACCAATGATTTTATTTCGTAAATTATTTATTTTTATTGATAGTTTACCAGATATTTGATTGATTGCTAGTTTTCGTGAATTATCAGTTTCACTAATGATCATATCACTTATTGCTTCTGCTTCTAATAAATCTATTCTACCATTTAAAAAAGCTTTTTTGGTGAATTCTCCTGGTTCTGCTAGTTTACAACCATAAGTTAATAATAATTCTAATATTTTATTAGTAGGAGCTATTCCACCATGACAATTTATTTCAACTACATCTTCTGTTGTAAATGTTTTAGGTGCTTTCATTACTGTAACTAATACTTCATCTATTATCTCTTCATTAGTAATTATATTACCGTAATGGATAGTATGACTTTTAACATTTTTTAAATTTGTTCCACTAAAAAGATTAGATACTATATCTATTGAATCAGGTCCACTTACTCTTATAATGCTAATTGCTCCTACGCCAATAGCTGTAGATATTGCACATATTGTTTCATTCATACAATCCACCTCGCACGCGTATTATAACATATTTTAAGTAATCAGAAAAGAAAAAAAGGAACTTAATCCTTTGTTGGTTTTACGACAATATGTCGATTAGGTTCTATTCCTTCACTTATGGTTTTAACTCCTTTAATATCAGTTAAAATACTATGGACAATTCTTCTTTCATAAGAATTCATATTATCCATAACAACAGGAGTTTTAGTTTCTTTTACTTCTCTAGCTATATTTTTAGCTAATCTTTCTAAATGACCTATTTGTTTATCTTTATAATTTTCTACATCTAAATTTATATAAGGATACATTCCAAGTTGATTATATAATACTTGTTTTGATATTAAAGTTAATGCAGATAATGTTTGACCATTTTTACCTATCAAAATAGGATTATTATCAGAAAACATTTTAATTGTAATTTGTTTATTACGAATGTTAGACTCAAATGTTACTTTAATTCCCATATCTTGAATTAAGTTTTCTAAAAACTCTTTTAAATAATTTTGAATATCAGTTAATTTTATTACTGATAATTTATAACTAATACTTTTAAATAAACCTGATTTTTTTTCTTCAATTTTATATAAAATATCTTCCTCAGTTAATTTTAAATTATCTAATGATTTTTGTAATAATAATTCTTTTTCTTTTCCTTCGTAAATAAACATTTCCATATTAACTACTCCTTTTTTTTATCACATAATTTTGAACTACACTAAATCCATTTGTTACTACCCAGTAAAGAGCGATTGCTGTTGGTAAACTAAATGAGGCTACTGATATAAAAATCAACATAAAATTCGTCATAAATTTCATTTGTTTTTCTTGTTCAGGACTACCCATAGAATTCATATTAAATTTAAATGATAAATAAGTAGTTAAAATTATTAATAACACTAATCCTAAATACCAGTAATTACCACTACTAATCCCCTTAAATGGTGTGGTTCCTAATTGAAATTTCCATAAATTTGCTTCGAAAATTGCTGGGATTCTATTTATTGCTTCTAAAAATGCTAAAAATAATGGTAATTGAATAAATGATAGCAAACAACTTCCAACTGGATTAATATTATATTTTTTATATATTAACATCATTTCTTGACTTTTTTGCATCATAGCATCTGATTCTGTTTTATTTTGATATTTTTTTTCTAAACGATTTAATTCTGGCTGAGCTTTTTTCATATTAGCAGACTGTTTCATTGTTTTTATAGTAAATGGCATTATAATAATTCTTATTAGTAACCCTACTAACATAACTGCAATTCCATAATTATTAAAGAATATACCTACTTTAATTATGTACCAAGCAAGTGGTATTACAAATATTTGAGCCCATATTCCAGGATAATTTGTAGAATCATATAATTTGATATTTTCACACTTAGGTAATTCATCTAATTTTATTTCTAAGTCATCTTCATATTTTTCATATATATTAAGCAACTTTTCATCTTTTGGTTTACATAATATATTTGATGGTATACTTTGACCTGTACTATCATTTGTAATTCTTTTATTATTATCATCACTTATATACTTTGTACAACCAGTAAGCATAAAAGTTAAAATAACAAATAATAATATATATTTCTTATTTTTTTTCATTTTTCACCTGTTTAATTAATTTAATTAAATTATCTTTCATATCAAGATATGTCAAATTAAGACAATCTCTTCTTACTATTATAATATAATCTAAATCTTTTTGAAATAGATTTCTTGTTTCTTTTATTATTTCTTTTACTCTTCTTCTTAATTTATTACGAGTAACTGCATTTCCTATCTTAGTACCTACTGCGATTCCAAAACGGATATTATCTTGTTTTTTTTTATTATAATGAATAATAAAAAAAGAATTTTTTACATATTTAGTAGTTTTTATAAACTTATCAAATTCTATTTTATTTTTAATTCTATCTTCTTTTTTCATGAATTCTCCTATTAGAATAAAAACCACTTTTTCTTGTGGTTTATTTTGAAAGAACTTTGCGTCCTTTTTTTCTGCGTAATTTTAAAATTTTAGTTTTTTTACGAGCAAAAAAACCTTGTTTTTTACTTTTTTTACGATTATTTCTTTGAAATGTCATTTTCATATATGTGCACCTCCACATCTGCTTTTGCGTTTTTATTATATTATACTCTCAAGATTAAGTCAACTCTCTAATTCTCAGGTAATTTTTTAAAAAATGTTGATTTTGTGGATAATATTTTTTAATGTTAATTTAAAAATGTTGAAATTGTTGAAAACTAAGTTTTTATCATGTATTATAAAGGTTAAATTGTTAATAACTATGTTAATAACTACTGGATAACTATTTTTAATGTTGATAGGGCTTTCTTTTTCCAGAAAAAAGTTTTACAATTAACTTAGTAAGAAAAATAATCGCAAGCGGGGTGGTTAAATGGAAAACAATTTATTATGGACAAATTTTTTAGAAGTTTTAAAAAACCAAATATCTTCAGTTTCATTTGATACCTGGTTTAAAGATACATCACTTTTAAAAAAAGATGAATCTAAATTAACAATTCAAGTTCCTATGACAATTCATAAACAATTTCTCAATGATACTTATTATGATTTAATTGATGAAATTATTACTGGAATAACTGGGAATAATTTTGATTTAGAATTTGTTATTGAAGAAGACATAATAAAAAAAGAAGAAGAAAAAAAGATTGATGATTTAGATATTACTTATAGTAACATTAATTCTAATTTAAATTCTAAATATACTTTTGAAAATTTTGTAATAGGCGAGAGTAATCGTTTTGCACAAACAGCAGCGGTTGCTGTTGCTGAACAACCTGGTAAAATATATAATCCATTATTTATTCATGGTAAAAGTGGTTTAGGTAAAACTCACTTAATGCATGCTATTGGTAATTATGTTGTAGAAAATAGTAATAAAAAAGTATTATATGTAACTAGTGAAGAATTTATTGCTGATTTTATAGGTATAAATAAAAAAGAAGAAAATAATTTTGATATTGTTAATCATTTCAAAGAAAAGTACCGTAAGATAGATGTATTATTAATAGATGACATTCAATTTCTTGGCGGTGCTGAAAAAACCCAACATGAATTTTTCCATACATTTAATACTTTATATGATTCTAATAAACAAATTATAATAAGTTCAGATAGATCACCAGATGATTTAAAATTATTAGAGGATAGATTAAGAACTAGGTTCAGATGGGGACTTACAGTAGATATTTTTCCACCAAATTTTGATTTAAGATGTAAAATATTAAAGGATAAAATGACTGGACATGAAGTAGCAAATTTAGTAAAAGAAGACGTTATAGAATATATTGCTACAAATTGTGAAAATGATGTAAGACATTTAGAAGGAGCAATTACAAGATTATATGCATATGCGGCGATTATGTCACCAAAAGAAATTAATTTAGAATTTGCGATGGAAGCTTTGAAAGATTATATAGGAAAATCAATATATATAACAAATAATATAACAAAAATTCAAAAAGCTGTTGCAGATTATTATAAAATTACTATTGAAGATTTAAAAAGTAAAAAAAGACATGCAAATATAAGCTATCCTAGGCAAATAGCAATGTATCTTTGTAGAATGACTACTGAAGAAACTATAGTGAAAATTGGATTAGAATTTGGGAATAGAGATCATTCTACAGTTTTACATTCCTGTGAAAAAATAACTAAAGAATTATTAAATAATGAGGAATTAAAAAATATATTAGAAGAAATAAAAAACTTAATTGTTAATTGATGAAGATAAACTATAAGTTATTAACATTACTTAAAACTATGTAACTGCAATAAATATTTTAGTTATTAACATATTCAACAGTAATAATAATAATAAATATAAAAGAAAGAAGGATAGAAATGAAAATATTAATTGAAAAGACCGTTTTATTAGAAAGTTTAACAAATGTAATGAGAGCTGTTAATCCTAGAAATATAATTCCTATATTAAATGGAGTAAAGTTCGATTTAGAAAAGGATGGCTTGTATTTAACAGCTAGTGATAGTGATTTAACTATTAAAACTTTTATAAGTAAAGATAATATAAAGAAAATAGAAAAACCAGGTAGTATTATTATTCAAAGTAAATATTTATTAGATATAGTTAGAAAATTACCAAATACAGATATTAATATAGAAGTAATTGATGGTTTAAAAATAATTATTAGTACTGAAAATATTGTATTTAATTTAAATTGTTTAAATATATCTGATTATCCACAAATTAATCTAGAAGAAATAAAAAATCCTATTATCTT